>ERZ860668.1920-NODE-1920-length-12017-cov-2.817338_pt1 | contig 12017 bp, 9 predicted proteins | sample MGYA00510062_ERZ860668 | MGnify/ENA primary metagenome ERZ860668 (study PRJEB30046, sample SAMN00715258) | human gut metagenome | study: EMG produced TPA metagenomics assembly of the A metagenome-wide association study of gut microbiota in type 2...
TTACACAACTTTTTTTGAAATATTTTAATGATTTATGCCACAAAACATATTTTAACAGAAATTTTGGTGCGGTTGCCCTGGCACGGAACAGGAAGACGGAAATCCTTTGGATTTTCTTTGGAATACATACGGCTAATGCGGTATGTATGGTAGAAAAGGTCGAAAAGAAAAAAAGAACGGCAGCATAATCGGACCAAAATAAGAGGAAAAAAGGAGAGGTTTTAACTTCCCCTGAAAAAGATATGTACATAATGCATGGTTGGGAAGAAAAAAACAAGGATATGTAAATAATATTCCATGAAAAAGATAGAAGACTGGCAATTGGGCCGAAAAAAATAAGAGAAAAGCTCACGTAAAGTAAAACTTTTCTCTTGATTTATAAGAAAGAGGAACATTTACGGAATATCCCTATTTTCTTCCATAGAATTAATCTCTTGGATAAGCAACGCCTGAAGTTCGTCTTTAGGTAACAGTAGTTGATATTCAGCTACCCCGATAGGCTTGTTTATATCTTGCAAAGCGATTTCTACATCTAAATGATCCTTGTCGGCACAAAGGATTATACCGATTGATGGGTTCTCTCCTTCAGCTTTCTCTAAACGATCAAGAAGTGAAAGATATAGGTTCATTTTGCCTACATATTCTGCCTTAAAAACACCGATTTTCAATTCGATGGCAACAAGTGACCGCAAACCCCTGTGAAAGAATAGCATATCCACCGCATATTCCTTGTTGTTATACTCCAGACGGTATTGGTTTCCAATAAAAGAAAATCCCTTACCTAACTCCAGTATAAACGATCTGATTTTAGCAACCAGCCGCTTCTCCAATTCCAGCTCTTTAACCGGTTCTGTTATCCCAAGAAACCCCAAGTTGTATGAACTTTTAAAGACCTCATTCGCATAGTCTGCTTGTGCTACAGGTAAGACCGAATCAAAATTATTCGTTTTGATTTGTGTCTGATGAGCTGCGTAAGTATTCATCTTTATTGCATTGAGTAACATATCTCTCGACCAACCTTTCTGCAAGCACTCTTCTGCATAAAATTTCACAGCATTATTGTCATCTATCTTGTTTATCAATAATAAATTATGTCCCCAAGGTAAAACTGCGACAGCTTGTCGCAGTTTTGAATCACAAGTTTTATATCTTTCATAAAAACGCTTCATATCCCATAGATTACGAGGAGACAATCCCATATCCGGAAACTGTTCTTTCAAATCCACTGATAATCGTTTAACTACGCCACTACCATATCCACTCTCTAAATTTCTATCAAAGAGCAACTTTCCGATATTCCAATATACAGAATTGACGGAAGTGTTTACTTGCCGGGCAATGATAGTGCGAGCGGTCTGAATTTCAGAGACTGCCAGCTGTAATATTTGAGCGTACTCGCTATCATTTATTATTATTTCTTTTGCCATATCATGAATTCTTTCAATACTAATCTATTATATTTTTTTCAGTACACTTTCTTTGTTATTTTTTCGGCAAATAACATCGGTAACGGAGCACCTGCATATCGGACATTCTCATGCCTCGACACCCTTTGGGTACAGTGCAAGTGTCCGAGTGCCGTGTATGCAATCTCTTCGTCGAATACTTCAGGCGAAAAACACTCTAACCTTCCGATAATCGTGCGTTCGGCACGGTTCTTTTCCAAAATCTTCGAACACATAGCCTGCAAATACCACATTACAATGAAAAGTTTACTTTTGTCCGGCATAGGTAGTGTATCAAAAAGTTCTCTATACATCACTTGCACTCCTTCTGCATAGGCATCTGATTCGGGATAATCCTCTTGTCGCAAATAGGGTACAACCAAACAATACTCTCTTTTACCGAGCGGTACAATCAAATGGTCGAAATCAATATTACCCTCTTCGGTACGCTTGACAATCCCCCACACAGTAACATCCATCGATACCAAAAGCGAATTGAGAACTTCGAGCTGGGCTTCCGAGTCATGATTTCCGGCAATAATGATGATTTGCAGAGCGAAATTCTTCGCCGTCACCTCTTTGAAAAAAGTATAGTACTGCCATTGTAATTCAGCCGATAGGTTTGGGATATCAAACAAATCTCCGGCAATAAACAACACATTCACCTCGTGAACTTTCACTTGCTCTCGAAGCCACGTCAAAAATAGAGTATGTTCACCTTTACGGTTATATTCAAAAAACGTCTGCCCTAAATGCCAATCTGCAGTATGAATTATTTTCATTTATTATTATTTATACCATTCTTTTTTTATCTCATCTATTTTAAGATCTTTCCATTCCTCTTTCCATAATTTCCATCTACTGCAAATATATTGAAAATGCAGATTAGTAACATTGTTTTCTCATATATTTATTTAGTAATCCTATTCTTGATTTCTACAATCGCCCGACTTGGGAGGGCGATTGCTCCCTGTAAGGGCAAGGTGTGGCAAGCAACTCGCTGCCTTTTGAGTTACCCCAAATACCTACAATGGTATTGGGCTTGAATTTCAATTGTACCCGTAGGTAGAAATCAAAGGCTTCGACAAAAGAATAATCCAATGCTTGAAACGAAATGTCACTCAGATTGTACTTTGTTCGTAGAAAACGGCGTAGGTGGTTGCAATAGCTGATAAGTGTTTCCTGCGTTTTGACCGTTTTTGCTTTAACAGGATACAAACTGGTAACGTAACTCCCTTCCAAATATGCTTTCCTTTGCTTTCTTGTCCGACTTCGCTAAAAAATCTGTTTTATAACTATTTGACTTTTAGTATGGTTGCGTTATCTTTGCGCATCTTTTAAAAATACTTGGTTTCACAATGCTAGAAACTCGTTGTTTATAGTTGACAAAGAAGTAAGTATCCCGGCTTTCGTCCGAAGAGTCCATCCGTGAGGTGAAGAAGCGAATTTTAGACTAAACCATCTGAAAATCAACATCTTTAAAAAGTAAGATTTCTGTCCTCAAAGCTTTGTTTTAACACAGGGTTAAAGCTTGTCCTTTAGATGTGAATAACAAGTTCTTTAAATGCAAAAGACTTGTTATTGGCGCATAAGAATAAGACAACCTGACAAAAGGCGTTAACAATGTTAATTGAAGAAAAATATAAGTATGAGGATACCGGTTCAAGCGGCGTAAATCCGCTTTCTAAACTTGAGTTATCCAATTCGGTTGGTGTCTGTTTTATTATCTCCGGAAGTGAATCTAAGGCCATATCTCCGGGAATTGCAGATTCTTTTTGTGACAACATCTTATATATTAGCGGTTTGTAAGATGTTCGTTTGACATGTATATAATGGTATACATTATTATATATGAAATAATTATATCCTTATTTTCTTTTATAGTGAGGGTTTTTTTCACGGTTTTGTATTACGTGGATATTTCCTTGTTTTATGATTATGTGGGTATGCAGAAGCTGTTTAGGCTTTTTCTTTTTATTTGGATTCCATTAAAACTCAGACTTATACAAAAAAATCTAATTTTTTTTCTCTTAACTCTTGCTTAGTATAATTATAATATCTACATTTGCTTCGAACAATTAAATATACCCAATTATTAAAGGGTTCTTTAAAAAGTATGTTAACCATTGGCAATTGGCAAATATAGCCAATTTTGATAGAATAGAGAAGAATTAAGGTATTACACACATATTGAATTATTTATATTATTAACACTAAAAATTGAGATTATGAAAAAGAAACTCATGATGGTTGCAGTGCTTCTGGGTGCGTTGTCACTGGGAGCTTGCGTAGACAACGACGAATCGGCATCGGTAACAGCGGTGCGTAACGCAAAAGCAAAGCAATTAGAGTCTGTTGCGAACATGAATAATGCGAATGCGGATGCTAAGAAAGCTATTACTGCGGCTGAAGTTGCAATAAAAGAGGCTGAAGCCGCCTATCAAAAAGCACAAGCCGAATTGGCGCAGGCTCAAGCAGATCAACAAAAAATCCTATTGGAGAAAGCTCAGGCTGCCTTGGAGGCAGAACTTGAAGCTGCTAAAATTAATGCTGAAGCTGAATTGAATAATGCTAAGGCTGCTTTAGAAGCTGCTAAAGCAGGTCTTATTGCCGCTTTGGATCAAGTAGATCAGGCCAATAAGACAAGAATTACAACTCTGTTAGGTAAAGCTAATGAGTTGCTGACAACGATCAATAGCGATAGACAGAGTTTAATTGATGCAAAAGATCAGTTGGCAAGATTGAAAGCTGGTTTAGTGTCAGTAGAGTTAAGCAATCAGCAAACAATAGCTAATGAGGAAAAAAATAAAGCTGTTGCTCAGGCATTAATTGCGGAATATGAGAAGTATAGTACTAAAGATAAGGCCGATGCTGAGAAAGCGGCTCAGGAAGCTAATGCTAAATTGACTGCTCTTGACCAGATTAAAGGTGAAAAAAATACGGCTGATCAAAATGCGCAACAAGCTTATCAGGTAGCATCTACTAATTTGTATGGTTCTCTTTATGTTCAGACATTGCAGCAAATAGGTTCGTCTTACTATGATACGGAATATATTAGGGAAGAAGGTGTGAATTATACAAACGATGATTCTACTAACGGAACAGTATGGCCTCGCTCTTATACCAAATATACTGCTAATTTGGATCGTATCAATGAGACAATTACTAATCAAACAAGATATTTGAGTGTAAGTAAAGCTGTTCTTGCAGATGCTAATAAGGCTTTGACAGATGCAAAGGCTTCTGATACTTATAAAAGTCTGACAAAGGCTGTAACTGATGCGCAGAAGAAATTTGATGATGCTAAAACCGAAGCAGATAAAACTACTGCTTTGAGTGAACTGCGTACAGCGGAGGGGAATTTAAGTGTTTACATACAACCTCTGGAAGATGCGGTTGATGGTGCTACTACAGATGTGACGAATAAGGAAAATGATTTGAAGAATTGGAATAATATATTGGCTGCCGTATCGGGTGACAATGCTACAGCATATGCTAATTTATTAACTGTTATGGATAATGCCGTCAAAGCACAGGTAGAGACTGCAATTGCTTACAATAAAGCTTCTCATAATTATTCTGTTCAATATACTTTGGCCTCTACATTACAACGTATAGCTGATGGCTTAGCTGATTACGATCAGTTGATTTTAGCCCAGAAACAAGCTATTGCTACTGCTGATGAAAATATAGCTAATGCTGCTTCAATTGTATCAGAGGAACAGGCTATCGCAAATCAGGAGAAATTAATTGCTGACCTTGAAAATAGTTTGGCTGTAAATGAACCTATTTACAATGATTATTTAGCTCAGATCAAAGCTTTAGTAGGTGACTCTGCAGAATAATCGCCAATAGTAACGGCAAATAAACAACAAATCAAAAAAAGTATCGTATGAAAATAAAAAGACTTTTAGTGTTGGCCGTTCTACCCATGATGTGTCTTGCAGCTAATGCGCAGAACTGTAGTAAAGACAATACTCCTAAAAAAGGAGACTTTACGGTAGCAGCTACTGTTGGATACAATAGTTACACAAACGTCACAGCCCCTTCGGGGCTGCTGACTGACTATGAAGTCAGAGCACTCTCAACCAACTGGGCAGACAAAAAGCTGATGGTTGGTTTCGAAGGGGGCTGGTTCTTCAAAGATCAGTGGAAACTAAATTTGGGTGGCGGTGTCAGCTTCACGAATAACCCCGGTTATCCGGCTGTTCCCGGCACGATAGACGATTCGAATATGAATAACTCGGCAGACGAGAATATGGGAGAAATCCCTAATTACCGTGCCGTAGCCAGTGCCCAGTCGTTCGCCTATAATGTGTCGGCAGGTGTTGATCGTTATTTCAACATCAAGCGTGTTCCTAACCTGATGTGGTATACAGGCGTTCGCGTAGGTTTTGCTTACGGCGAAAATGAAATGAAGTATGATGAAGAGACCTCTATGGGCAAATCGGTTGCCGAAAGCTGGAATCTTCGTGGCGCCCTGACTATCGGTGTCGATTACTATGTTCTTCCTGCTCTCTACGTCGGTGCGCAAATCGATCCGTTTGCTTATACGTACAACAAGACTACGTATAATCCGCAAGCCGGTCTTGGCGATCTGTCGGCAGACAGCCATAACTACAGTGTTTTGGCGGCTCCGACATTGAAGATCGGATTTAAGTTTTGACCTCTATCTCCATCCGGCCGATAGGTTATCGGTCGGGTGGGTGATTTTATAAATAAGTCCATTTATTTATACCTCCCCGGTGTCCGTGACGGCTGTCGGGGATTTTTACGTGATTGGCATTTTGGATGACTGAATGGTATTTAGAATATGAAGAAGAGTAATGTATACATAGGTGAAGTGATAAAACAGGTCATGGCCGAAAGGCAGGTGACAAAAGCCGAACTTGCCCGTAGATTGGGGGTGAGGCCACAGAGTGTGGACTATCTGCTGACACGAAAGAGCATTGATACAGATACGCTGTATAGTTTGTCATTGGCACTGGATTATGATTTTGCTGTTCTATATTCCATAAAAAAAGGAGTTGCTCTCCCTGTTGATGAAGAGGAGACATTTAAAATGGGAAATGCAAAGGTCACTTTAGAGATCGAGTTGCGACAGGATGAAATGTTGAAACTGAACCTGAAGCAGAAGATCGCAGATTTGCTGGAAGGAAAAGGAAAGTGATTTTGCGTATCTGATATCTTCTTTTATCTGTTCTTTCTATAAATCAATTGAAGAAAGAATGGTATCATCTCATATTTATTGCTGTAAACTGACTTTTTTCTGTTTTTGTAAACGATTGATAATTAATGTGTAATGTGCCGGTGAATCAAAAGTAGCAGCCTTTGAAACAAATCTTTTAGTTGAGAAATGGGATTCCGCGTTCCTTTGCGGCATCAAAACAATCTCAATCAACTAAAAAATTTAAGTACCATGATGAAGAACAAAAAAAGGGCTGTTTGGTTGCTGGCTTGCTTCCTGATGGCCGGCTTCACAACCGCACAAGAAAAGAAAGAATCTTCCCGGACACCTTCCGGATCGAAAGAAGAAGGCAATCGCAACGTTATGCTGAACGCTTCGAGCGCCAATGGTCCCCGCGAAATCTCTATCGGCCTGCCTGGTGGAGACGTAAACGTACTCGAAAACGGACTTCCTGTAGTCTATACCTCTAATCCGCATAATGTAAATACGCACTGGCGTGGAGACAGCAGTCTCGGACACGTCGGGCTGCTAAAAATCTCCGAAACCGCTATTACTACCGGAAATATCGGCTATGCCGTAAACTCTTTTACTCAGTTGGGAACTGAGAAATTCCGTGGAATCGTCAATTACAGTACCAACCACTTTGGCAAGCAGCAGTTCGATGCCAATATCAGCGGTGGTATGGGGAAAGGCTGGCTTTACAGTGGAAGTGTCTACCAGAACTTTGACCCGGGCAGTTTCAAACTGCGCTTTACTTCCAATCAGGACCGCACTCAAATCTATAAAGCAGCCTTGACCAAGAATTATAGCGAAGGGCGCGGACAGCTGTCGGCCATCTATCACTACAGCAACAGCCGTTGGCCGAGTAATGAAACGACTTCCGCTCCTTTCATCTATGTTGGAGACGGCAGCGTGAAGGAAATACCGGGATTCAGCCTCGGAACAAGTTCTTACCTGCCTGCCACGGGAGAAATGGTTTATCGTGATATGCGTACGGGGGAGCTGAAAAAGACCAATCTTTATGATGCCACTCTGAATAAAGGAAACCAGTTGACTTTGCTCAATACCTATACTTGGGACAACGGCCTGAACTGGAAGGTTAACCTGAAGTATGATCATGCCTTAGGTTCGTATGTCTATCAGACCCCGATGGCCATGGAACAGAAGGATGCCTCCGCCGGCTATTTTCTGAAAGGAACGGACGGTACGTTGAAACCGTATGAAGGGTATGTGCAAAGTCGCATGTCTTGCTTTAACCGGGGGACGATTGACGAGTTCTTCGCCACTTCCGAACTTTCACGCCAATATCGCAATATGACCTGGAGGCTCGGTGTGAACGAATGGCACTACAAAGTGGATTATGCTTCGAACACAACCATGTACGACCATACGGTAGAAGAGTATCCCGAGCGTCTGGTGCGTGAGGGGAATACGGACGGGGTGTACTACGATTTCAATAAAAATGCTTCGGAATACTACAAAGGGCACGAAAACAAGTTAGCTGTTTATGCCACCCACGACTGGGATATTTCTCCCCAATGGAATGTATATTATGGTGCACGTCTGGAATGGCAGCATCTGGAAGGAGAGAATGCGGCTGTGTATGACGCAGAAGGAAATGCCGTAGGCCGTTTCGCAGATTATTATCTGGGCGCCGTATCCGATAAAGGAGTCAGGATTACACCCCGCCCTTTCGATTACGACTGGATGAACATGGCATTCACTGCCGCCGCTACCTATAAACTGACCCGGGAGTTCGGTTTCACCGCCGACTTTACTTACAATACACAACGTCCCGGTTTGTCGAACTTTGCACCTGCCACAATGCCCAATACCGATAAAATATCCGTTCCCCTGGGACGTGCCGGGGTCTATTATAACACGAACTGGATTAGCCTGACTTCTCTGTTTTCCTACATTTCGAAAACAAACAATAACTCGACGCTCAATCTGATTAACCCGAACGACCGGACCGAGATTCTTGCCGCTCCGTTGAGTTATGACATCAAGACCATCGGCTGGACGACGGATGCAGTGATCAAACCGTTCAAAGGCTTCAACTTCCATTTCCTGTTTACCTACCAAAGCCCGACTTACAAGAAATATGAAACGAGTGTGACTTTCAAGGACGGTACGATAGGTGAAATCAATGCCACGGGAAATATTGTGACGGAGATTCCGAAAGTGCTTGTCGAACTCGATCCCAGCTACAACATTACGAACGACCTCAGAGTCTGGGCCAGCTTCCGCTATTTCAGCAAGACGTACGCTAACATTAAAAATGCTTACTACTTCAACGGGCGTTGGGAAACTTTCGGTGGTGTCAACTGGACGGTGAACAAACATCTTGCATTGAGTGCCACAGTCGTTAATTTCCTCAATCAGACCGGAGCCAAAGGAAGTATTGCCGGTGCCGAACTGGTGGACAAAAAAGACGCGGCATCCTATAACGGTCATTGGATGGCAGGCAGCTATATTCGTCCGTTTACCGTGGAATTTGCTGCCAGCATTCGTTTCTGACGCGGTTTGGTATCAATCGTTATACTATTTGAAACAAAAATAATAGCCGGTGGCAGATAACTCCGCTATCTTTGCCATCGTAAACACAGCTATTGCATTACTAATAAAAAACATCCTGTTATCATGAAAACAACTTTTATGAATGTAAGTAGAAGAGTGATCGGCGCTTTGGCTGTTTTACTCGGAATTTCGTCTTGCCAGAGCTCACAATCTGAAATGACATTTGAACAAGAAGGCGACAGCCTTACCGTAATTCATATTACAAATCCTACCCGATATTTACTTTTGCCCATCGAAGAACAGACTCCCGAAGCGCAGGTTTGCATTGCGTCAGATTCGGTTCCGGTAGAGATGGACGTGCGCCTGTCGAGGGCGAAGGTGGACTATTTCGTCCCTTACGCCTTACCTGAAGGAGAGAAAAAAGTAGCTGTGCGCATCCGCCACTTACCGAAAGATGCCTTGTGCTGGAAAGAGCTCAAACTCTCGGATACGTTTGATACCGCCAATACGGACAAATACCGTCCTGTCTATCATCATACTCCGCTTTACGGATGGATGAATGATGCCAACGGGCTGGTATACAAGGATGGCGAATATCATCTGTTCTATCAGTATAACCCTTACGGCTCTATGTGGGGCAACATGCACTGGGGGCATTCGGTAAGTAAGGATCTGGTACACTGGGAACATCTGGAACCGGCGCTTGCCCGCGATACGTTAGGGCATATCTTCTCCGGAAGTTCGGTGGTGGACGATGCCAATACAGCCGGTTACGGCGCAGGTACCATCGTTTCTTTCTATACCTCGGCCAGTGACAAGAACGGACAGATACAGTGTATGGCTTACAGCACCGATAACGGTCGTACGTTTACCAAATATGAAAAGAACCCCATCCTGACTCCGTTTGACGGATTGAAGGACTTCCGCGATCCGAAAGTGTTCTGGTATGCTCCGGATCAGAAGTGGGTGATGGTGGTATCGGCCGATAAAGAGATGCGTTTCTATTCGTCACTGAACTTGAAGGACTGGACGTATATGAGCGGTTGGGGCGAAGGCTACGGTGTTCAGCCCAGTCAGTTCGAGTGTCCCGATATGGTGGAACTTCCGGTGGACGGTGATCCGAATCATAAGAAATGGGCGTTGATAGTCAACGTGAATCCGGGATGCTACTTCGGTGGAAGTGCCACTCAGTACTTTATCGGTGATTTTGACGGCGAGAAATTTGTTTGCGACAATAGGCCGGAAACGGTGAAGTGGCTCGACTGGGGAAAAGATCACTATGCGACTGTCTGCTTCTCAAATACGGGTGACCGTACGATTGCCGTGCCTTGGATGAGCAACTGGCAGTATGCCAATATTGTGCCTACCCGCCAGTTCCGTAGTGCCAATGCGTTGCCTCGCGAACTGAGCCTTTATACTCAGGATGGAGATATCTATATGGCTGCCGCTCCGGTGGAAGAGACGAAGTCGTTGCGTAAGGAGTCGCGGGAGATCCCGGCCTTTGAGGTGGCGGACGCCTATCATGTGGATTCACTGCTGGCCGATAACCGGGGAGCTTACGAGATAGAGCTGGAATTGGCTGCCGGTTCGGCGGAAATCATGGGACTGAAACTGTTCAATGAGAAAGGGGAGAATGTAGATATCTATATCAGCCTTCCGGAGAAGAAACTGGTGATGGACCGCACTAAGAGCGGCATTGTAGATTTCGGAAAGGACAGCACCCCTCATGCCATCGAGGCACACGACCGCCGGAAGCAGAACTCCATCAACTATGTGGACGATTTTGCCTTGGGTACCTGGGCTCCGGTGAAGAAGGCCGACAGCTATAAACTGGATATCTTTGTTGATAAATGTTCGGTGGAAATCTTTCTGAACGGTGGAAAGATTGCCATGACAAACCTGATATTCCCCACAACTCCCTATAACCAGATGGGTTTCTATAGCCGTGGGGGAGCTTTCAAGGTCAGCCAGTGCAAGGTGTACAGGCTGTAGCTTAAATCTGCTTTTTTTAAATTAACATATCATGGAAAATACCAAAAACAACTCTTACATGAAACTTATCCCGGTGATGCTCTGCTTCTTCGCCATGGGATTCGTAGACTTGGTGGGCATTGCCTCCAACTATGTGAAAGCAGATTTAGGACTGACGGATTCACAGGCAAATATCTTTCCGTCGCTCGTGTTCTTCTGGTTTCTGATCTTCTCGGTGCCTACGGGAATGTTGATGAACCGCATCGGGCGTAAAAAGACCGTGTTGCTCAGTCTGCTGATCACCTTTGCATCGTTGCTGCTGCCTGTCTTTGGCGACAGCTATCTGCTGATGTTGGTCTCTTTCTCGTTGCTCGGAATCGGCAACGCACTGATGCAGACATCACTCAATCCGCTGCTTTCCAACATCGTGAGAGGTGACCGGCTGGCAAGTAGCCTTACCTTCGGACAATTTGTAAAGGCGATTGCTTCGTTTCTTGCACCTTACATTGCTATGTGGGGAGCTACACAGGCCATTCCGTCGTTCGGTTTGGGTTGGCGTGTACTGTTCCCTATTTATATGATGATAGCCGTGATAGCCGTTTTATTGTTGGGACAGACACAGATTGCCGAGGAGAAAGAGGAAGGAAAACCTTCTACGTTCGGTGAGTGTTTGGCTTTATTGGGTAAGCCGTTTGTTTTGCTTTCTTTCGTCGGTATCATGTGCCATGTAGGAATCGATGTAGGTACGAATACTACTGCTCCTAAGATTCTAATGGAGCGTTTGGGTATGGGATTGGATGACGCTGCGTTTGCTACCAGTCTATACTTCATTTTCCGTACGGCAGGTTGCTTCACAGGTTCTTTTATTTTGAGGAAGATGAATGCTAAATCGT
>ERZ860668.1921-NODE-1921-length-12012-cov-3.757548_pt1 | contig 12012 bp, 9 predicted proteins | sample MGYA00510062_ERZ860668 | MGnify/ENA primary metagenome ERZ860668 (study PRJEB30046, sample SAMN00715258) | human gut metagenome | study: EMG produced TPA metagenomics assembly of the A metagenome-wide association study of gut microbiota in type 2...
GGGCCGGCGCTACGGGGCGGGCCGTTACGTTCGTGAACGAGGAGGAGCAGGGTAAATTCCACCGTATCGAGGAGTTTATCGAGCGGGAGATTCCGAAATTGTCCTTGCCGGAAGCCGTAGGTGCAGGCCCTGAATATAACCCCGCCGCTTTTTCCGGTCATGGCGGCCGCCGGGGACGCAGTGGGTCGGAGCCGTGGACGCGACGGTGCGAAGAGTGCCGGTCCGGTACCTGCAGAAGGTGTCGTCGCGGCTGCGAATGTGGAGTCCCGCCACGGAGAAGGTCGTGGCGAGGGTAATCGCGGCAGCCGGGACCGGGGGCGTCGTCGTAACCGAAATCGCAACCGTAATCGCAATAAAGGCGGCGACGATACGCCGCAGGCATAGTGCCTTTTGAAATTCGCAGCGCCGGATTGCGGCTCCCGAAAGTGCGGGATCGCAGTCCGGCATTGTATTTTACGGAGCCGGCCAAGACCCCGTAAAGGTATGTCCAATGTCCCGGAACGATGCTGGAATACCGTCCTTGATTGCCTCTTGCAAGGAAACCGATCCGCTTGTGCGGACCGGCCTGTCGATGTTGTCGCCGGGAGCAAGGTGTCGGCTGGCATTTTTCGAAGTATCGTTGTCGAGGGGAGAAAGCCTGCGGAGCCGGAAAGAGTGGCGGAGGCGGAGGCGTCATCGATCCCATCGTATGAGGCTTTTCGCGTCGGGCCGTTCGTGCCGGACGGGCCTTGTTTTGCGGGGCGTTCGGACAGGGTGAAGAGGACGTATTGCGTAAAATCCCGGATGAATACATATTCATCCGGGATTTTGTAGCGATCTTAACGAAATGGAGGAACCTCCTTTCGGTGCGTCTGCTGCGAATCACTTTTTGTTGCGGGGATCCCACGTCGGGTGTGCCGGGTCCTCCGCTTTCAGGGCTTCCTCATAGTCGATACCCAATGCCTTCGCCACGCCTTTGCCGTATTCGGGATCGGCGTAGGAGCAGTTGCGCACGTGCCGCTGTTTGATGAAGAGGGCGCTGTCGCCCATCGCGCGGGCCGTGTTCTCGCACGTCGCCCGTTGGTCTTCGGCCGACATCAGCCGCCAGAGCTTGCCCGGTTGGGTGAAATAGTCGCTGTCGAGTTCCCGTTCGTCGTAATTGTAGATGGCACCGTTCACCTCCAAAGGCGGTTCTTTCAGGTTCGGGCTGTCCTGCCATTCGCCGTAGCTGTTCGGCTGGTAGGGGATCGTCGCTCCGTAATTGCCGTCCGTGCGCATCTGTCCGTCGCGGTGGTAGTCGTGGAACGGACAGCGGGGTTTATTCACGGGAATCAGGTTGTTGTTCACGCCCAGCCGGTAGCGCTGTGCGTCGCCGTAGGAGAAGAGCCGCCCCTGCAACATCTTGTCGGGCGAGAAGCCGATGCCTTCGATGACGTTCGCAGGGTTGAACGCCGCCTGTTCGATTTCGGCGAAGAAGTTGTCCGGGTTGCGGTTCAGTTCGAGAATACCCACGTCATGCAGCGGGAAATCGCCGTGATACCACACTTTGGTCAGGTCGAAGGGATTGATTTTGTAGTTTCGGGCCTCCTCTTCGGTCATCAGCTGCACCTGCATCAGCCAGCGGGGATAATCGCCCCGTTCGATCGCTTCGAACAGGTCGCGCTGGTTCGACTCCCGGTCTTTGGCGATGACCGCCTCGGCTTCGGCGTCCGTGAGGTTCTTGATGCCTTGCAGGGTGCGGAAATGGAATTTGACCCATGTGCGCTTGTTGTCCTTGTCGTAGAAGCTGAAGGTGTGGCTGCCGAAGCCGTGCATATGGCGGAACGAGGCCGGAATGCCGCGCGGACTCATCGTGATCGTCACCTGGTGGAGCGCTTCCGGGAGGAGCGTCCAAAAATCCCAGTTGTTGTTGGCACTTCGCATGCCGGTGCGCGGATCGCGTTTGATGGCGTGGTTCAGGTCGGGGAATTTCAGCGGATCGCGCAGGAAGAAGACCGGCGTGTTGTTGCCTACCAGGTCCCAGTTGCCCGTGTCGGTGTAGAATTTCATGGCGAAGCCCCGGATGTCGCGCTCGGCATCGGCGGCGCCGCGCTCTCCGGCTACGGTCGAGAAGCGGACCAGACAGTCGGTCTTTTTACCCACCTGCGAAAAGATCGAGGCCCGGGTGTATTTGGTGATGTCGTGCGTCACGGTGAAGGTCCCGAAAGCTCCCGATCCTTTGGCGTGCATGCGGCGTTCGGGGATCACTTCCCGGTCGAAATGGGCGAGTTTTTCGAGATACCATACGTCTTGCAGCATGGCGGGGCCGCGCACGCCGGCGGTTTGGATGTTTTGGTTGTCGGCAATGGGTTTCCCGTTTTCGGAGGTCAGTCTTTTCTTGTCCATATCCTATTGTTTTTTGTCGGCATGCAGAAAATGCCAGACCGGTTTATGATTGAGTTTCATATCGTTGTAATTCAGAGCAAAAACATTGCCATACGGATTGGCGTTGCCTCTTTGGGGATATGTTTTTTCTGCGAGGAGCGGACTGTCGGAGTGAATTTTTCAGGAAATCGACTCTGTTTTTCGAGGATTTGGAAAATTTCACTATATTTGTCCCGTTAACGGGGGATTAGCTCAGTTGGCTAGAGCGCTTGCATGGCATGCAAGAGGTCACGAGTTCGAGCCTCGTATTCTCCACCAAACAAGAAACAGCCGCATGATTTCATGCGGCTGTTTCTTGTTTGATAGTATGTCTTTTATGGGCGGAGTTCGGACGCTTCCGTCGGAAGTTTTCCCGGCTGATCCCGAGGGTCAGTTTTTCAGGTATTCTACTGCCGCCAGACCGTCGTTGAGGGGATAGAGGCCGATGCTCAGCGATTTGTCTTCGCTTTCATATACGTACATTCTTTGTCCCGGACGGTATTCGAGGTAGATGTACAGCTGCGAGAGGTAGGTGTGCAGGTCGTCGATGTACAGGTCTGAAAGTATCGATCCGCAGGAATATACTTTGTCGTCTTCGAATATATATATGTACTCTTTAACGATGCCCTTGCCTTCGAAATACAGCGAGGTTTCCGATGCTCCGCTGTAGGCGTAGGGCACCGAAGCTTTCACTTCCTCCCGTGTCTTGCCGTACATGAATACGGGAGCTTCGTATTCCCTCAAAGTGGGAGGTATGTTGTCCTTGTTCTCATCGTCGTTGCATCCCGCGAATCCCAGCATTACGGCCGCGAAAGCGAATAGTAAGAATTTTTTCATAGCGAAAAGATAAACGGTTTGGAATAAAGGTTTTATCGATTGTAAATGAGATAAATTATTCTTTATGGGTGCGCCGCCGGATCCCTGAATATGGTGTCGAGGATATCCGGTGATCTCTATTTTTGCCGGAAATAGATCTGGATCGGTACTCCCGAGAAATCCCACTCTTCCCGAATCTTATTCTCCAGGAAGCGGCGGTAGGGATCCTTGATATATTGGGGCAGATTGACGAAGCAGGCGAACTGGGGCGTGGGTGTCGGCAGCTGCATCACGTATTTGATTTTGATGTATTTGCCTTTGGTCGCCGGGGGCGGATAGTTCTCGATGATCGGCAGCAGGTAGTCGTTCAGCGCCGAGGTGGCCACGCGCCGCTTGCGGTTTTCGTAAACCCGGATGGCGGTCTGGAGCACTTCGAGGATGCGCTGTTTGTTGAGTACCGAGGTGAAGATGATCGGAATGTCGTTGAAGGGCGCCAGTTTTTTTGCCAGGGCCTCTTTCCACTCCTTCATCGTGTTGTTGCCTTTTTCCACCAGATCCCATTTATTGACTACGATCACGCACCCTTTGCGGTTGCGGACGATCAGGTTATGGATGTTCAGGTCCTGGGATTCGAGGCCTTGCTGCGCATCGAGCATCAGAATACAGACGTCGGACTCCTCGATGGCGCGGATCGAGCGCATCACGGAGTAGAATTCGAGGTCTTCGGTCACCTTGCCTTTTTTGCGCATGCCGGCCGTATCGACCAGGTAGAAATCGAGTCCGTACTTGTTGTAGCGCGAGTGAATGGCGTCGCGCGTGGTGCCGGCGATCGGCGTGACGATGTTGCGTTCTTCGCCCAGCAGGGCGTTGGTGAGCGACGACTTGCCCACGTTCGGACGGCCTACGATGGTGATGCGGGGCAGCTCTTCTTCCTCGTTCTTGGTTTCCGGGGGCAGGTCGCGCACGATTTCGTCCATCAGGTCGCCCGTGCCGCTGCCGCTCATCGAGCTGATGCAGTAGGGTTCTCCCAGTCCCAGCGAATAAAATTCGTGCGAGGAGTAGATCAGGTCGTAGTTATCGACCTTGTTGCAGACCAGCAGCACTTTTTTCGAAGTGCGCCTCAGGATGTCGGCCATCATCTGATCGAGATCCGTGATGCCCGTATTGACTTCGACCAGGAACAGGATGACGTCCGCCTCTTCGATGGCGAGCATCACCTGACGGCGGATGTCGTCTTCGAAAATGTCGTCCGAATTGACCGAATAGCCGCCGGTGTCGATCACCGAAAATTCACGTCCGTTCCAGTCGGTTTTACCGTAATGGCGGTCGCGTGTCGTGCCTGCCGTCGCATCGACGATGGCTTTGCGCTGTCCGACCAGGCGGTTGAACAGTGTGCTTTTGCCCACGTTCGGGCGTCCTACGATCGCTACAAGACTCATAATGTTATTTTACGTTTATGTTTATGCGAAACGAATTATGCGGTGCGGGCCGAACGCGAAACCGAATTTATTCGGACATCGATGGATGCGGCCGGTCTAAAACAAGGTCAAAGATAGTGCAAGTTGCGGGTAAAACCAAACCCGGTGTCTATTTTACCCGATTGTCGGGGCATAAGGGGCGGGTATCGGGTGTGCACATCTTATCCTTTTCCGATCGGGAGATGCGGCTTCCGAAGGTTTTCCGAACAGCCACGATGCCTTTTCAACGGGGGTGCAGCGTCTCTTCGTCTGCGGACAGGCCATGTTCCGACATCCGGCGGATGTCTCCGTTACAGCGGTAAAAGGGAGACGGTTCGTACAGGAGGTATGCGGCACGTATTATGGGTTATAAATAGCGGCTTTCCGGATCACCGGCCTGTACGGGATAGATCAGCACGAAACTGTTTCGCCCGAGGTATTGATCCAGGTAAGCCGGGATCTTGTTCATCGTCGGTTGGTAGGAGATGCGTTCGCGGCGGCTCATTGCCAGCCACAGACAGTCGTCCGTGCGCAATTCGCGCAGCAGGGCCGGCAGCTTTTCCCAGTCTTTGAAAAGTACCGTTTCTACGGTTGCGGTCTGCTTGCGCCGCAGCGGTTCGATGTACTTGAGCGTCGTTTCCGGGGCATAGACGACGATTTTGGTCCCGGTATTGCGGGCCAGATTTCCGATTTTATGCAGCCACATGAGAAATCCGGCCTCTTTTTCGGCTTGGGAGGGAATGATTACGATATGTCGCTTTATGGTCGCCAGCGGTTGTACCGGTTTGTAAATGTAGGTCGTGACGTTGCTTTCGCCCAGCAGGTCGCCCGTGATCTTGCCGAGGAAGATCGCGGGGGATTTGTCCCGGTGGAGTCCCATTACGATGTCCGTGATACTCTGTTCTTTGGCGACGCTTGCGATTGCGTTTGAGATATTGACGTCGTAGCGCAGCAGCTCGTGGAGGTAGATGTCCGATGCGGCAGCGGCCGTCGCCGCCGTTTCGAGAATTTTGCGGGCCCGTTTTTCCAGCCCGCTGTCTTCCACCTTGTTGTCTATGGCGTGCAGCGCGTAGAATCCGTTGTGGTTTTTCTTCGATTTGAGCACGTTGCCCAGAGTTACGAGTTCCCTGACGCTCTCTTCGTTCGACACCGGGATCAGGATGTGTTCGTCCTGATGTTCGGTGCTTTCGTCGTTTTCGCGGACCCCTTTGATGGCGATGTTGTGAGCGCCGCGCTGAGTGGCGAAGGTCGAAATGGTGCAGGTGGCCAGGATCATCAGGATCGTGCCGTTCAGCACGCTCTCGCCCAGCAGACGGATCGGTTCTCCGTCGGGTGTCTGGCCGACGATGACGTTGTAGCCCACCATCACGGCTGCGAGCGTGGCGGCTACGTGGGCGCTGCTCAGGCCGAAGATGACCGTCCGCTGGTCGCTGGAGAGTTTGAACGTTTTTTGAGTGAGCAGCGCGGCGATGTATTTGGCGGCGGTGATCAGGACGATCATCACGGCAGCGACCTTGATGCTCTCCCAGTCGCGGAAGAAGGCCCGGTAGTCGATCAGCATGCCTACGCCGATCAGAAAGAAGGGGATGAAGATGGCGTTGCCGACGAATTCGATGCGGTTCATCAGGGGCGAGGTGCGCGGGATGAGGCGGTTGAGGGCCAGACCCGCGAGGAAGGCGCCGATGATCGGCTCCAGTCCGGCCAGATGTGCCAGGTAGGCGCCCAGAAAGACCATGACCAGCACGAAAATGTATTGGGAGATGTTGTCGCTGCAATGCTTGAAGAACCAGTGCCCGATCAGCGGGAAGAGCAGCATGATGAATGCGATGCAGAGCACGACCGAGATGCCGAGCCGGTACCAGAACATGTCGTCCGTGTTTCCGGTGACCATGCCTACTATGACCGTCAGCAGCAGCAGGGCCAGCGTATCGGTAATGACCGTGCCTCCGACGGCGATCGTGACAGCCTTGTCGCGGGCGATGCCCAGTTTGCTGACGATGGGGTAGGCGATCAGGGTCTGCGAGGCGAAGAGCCCGGCCAGCAGGATCGAGGAGTAGATCGAAAATCCCAGGATGTAATATCCCGCCAGAATACCGAGCAGGAGCGGAACACAGAACGTATAGAGTCCGAATACGAGGCTTCGGGTGCCGTTCTTGCGGAAATCCGACATGTCCATATCCAGGCCGGAGAGGAACATGATGTAGAGTAGTCCGGCCGTACCGGAGAGGATGATGCTGCTGTCGCGCAACACCAGGTTGAGGCCGTGCGGTCCGATCACCGCACCGGCGATGATAAGCCCCAGCAGGTAGGGAATTTTCAGCTTGTTGAGCAGCAGGGGAGCGGCGAGGATGATGACCAGAATCAGCAGGAATTTGAGAATCGGATCCTCGAGCGGGAGGGTTATGCCGGCGAATAGAAGCATCATGCGGAGTCGGAATTAGGGTTAAGTGATCGGGACCGTCTGCGAACCGGGACGTGTTCGTGTTCGCCGGAGCGGGGGCCGATCGGGTAATATTTCTCAAAGTGCCCGCCTGTCGGAAAAATCCGTAAGGCCCGGCGGGCTATTGGCTTGAAGTTGTTTTCGTGCGGGCTGATCGTATTCCGACCGGGACGGCATTCGTTTTGTCGGGAGCGACCTGGCTGCATGAAAATTTAACGGAAACAAAGATAGTGAAAGCCGAGAGAAAACGGGACCTTGTTCCCGGTTTCCCGAGGCGCATCCTATCTAAGACTATGTCAAAGATAGCAAAAAATGGGGAATAGCAATGCTTTTTTTGCCGAAAAACAGGGATTCCGGATAAAAAAATGCACGGTTTTCTCTGTGTATTCCGAGAAAAAAACTTAACTTTGACCAAATAATGAATGTTGAAGGACGTGCTATGACGGAAAGGAGAGTGGACAAACGATTGCTGGCACCTGTGCTGATGGGGTTCTTTATCATGGGCTTCTGCGATATCGTGGCTCCGGTGACCAACATCATCAGCGGTGAATTTGCCGAGAGCCAGCAGAGTGCCGTGAGTTTTCTGCCGTCGATGGTTTTCCTTTGGTTCCTGCTTCTTTCCACGCCTGTCGCGGCGCTGATGAACCGCATCGGCCGCAAGAGAACGGCAATGATCGGCTATGCCTTTACCATCGCCGGGTTGCTCGTGCCCTATGCTGCGGGCGTCGGCAGTGCCTTGAGTTGGTATTTCATCGGCTTCGGTCTGCTGGGCATCGGCAATACCGCTATCCAGGTGGCGGTCAATCCGCTGCTGGCGACCATCGTGCCCGAGGAGCGGATGACCAGCTACCTGACCGTCGGACAGATCTTCCGCAATACTGCTCTGTTGCTGCTCGCCCCGATCATCACGGGGCTGGTTTCGCTTTTCGGCGACTGGCGTCTGTTGTTGCCGATTTATGCGGGGCTTACGCTCGTCGGGGCCGTCTGGTTACAGGTGACTGCGGTCGCAGAACCGGCGCAATCGTCCCGTGCGGTCGGTATGGCCGAGTGTTTCCGTCTGTTGCGTAACCGCGCCGTGCTGCTCTGTACGCTGGGCGTGGCCTGCTTCATCGCTGCGGATGTCGGTATCGGCTTCGTTTCGGTGCGGTTGATCGACAATCCCGATTCGATTCTTACGACCACCGGATTTTACGCTTTGCGCATCGTGGGTACGCTCGTCGGTGCCTGGGTGTTGATCCGTGTCGTCGATGTCAAATACCTGCGCTGGAATATGCTGCTGGCATTGGCGCTTTGCATCGCCCTTTTCGCGGTGCGCTCCGAAGCGGTCGTTTATGCGTTGGTTGGCATCCTCGGCTTCACGATGGCCTGCGTTTTCGCCACGTTTTATGCCGTGGCGACCAAGAGTGCTCCGGGCCGTTCGAACGAAGTCGCCGGACTGATGATCCTGGCCATTTCCGCCGGCGCCCTTTCGGGCCCGATCTGCGGCGCGCTGATCCGCGGCTTCGGTCATCCCCAGGCGGGCTTGATCTGGGTGACGGCTTGTGTCTGCTACCTGCTCTGGGCCGCTGCCGTATTGAAATCCGATACCAAGAAATAGAGTTATGAAAAACTGTAAATTCCTGATTATAGCGTTGTTGTTGAGTATTTTGACTCTCCCTTCTTCGGGTCAGTCCCGCAGATACGACGATTATGGACGCAGCAGCCGCAGCGGATCGGCGATCAAGGGAGTGGAGTGGGGCGTACTGGCCGGACTCAACTTTCCCCATTTTTCGACTTCCGGTCCGGATTTCGGTATAGATAACCGGCTCGGTTGGCAGGCCGGACTCCAGATCGGCTTGAAATTCCGCTATTTCACCATCGGTCCCGAGGTGCTTTACGTGCGGCAGTCGATCAAGTTGAGCCATGCCGACTACGGAACTCTGAAAATCAAAACCAATTCGATCGATATTCCCCTCATCTTCTCGCTTCGGGCGCTTCCGATGCTGCGGATCAACGTCGGTCCCGTCTTTACGGTGATGAACGATTGCAAGTATGCCGAGGGCAACAACGAGATGTTCTTCGGCAGTATGCGCCCGACGGTTTCCTATATGTTGGGCCTGGGGTTGAATTTCGGACATACACTGATCGACTTCCGTTACAACGGGCAGTTCGATTCGAAAAAGTGTTATTATCCCACCGAAGAGGCGGTCGGGTTCAACATGCGCTCTTACTCCCTGGCATTGAGCGTAGGATTTGTTTTTTAGCTTATGATGGATTCCGAAGATAAGAAGATCGACATCGAGGGGGTGGATCCCCGGGAGCTGTACGGCCCCCAGAATATTTACCTCGAACAGATGCAGGAGCTGCATCCCAACCTCAAAATCATCGCTCGCGGATCTGCGCTCACGGTGCTCGGCCCCCGAAGCGATTCCGAACGGTTTCGGAAACGACTGGACGGGTTGATCGCTTACTACCTCAAATACGGCTATATCTCCAAAGAGTCGGTACAACAGGCTTTTTCGACCGGGGTGATCGAACACGACGCTCCCGTCGATAAGGACGTGATCGTCTATGGCAACAACGGCACGATCGTCCGGGCCCGCACGGTCAATCAGCTCAAGCTGGTGCAGTCCTACGACCGCAACGACCTGCTGCTGGCCATCGGCCCCGCAGGTTCGGGCAAGACCTATACGGCCATCGCCCTGGCGGTGCGGGCTTTGAAAGAAAAACACGTCAAGCGGATCATCCTGACGCGTCCGGCCGTCGAAGCGGGCGAGAAGCTGGGTTTCCTGCCGGGCGACATGAAGGAGAAGCTCGATCCCTATCTGCAACCTCTGTACGATGCGCTCAACGATATGATTCCGCCCGCCAAGCTGCAAAAATACATCGAGGAGGGGACCGTGCAGATCGCGCCGCTGGCTTATATGCGCGGCCGTACGCTCGACAACGCTTTCGTCATTCTGGACGAGGCGCAGAATACGACCCTGCCGCAGATCAAGATGTTCCTTACGCGCATGGGACGCAATGCCAAATTCATCGTCACGGGCGACGTGACGCAGATCGACCTGCCCCGTCGTTCCGACAGCGGATTGACGCGGGCGATGGAGATTTTGCGCGGTGTCGAGGGGATCGGCATCGTGGAGTTCGACCGCCGCGACATCGTGCGGCATCCGCTCGTCAAACAGATCGTTGAGGCTTTCGACCGCAGCGCTGCCGTCGAAGCGGCACCTGCTCCGGAAAATGGAAAATAGAAACGATAACCAATTAAAATAGAACTACTATGGATAAGAATTTGACCGCTTTGAAACCCGCGTTGGTTTGGAAGCATTTTGCAGAAATCGCTAAAATACCCCGTCCTTCCTCCCACGAGGAGAAGATCCGTGCGTACGTGATCGGCGTAGCCAAGAGTCTCGGCCTGGAGTGCAAGGAGGATGCGGCCCACAATGTCTATGTCCGCAAGCCTGCCTCCAAAGGGATGGAGAACCGCAAGGGTATCGTTCTGCAGGCGCATCTGGATATGGTTCCCCAGAAGAACAACGATAAGAAGTTCGACTTTACCAAGGACCCGATCGAGGCGTATATCGACGGCGAATGGGTGACGGCCAACGGTACGACGCTCGGTGCGGACAACGGTATCGGTGCGGCGGCTATTCTTGCCGTCCTGGAGGACGATACGCTCGAACACGGTCCTCTCGAAGCGCTTTTCACAGCGACCGAGGAGACGGGTATGGACGGTGCGTTCGGCTTACAGAGCAACTGGTTGCAGGCTGATATTCTGATTAACACCGACTCCGAAGAAGAAGGTGAAATCTACATGGGTTGCGCGGGGGGTATCGACTTCACCTCCAACCTGCATTTGGATCGTGAAGCGGTTCCAGCTGGCTTTGAAACCTTCAAGTTAACCTTAAAAGGTCTAAAAGGCGGTCACTCCGGCGGTGAAATCCACGTTGGCCTGGGTAATGCCAACAAACTGCTGGTGCGCTTCCTGGCGGGTCATGCGGAAGAGCTGGACCTGCGCCTTATCGATTTCAACGGTGGCACACTGCGTAACGCCATCCCGCGTGAAGCCTTTGCGACCATTGCTGTCGCAGCTGATAAAGTCGACGCCCTGAAATCTCTGGTGAATACCTATCAGGACATCCTGAAAAACGAGCTGGCAGAGAAAGAGAAGAATCTGGCCTTGTTGCTGGACTCTGTAGCGAACGATAAAGCTGCCCTGATTGCGAAATCTCGCGATACCTTTATTCGTCTGCTGAACGCCACCCCGAACGGTGTGATCCGCAATTCCGACGTGGCAAAAGGTGTGGTCGAAACCTCCCTGAACGTCGGTGTGGTGACCATGACTGACAATAACGTAGAAATTCACTGCCTGATCCGTTCACTGATCGACAGCGGTAAAGACTACGTGGTGAGCATGCTGGATTCGCTGGGTAAACTGGCTGGCGCGAAAACCGAAGCGAAAGGCGCATATCCTGGCTGGCAGCCGGACGCTAATTCTCCGGTGATGCATCTGGTACGTGAAACCTATCAGCGCCTGTTCAACAAGACGCCGAACATCCAGATTATCCACGCGGGCCTGGAATGTGGTCTGTTCAAAAAACCGTATCCGGAAATGGACATGGTTTCTATCGGGCCAACAATCACCGGTCCACACTCTCCGGATGAGCAAGTTCACATCAAAAGCGTAGGTCATTACTGGACACTGCTGACTGAACTGCTGAAAGAAATTCCGGCGAAGTAATTATTTGATTTGCTGCCGGATGGCGTTTAATCGCCTTCCGGCAGTTTCATCCTTCATTATCCTTGGATAAAAGCCATCCCTGTAAATGTCCGTCGCGGGTTGCCACGTTCAATCTGGTGATGGAACATTCGCCGCTGCGATTTCAGCGCCGCGCTATTTTCCTGTTGCTGCTGCTCCAGCTTCCAGGCAATCAGCAA
>ERZ860668.1946-NODE-1946-length-11880-cov-2.528879_pt1 | contig 11880 bp, 10 predicted proteins | sample MGYA00510062_ERZ860668 | MGnify/ENA primary metagenome ERZ860668 (study PRJEB30046, sample SAMN00715258) | human gut metagenome | study: EMG produced TPA metagenomics assembly of the A metagenome-wide association study of gut microbiota in type 2...
AATCAAGAAAACGTGGAAAGAAGAACTACATCATCATCAATGCAGAGGGTGTTGGAGATTCTATGAACATGGCTAAGAGAATTGAAGAAGCAACCGGTATGGAGACAAGAGCAACGATTCTCGGACACATGCAGCGTGGTGGAAGCCCGACATGTAAAGACAGAGTATACGCTTCTATCATGGGAGCAAAAGCCGTAGATCTTCTGCTTGAAGGAAAGACAAACCGTGTTGTAGGTTACAAACATGGCGAGTATGTAGACTTCGATATTGATGAAGCACTTGGAATGACAAAAGGAATTCCTGCTTACCAGTATGAGATTGCAAAAGAGCTGGCTCTGTAATCAGAAAATAAAATAGAAAATTATAAAAAAGTTATCTGTCCGGATACAATGGCGTAAAGCTATGTGTCCGGATGGGTAACTTTTTTGTTTCTGAGGATTATTTCAGAAGCGGAAGAAAAGGATTTTATAAAGTATGATTACAAAAGACAGGACGGATATTGTATAAATTGTAAGAAAATAATGGACATAGAATGTCGAAAGTTCGAAAATTAAACCAAAAATAAAAAAAGATATGATATACTGAGGTCATTAGTTAGGTATGAGGTGGTTAAAGTGTTAAAAGTACTGATAACAGACGATGAACAGATGATATGTAATTTGATTGCAAATATCCTGGACTGGGAGGATATGGGATTTCAGATCATAGGGATGGCCAATACGGGAACGGATGCATTTGATATTATTCAGAAAGAAAAGCCGGATGTAGTCATCAGCGATATCCGGATGCCCGGGTATGATGGAATTCAGCTGATCCAGAAGACGGCAGAGGCAGGAATACAGGCAGTATTTGTAATGATCAGCGGGTATAAACAGTTCGAATATGCACAGAATGCAATGAAATACGGGGTCAAATATTATCTGCTGAAGCCGATTAGCGAAGAGAAACTAAGAGAAACGATGATGGAGATAGGCAGAGAACTGGATGTGAAACAACAGAAGATCGTAGAAGAACGACATCTGCGCCGGAAGGTACAGGAAGCGAGGGACAAGATGAAGAGACGTTTCCTGACTACCGTTTTGGCGGCAAATGAGAAAGACAATCTGGAGTCAGATATCAGCCGAAATGCAGTCAACGCGGAATACAATACAGAATTTAAAGATGGAGAATACAGAGCCGTTTTTGTAAAAGTGGATATCCGTGGCGCGGTTGGAAAAAGTGCGGAATATCTGCAGGATAAAATCGAACAGTATGTGGAGAAATTTGGAAAAGATTTCTCTGAATCGATCAGTACATATACACATTCAGGCATTGTGGTACTTTTTAATTATAAAAACGAGGATGAAGAGGAAATAAAAAGAAAGATTGAAGAGCTGTGGACAGATCTGGATGATTACGTCAAGAATTTTGAAGGATTTTCGGTTGTGATCGGAGTGAGTGAAGCAACCGGACAATTCAAAGAGACAAGAAAATGCATTGTCGAATCCATGGATGCAGTAAAATACAGGATCAAAAACCCGGAGAGCAAGATTCTTTATTATGATGAATTTGATTATCAGAGAAGACCGGTCGGAACAATTATTACACCGGTGAAAAGACAGAATTATCTTGCAAAAATAGAAAGCGGATCGGCGGAAGATGCGGCTGCATGTATAGATGAGGCGGTAAGGATGATCCGCTATGAGATTACCAACTATTCACCGGTTATGCTGTATGATACCCTGATCTACTATGTGGATCTGTTGAATAAGACGTTGGATAAAGCACAGAAAGAAAAGATGGAAGAATACTTCGAACAGTGGAACGAACGGATCGACAATGAACGGACAGAATTAAAGCTGACCGAAGCGACGAAAGCATATGTGACAAAAGTGATCCAGTATGTGCAAGAAGAAAAGAAAGACAAAGACATCAGACCGGTAAGAGAAGTCAAAACATATCTAGAAGAAAATTATCATCAGGAGATCAGCCTGAATGATCTGGCAGATATAGTAAGTCTGAATGCTTCATATCTGAGTGCACTGTTTAAAAAAGAAACCGGGATGACTTATACGGAATATGTGATGTTCTGCAGACTTGAAAAAGCAAAGGAATTATTGGCAGATACCGGAAAAAGCATTGCGGAGATCGCAGATGCTGTCGGCTATCATGATACCAGACATTTCAGCAAACTGTTTACAAGAAATATAGGATTAAAACCATCCGAATACAGAAAATTGTATTCTTAATGGAGATGTAATATGCGGAAAAAGGAAGTAAGCTATTCAAAGAAAACAATCGTCAGACTGATATGGACAGGAATCCTGGTTGCCGGAGTGATTATTCTGACGATGGGAGCGGTATGTTTTGCCGGAAGACTGAGTATGAAGGTGAAAGTCGGGCTTCTAGTGTTTGACTGTATTCTATTTGTGGTCTATTTTGCAGAAGTATACCGGGATATGTACCGCCCGTGGTGTGAACTGGAAAAGATAGTTCATGAACGGAAGGACAGGAAGACAGAGACGCTTGCGGATGCCAATATTGCCCAGAGAGACCTAATCAAAGAAATTCAGGAAATCATATCTTCTCTGGAAAATATAACGATCCGACAGAAAAATGCAGAGATACTGATGAAGGTGGCAGAGATCAATAATCTTCAGGATCAGATCAATCCACATTTCCTTTATAATACACTGGAAGTTATAAGGGGAGAGGCCCTGATCAACGGGGATAAAAAAGTGGCAGAGATGACGGAGGCGCTGGCGAATTACTTTAGATATAACATCAGCCGGAAAGAAACATTTGTATACCTGAAAGATGAACTGAAGAATATCTGTAACTACTTCAAAATCCAGCAGCACCGATTCGGTGACCGTATTTCTTTTGAAATCGTCTATCACGGGATAGCGGAAAAGGATGTTCAGAACTGTTATATACCAAAACTGATTTTACAGCCGATCGTGGAGAACAGCATTTATCATGGTCTGGAGATGAAGATTGGAGGAGGCGTGATCAAGATCCATATATCTTCGGCGGATGATAAGCTGATGCTGACGATCGCTGATGATGGCCTTGGGATGACACAGGAAGATTTGGATAAGCTGAATCGGGATGTAGATGCTGGAAAAACAGATGAAAATGCGGCGGGCAGTCATAACGGAGTGGCTTTACAGAATATCAAACGAAGATTGAAACTGTACTGGGGAAAGGAAGCGTATATGATCGCAACCAGTACGTTGAATTACGGGACGGAGATGCACCTGATGCTGCCACTGTTATTCACAAAAGAGGATTACATGAAGAGTTAATGAAGAAGAATATTTTAATATTAAAACAGATATGCAAATGCATACAGAAGAAGACGGTACTGAATCAATTCTATATGAATATCCAGAACGGAGAAATTGTTAATCTGATCGGGATGGAAGACAGCGGGAAGGAAGATGTATTTTCCATTCTGTTCGGGCAGGAGAAGATTGACAGCGGGGAGATCGTGTTCAATCGCAGGAGTTATACACAGATGAGTCAAAGAATCGTGGAACATGCGGGTGGTATCTTTTTTATCAATAATGATGAACCGATGGTTGCGGAATTGTCTGTTGCGGAGAATTTGTATATCGTTGAGAAGATGAATTATTTCAAACGGAGCGTGTCACGAAAAAAGATGGAGACACAGGCGCAGTTTGTCTTTGCCAAATTCGGTATCGACATTGCGCCAGGGAAAAAAGTGGGAGAACTGAATGCATTCGAACAGCGTATCCTGAGAGTACTGCGGGCATATGTCAAGCGGGCAAAGCTGATTGTGATCAATGACCTGATGGATGATTATCTTTGGCAGAGGATGGATAAGATTATCAGGATATTGAATCAGATCAAAGAAGAGGGGACCTCGATCTTATGGATTAACAGTTATCCGGACAAGATTACCGAGATCGCAGACAAGACTTATGTGATCCGGCAGGGGAAAAATGTCACCACATTTTATAAAGGGGAATACGAGAAAGAGAAAATACTGAATTGCATGACCGGAAGTGCGAATACAGCAGAAAAAGATCTGAAACATAGTCTTAAGAACACCTATGCATTTGAGGTCAGAGACTTGAGTAACTTTTATATCAGTAGTACAACCTTTGGCTGCAGAAGCGGTGAAATACTTGGAATCTATGACGTACAGAACAAATTTAGCCGGGAACTCAGAAGGACATTGTTGGGAAGAAGATTTTATAACGGTTCTATCAGGATTGGCGGAAAAGAATATCAAGCAGAGCAGGAATATGGAGCTGTCCGGAGCGGGCTTGGAATCATAGACGGAAGTAAATATCAGGATCATATATTTGAAGAACTGACGATTCTGGAGAATATAGAATTGCCAATATATAAGAAAAATGCGAGAAAACGAATGTTTGTAAACAGCAGAGTTACAGAGTATATCAGACAAAAAGAATATGAATTTTTGGATTTGAAGAAGAGGAACATCCAGGATAAGGCAATCGGTCTGACCAAAGGAGAGGCCATGAGGCTGATTTTCCACAGATGGTTGTGGGTGAATCCGAAAGCGATTTGCTGTTTTCAGCCATTTCTGCGGCTGGATGTGGAGAGCAGGGAGTTTTTGTACCGCATTTTTCTGGAATTTGCACATAAAGGGACGGGTGTGATTATAAGTAGTGCAAATGTAGCGGATCTGACACCAATCTGTGATCGGATCATAGAAATTGACGGAAATAAGATAAAAGAATCTGTCGAAAAATCATATTTTCCGGATATGTTCCAAAATTAGACCACTTTTTCCAAAATCCCCCACATTGTTTGAGGATGGGCGGGACAATATAATAGAGACATAATCAATCACTTAAACGAAGGAGGAGAAGAAATGAAAAAGATCGTGAAAAAATTAGTGGCAGCAGCACTTGCATTGACGATGGTTCTGTCAATGGCAGCCTGCAGCATGGGAGATGAGAAGAAAGAATCTTCCGATTCAGGTAAGAAGAGTGACGGAGAGGTAAAAGTCGGATTTGTTGTAAGTGATATGTCGGACGCATTCTTTGCACATCTGATCAAGAACATTGAAAAATATGCGAAAGAAGAAGGCGTAACTTTCACAGCAAAAGAGTGTCCGGAGATCAGCGATAAGATCACAGGAATCGAGAACTTTGTACAGTCAGGATGTGACGTTATTATTTGTCATGTAACAGACGCAGATGCATTAAAAGATGCTGCAACAAGTGCAGAAGATGCAGGTGTACGTTTTATTTCCTATGACTCAGATATCGACGGAACATCAGGATTCATCGGAATCGACAACCATGAATATGGATATGCAATCGGTAAAAATGCAGCAGAATGGATCAACGATAACTTTGAAGAGAACGAAAAAGTTAAAGTTGGTGTCTGCAACTACCCGGATTATCCATTCCTGGTAACAAGAGAAGAAGGTATCCTTGACGCATTAAAAGAACTTGCTCCAAATGCAAATGTAGAAGTAACTGCAAAAGCAGGATACACTCCGGAAGGTGTAGATGTCGGAGATGCATGGGTACAGTCTAACAAAGACTTAAATGTTGTTGTAGGAATCAACGATGCTGGTGTATTAGGTGTATACGAATCATTTAAATCAGCAGGAATTAAAAATGATAAATTAGGTATGTTCGGCGGAGATGCAGTAGATGATGCACTTGCAGCAATCGAAGAAGGCGGAGCTTTCAAAGCAACTGTAAGTACAAACATGCTGAAAAATGCTAACTATTTCATCGATATGGCAGTTGAACTTGCTAAGAACGGAAAATTAGAAGAAAGAGAAAAATTATTCCCATTAGAAGGAATTACTGCAGATAACGTAGCAGAATATAAGAAGAGCATCGAAGAGTAGCAGACGAAGAAAGAACGTATGGAAGATTAATGGTATGAGGCGTCGTACTCATACCATTAATTTTTCCAGAAAGAGCATAAGGACGGTGAAGCTATATGGAAAACATTTTGGAAATAAAAGATGTTACAAAACGATATCCGGGCGTAGTTGCTTTAAATCACGTTTCTTTTGAAGTTGCGAAGGGCGAGGTACATGCACTGGTAGGAGAAAACGGTGCAGGTAAATCGACGATGATTAAAACGATTACGGGGGCAATCACACCAGATGAAGGTAAAGTTATTTATGAGGGAAAAGAATATACAGAACTGAATCCGATCTTATCGAGCCAGATCGGAATCGAAGCAATCTACCAGGAATTCAATCTGGCACCGGAACTGACTGTACAGGAAAATATATATATGGGTACGAAAGTCAACCAGAGCATATTCATTGACCGAAAGGAACTGGCAGAGCGTACAAAAAAGATATTAAAAGAATTAAATACGAATATTGATCCAAATGTAAGAATCAAAGATTTGACTGTAGCGTATATGCAGCTGGTAGAGATCGCAAAGGCACTGGCAAAAAATGTAAAGCTTCTGATCATGGATGAGCCGACGGCACCGCTTACGGATAATGAAGTTGAGATTTTATTTAAACTCGTAAGGAATCTGAAAAAAAGGGGCGTTTCGATTATTTATATCTCTCACCGTATGGACGAGATATTTGAACTGGCTGACCGCATTACGGTAATGCGTGACGGCGAAGTAATCAAAACAGTTAACAAAGAAGATACGAATAAGAATCAGTTAATATATGATATGGTTGGCCGTAAACTGACAGAGACCTATCCGGAAAGACATCCAAAATTAGGAAAAACATTGCTGGAAGTAAAGAATCTGTGCGGATCATCCAATGAAGAGACAACATTCTCCGTCCGTGAGGGTGAGATCGTCGGACTGGCAGGATTGGTCGGTGCTGGCAGAACAGAAATCGCAAGATTGATCATCGGAGCAGATAAAAAATATTCCGGTACGGTCTGCGTAGACGGAAAAGAAGTTACCATACATTCTCCGAAAGATGCGATCCAGCATGGAATTGCATATGTTTCGGAAGACCGTAAGAATCAAGGAGTACTTCTGAAGATGTCGATCCGGTGGAACATTACATTGCCAATCTTAAGAGAACTGTCAAAGATGACATTCATTAATTTTAAAGAGGAAAATAAGTGTGTAGACAAATACAAAGATGCACTTCGGATAAAAACTCCTTCCATCAATCAACTGGTAGGAAATCTGTCAGGAGGTAACCAACAGAAAGTTGCAGTTGCGAAATGGTTGGCAAGCGAGTCGAAGATCCTGATACTGGATGAGCCAACAAGAGGTATCGACGTAGGGGCAAAACAGGAGATTTACGAACTGATCAACCGTCTGACGGACGAAGGGCTTGCAATCATCATGATCTCATCAGAGATGGAAGAGATCATGGGAATGTCAGACAGAATGCTGGTCATGGCAGAAGGACGAATTGTAGGCGAACTTGACAGAGAAGAATTCTCGCAGAATCAGATTATGAAGTATGCGTCGAATATAACGGACTAAGATGGGAGGAAGAGATATGGATAAGTTGAAAAGCTTTATAAAACAATACTTTGTTTTGGTAATATTAATAGTACTGATTATTTTATTTGGATGTTTGCGGCCAGAGTCATTCTTGACGATGTCGAATATGTTTACGGTTATCAGACAATCTTCGATCATGGGAATTGCAACGATCGGACTGTTATTTGTAATGGTTGCAGGTGGTATCGACCTGTCGCTTGGTTCCGTTATTTCCGTTGAATCGGTACTGGTTGCAGTATTATTGACCAAGTTCGGATGGGGACTGTTACCGGCTTACTTATGCGGACTTGCCGGTGGAACACTGGTTGGACTGGTTACAGGAGCGATCATTGTAAAGACAGGAATCTTCCCGATGATCGGAACACTGGCACTTCAGATCATCTTACAGGGAATTGCATACCTCGTATGCGGAGGAATGCCGGTATCTAATCTGCCGCTGAATGCAAAGATGATCGGACAGGGTTATATCGGACCAATCCCAATCCCGGTAATCGTATTCATTATTGTGATTATTATCGCGGCACTGGTACTGAACCGTACATATATCGGAAGACACTTCTACGCAATCGGAAGTAACGAAGAAGCAGCAAGATTATCCGGTATCAATACGAATAAATTAAAAGTTGCTACATATGCAATCGGTGGATTCTTATCAGGACTTGCCGGAATCATCATGCTGGCACGTATCAGTTCCGGACAGCCGACAGCAGGAAAGAATATGGAGATGGACTGTCTGACAGCAGCAGTCATCGGTGGTGTCAGTCTGACAGGCGGAGAAGGAAAAATCTCTACAGCTGTATGTGGCGTACTGATCATCGGAGTTCTGACCAATGGTATGACAATCATGAATATCAGCGAATATTATCAGTTGGTCATCAGAGGATGCATCTTCCTTGGAGCTGTATGTCTGGATGGAATCCAGAAACAGATTGCAGGAGGAAAGAAGGTTAAGAAAGCAGCATAGATCAAATCATAGATATATCCTCGCGCAGGGATGTGGTGTAAACCACATCTTTGTGTTATTCGGAAGAGTGTATGAAAGAAAATAGGGAAAGGCAGGGGAAGACATGACAAATTACAGAAAATTCATGGAACCGGAATATGGAGAGCCGGCACCAGAGGTAATCATTTATCCATCTCAGGAAATGGATATGGAACATCTAGCAAGATGGAGAAAAAAGAATGATTATGAATCTGTTGCTGAGATAACGGAAGAAATCAGGCATTGCATCTGTTATCCGAATCTGATGAAGATTGATACAGAAGATGTAAAGATTTTGGGACCGCAAGGAAATGTGAATACAAGAATCTACAAACCAGAAGGGGAAGAACTATTTCCAGTTCTGATCTATTACCATGGCGGAAGTTTTTCGATGAACAGTATAGAAGTATATGAGTATGTGTGCAGATATCTTGCATATACCGGTAATATGATTGTGGTGGCACCAGATTATCATCTGGCGCCGGAGTATAAGTTTCCGGCAGGACTAAATGAGGCATATGAAACTCTAGTATGGACAAAAAATAATATTGGATTATACTATGGAGATGAGGGAAATATTAGTGTGGCAGGGGATAGTTCTGGCGGAAATTTTGCAGCAGCAGTTTCGATTATGGCAAGGGATCAAGAAGGACCGAAAATTCGGAAACAGATACTCTTCTATCCACTGACCACAAATTATGAAGAAGAAATCACAGATTCAGAACAACATTATCAAGTCGGATATTTTCTTAATTATAATTGTATGAATAATCCGATGGCACATTATTTTGAAAATGAGGAAGATGTTAAAAATTCATTAGCATCGCCACTGTTGGAAGATAATTTGAAAGGACTTCCGCCTGCGTGTTTTATTTCGGCGGAATGTGATCCACTTTTAGATCAGGGCTTACAGTATGCGGCGAAACTTCAAGATGCAGGAGTGAAGGTAGAATATCATATTTTGAAAGGGATGCTTCATGGATTCATTAATCGTACTTATGGAAAAAGCTTTGAAGCATTGGAATTAGCAGCTGACTTTGTTAATAATTAAATCTTTGCTGCCTGCCTGTAACAAGCGAACATTTTTCATGATGTTTTGTGCCTTGAGCAGTGCGAAAGGAATGAATGTAAAAATGGATAAAACGTGGACAACAATTTTTTATCAGGAAACAAATCCAGTAAGAAGAATGGAATTGTTGAGAGAAAATACAGGTAATGGAGAAAGGAAAGAAGAACAGTATCGGAACCAACTCTGGATTGCAAGATATGGAAAAAGTAGTCCTGTGAAAGATGAATTTGTAGGATGCCTTTTGGATTTAAAATATCTGGCAGAGGTCATAACGATAGATTGGGGAGGAAAACGAAGAAAGCAGGGAATGCAGATTATTGATACTTTGGGAATGTCGGAAATAGAGAGTCGGGACGAATTGTATCATAAAATTCTTCTAGAAGAACTTCAGAATGTATTTTTGAAATATATTGAGGTTAGCAGAAATGGTCGAGATTTTACATCATTTGTATTTGGAGTGGGACAACTAACAGAAGAAGGAATTGCGAAAAAAATAGCACAACAAATTAATATGATCGCATTTCAGGCACCACATTTGCTTCATATGGACAAAGAGTTTGCATTATTACAGGAAGCAGCACTTTTGGCTTTTAGACAATTATACCCGAATAAAGAATATTTTTCGGAAAATAATCTGCCATTTTAGAATAATCTTATTTCTAAATTTTATGTAGAACGAATGTTTATTTTTATAGTTTGGTCTTTGAGAATTTAAAAATAAAAAATCGCTGAATCCATTGAATTTATTGGATTACAGCGATTTTTTGTTTTTAAAAATGTCGGAGAATTACTACTTGAAAATGCACGTCCAAGACGGTACAATAGTAAAATATGGTGGAGTATTCATAAAAGGAGATTTAATATCGTGGAAAATAAAAACAGGAACACTGCAGCAATCGGTGTGTTTGATTCGGGAGTCGGCGGTTTGACCGTCACAAGAGAGATCATGCGTCAGCTGCCGAATGAAAATGTAGTATATTTTGGGGATACAGCAAGAGTTCCATACGGAAGTAAGTCAAAGAATAACATTATCCGTTTTTCCAGACAGATCATCCGTTTCCTGAAGACAAAGAATGTAAAGGCAATCGTGATCGCATGCAACACGGCCAGTGCACTGGCGCTGGAGACGGTGAAGGAAGAATTTGATATTCCGATCATTGGAGTGATCGTACCCGGAGCAAGAGCTGCCGTAAGAGAGACGAAAAACGGTCAGATCGGCGTACTTGGTACAGAGGCAACGATCAAGAGCGAGACTTATACCAAAGAGATCAGAAAACTTATGCCGGAAGCGGAAGTTATAGGAAAACCATGTCCGTTATTTGTTCCGCTGGTAGAAGAAGGATTTGCAAAGCATAAGGTTACGGAAGAGATCATTGATTATTATCTCGCGTCGATGAAAGAGTCCGATATAGATTCTCTAATTCTTGGGTGCACCCATTATCCGCTCCTTCGTTCGAGAATCCGCGCGTATCTGGGAGATAAGATTCAGCTTGTGAATCCGGCCTATGAGACTGCGATGGATTTAAAATATATTTTGAAAGAAAGCGGTATGGAGAACGCCGGAAAAGAAGGGGAGCATGCGACATATTCCTTCTATGTAAGCGATGCTGCGGACAAGTTCAAACAATTTGCGAACTCAATTCTCCCATATGATATTGAGACGACACAACAGATTAATATAGAAGAATATTAGGTGATGAGATGACAAAAGATGTACTGATAAATATTTCAGGATTACAGGTAGACGTAAATGAGATGGAGAATAATGATGAACCAATTGAGACGATTAGTACTGGTAATTACTTCTTTAAAAATGGGAAACACTATCTCTTATTTGAGGAGGTATCAGAGGGTGTGCCGGGAGTTACGAAGACTCAGATCAAAATAAAAGGAGAAGATAGTCTTGAAGTGCTCAAACGAGGCGTTTCCAATGCACATATGATTTTTGATACAAAGCGAAAGAACCGCTCTTATTATGAGACACCGTATGGCCAGTTGAATCTTGGGATTTTTACAAGAAATATTAAGATTGATGAAAAGGAAGACAACATTAACATCAAGGTGGAGTATGCGTTGGATGTGAATTATGAACCACTTGCGGAATGCACGATACGAATCAATGTAAAACCGAAAGGGTCAAAAGAGTTTTCTATATACGAACAGATGAAATTTTAAAAGGAACTGCGCATGCAGTTCCTTTTAAATGCTATTTTTTAAATCTTGCAAAAAGTCCTTTTTTCTTTTTGACCGGAGTCTCAAGAGGACCTCTAAGTCCCTTTACACCTGTAATGTAGATTCCGCTTACAACGGCTCTTACTTCTTTTTTCACAGGGATAAGTGGAAATACTTTTTCGTCACACATTAAAGTCATTACTTTTGGACC
>ERZ860668.1965-NODE-1965-length-11811-cov-2.589826_pt1 | contig 11811 bp, 11 predicted proteins | sample MGYA00510062_ERZ860668 | MGnify/ENA primary metagenome ERZ860668 (study PRJEB30046, sample SAMN00715258) | human gut metagenome | study: EMG produced TPA metagenomics assembly of the A metagenome-wide association study of gut microbiota in type 2...
GGAAACAGGAATAAGAGTAGTTGAACCTGTTACCATAGGCTCGCCGATAATAGTTGAAACATCAACCATTTGGCGCATTTTTTCAAGAGTGTTTTCCATTATTTTGTTTACCGGAGTTTCCTTCATAATCATTTATCCCCTTTAATAGATTTTTTGTTTTTTATTAAATTTCTTATAAATATTATACCGGCTTTTATACCGACTTTTAAAATAAGTTTTACATTTATACTCGCAATAAGCTGAAATTCAAATTCAGTCCTGTCCGCTATGAAATCAGGTTGAATATAATCATCATAATTATCAACTTTCATACCGTTTAAAATAATACCTTTAAGCGGATAGTAATACTTGCAAAGCGTACCATATGCACGCGCTATAAGGTCTGCATCACCGCCGCCTACTAATATCATAACATAAAGTGAGTAAATATGTAAACCCCTAAATAAAGTTAAAACGGCATTATTTGCGGTTTCTGCAAGATTTGTAAATAAATCGAGCATACCTACAATGCCCTGGGTATCCCACAAATTTTTGATAGGATTCGCTTTTGCAGGCTTTTCCTGCGGGGTGGCAGTTGTTTCATTTTTCTTTGCCTGCTCCTCGGTTTCAAGTGACCTTTCCTCCGCTTCAACAGCAACTTCTGCCACTTTTTCAGGTGTGCTTTCTTTCTTTTTGCTTTTACTGCCTTTCTTACTTTTCTTTTTCTCGTCACTTTCTTTTACTACCTGCTCTGCCTTTTTTTCAGGAAAGAGTATAAAAGAAAGTATTTTTGAAAGGACAATATCTTTTTCAATAAAAAGAATTTGCACTTTAGTGTGCCAACCTTTATCATAAACTAAAGTAATAGTTGCCGACAGGGACAAAACAGCAATAATTATCACTGCCAGCACAGCAACAATAATTAAAAATACTTTCATTATTCTTCGTCCCCCTCTTCCAAAATTTCAGCCTCGGGTATATCAGACGTTTCATCATTATCATCTTCAAAAAGTGAAGTTTGCGAATCATCCTTTTTTTCTTCCTCAGGTAAATCAGGTAAATCATCAAGGCTGTTTAAAGAAAAGCAACGCAAAAATCTATCGGTAGTACCGTAAACAAGAGGTCTGCCGGGCAAGTCAAGCCTTCCCTTTTCTTCAATCAAACCTTTTTGAATAAGATTTGAAACAGGACCTGAACAATCAACACCGCGGATTTGTTCAATAAACGAGCGTGTTACGGTTTTATTATAAGCTACAATAGCAAGTACCTCAAAAGCCGCTTGGCTTAAAGGAGTATTCTTTTTTATTTCAAGTAGACCCCTAACCTCATCTGCGTACTCTTCCCTTGTACAAAGCTGATATTTTCCGTCTACACGAATAAGCCTTAAACCTCGGTTATTTTCATCATACATCGCTTCAAGGTGACCGAGCATTTTTATTACATTTTCAACATCTACATCAAGTACTTCTGCGAGTTTCCCCGGTTCAACAGGATCGCCCGCAGCAAAAAGCATCGCTTCAAGTGATGCCATAATATTATTACTGCTCAATATCATTCACCTCGCCAGTCATTTGTACTAAAGGATTATCCATTTCACCCTCAATTGTAATTTTCTTGGTTTTCGCAAGTTCAAGCACCGCAAGAAATGTGGCAACCATATCGCTCTTGGTGTGTGCATCGGCAAAAAGGCTTAAAAATTTAATCTTTTTTCCGCCGAAAAGTTTTTTCATAACAGTTCCGACTTTAGATGCAACCGCAACAAACTTTTTAGCAACAATAACTTTAAACGAATCAAGCGGAGGCGGCAACTTGCGTCTTCCGCGCCCGGCAGCATTTATATAAGCATTAAGCAGCTCTTCACCCTCGTGAAAACGCTCATAATCATAATTGATATGTCCCTCTTCAGGCTGGCGAACAAATCTGTTAAATCCGTCTGTCTGCTTGGCAAGCTTACCCGCCATTATTTTGCAATCCTGATATTCAATAAGTTCGCCTGTAAGTTCTTTTTTAAGAATTTCGGCTTCTTCGTGCCTTGGCAAAAGTGAAACTGTTTTAATATATATCAATCTTGCCGCCATTTCAAGAAATTCACCGGCAATATCAAAGTCCTGTTCCTGCATCTGCCTGACATAATCAAGATACTGATTTACAAGTTGAACAATCGGTATATCGTTAATATTCAATTTGTGCTTTGATATTAGATGTAAAAGCAAGTCCATAGGGCCTTCAAATACATCAATTTTATAACTTAGCTGTTCCATTATTACCTCGCTAAAAGAGCAAACAATAATTTAGGTATAATACCGACTATATTCATAAGAGCATTTGAAAGCAGAGAAATAGGAGTATCTAATACGCCTGTAAAAAGAGCAATCATAAGCCCAATCATAATATATCTTTCATATTGCATATATTTAAAATATTTATCATCCGGCAAAACTGCAAGAAGCACCCTTGAACCGTCAAGCGGCGGAATAGGGATTAAATTAAATACTGCAAGGGTAACATTTACACTGGCAGAAAAATAAAAGAAATATGCAATAGCATATAAGACCGTATTACCTAATCCAACTGTATATACAATACCATAATAGAAAAAGAGCGAAATAAAGCTCATTAAAAGATTTGAAACAGGGCCTGCAAGTGCAGTTAACGCCATACCCTTTTTCGGATTTTTAAAATTATTAGGGTTAACCGGAACAGGATTTGCGTAACCGATACCAAAAAGGAAAATCATTATAGTACCTATTGGATTAAGATGTGCAAACGGATTAAATGTTAATCTGCCCTGATTACGCGCAGTATGGTCGCCAAGCTTATCAGCCATTAAACCGTGTGCAAGTTCATGAATAGGCAAACAGCAAAATACAACAAAGCAACGCGATAATATCACAATAATTGCTTCTATATAATTACCTGTTCTTAAATATGAAAGAATAGAAAACATATAATCATCCTTAATAAATAATAGTTATTTTTTATCAGCTGAAACGATACGGTCGTTACCGTATAAATCTTTAATTACATTTATATTTTCAAATTCATAAAGAACATTGAAAATTGACTCACCCTGCTCATTTCCGATTTCAAGAAAGAGCTTACCTTTATCATTCAGCTTAGAATACCAATTATCGTTGATTACACGATAAAAGTCAAGTCCGTCTTTTCCGCCGTCAAGTGCCATTAAGGGTTCGTTTTTAACTTCAGATTGAAGATTTGCAAGTTCATCTTGCCTGATATACGGCGGATTTGAAATAATGACATCTGCATTTTCTAAAAAGTCAAACTCTTTAATATTGCATATATTTCCTTGCAAAACTTTTACATTTTTAATTTTATCGGCATTTTTTTTGAGATAAAAAAGTGCGTCATCACTTTTTTCAATTAAATAAACAAACGCATTACTGCATTTTTTTGCAATACTGATGCCTATACATCCACTGCCGCTGCAAAGGTCATAAACAACACACTTACCCAAAGTTTTTATATAATCAATTGCTTTTTCAAAACAATCATTCATATATCCCAAACAGCTATTCATTGTTTTGTCTTTCCTTCTTGATAATGATAAATTTCAACTTCTCCTTTACTTGCTTTTTCAACAAGTTCTTCTGTTTCAGGCCTTGGAATGAGTACACCTTCACCGACATAAAATTCGCTTTCATAAAAATCCCATTTGCCGATTACGTACTGCAAAGGTTGCCCCGATTTAAGTTTCCAAAGCATATCTGCAAGCTTTTTGTTTTGAACAAAATCATCTTTATGAGCTTCGTAATCGCTGTTTTTTATTCCAAGAATTGAGCAAACAATGCAAAGTGCTTTAAAATCACTTTCGTCAATACCGTTTCTCTCTAAAAAAGCTACTGCGTAGCTATATGCTTCTTTAAGCGTCATTTAATTTCATCATCCTCGGGATTTTCTGTTATTACCGCTTTGAGCGATTCAATACCAACTTCAATAATATCATCACTCGGTTCTTTGGTAGTAAGGCGCTGCATCCACAAACCCGGTGCGCTCAAAATTTTAACGAGCAAATTATCATGCCTGCCGGCATATTTTATAAATTCATACCCAACGCCCATAATAAGGGGTATAAATGCAAGTTTAAGAAACATCCAAAGCACCCTGATTTGCGCAATGGCAGGAAATATTTTAGAAAGTATTGTACTGAAAATAATGCTGAAAATAAGCATTACAAATATAAATGATGTACCGCAGCGAGGGTGAAAACGACAGCAATTGCGAACATTATCAACCGTAAGTTCCTTACCGGCTTCATAACAGGCAATAGATTTATGCTCTGCGCCGTGATACATAAAAGTACGCTTAATATCTTTCATTTGGCTGACAATTGCAATATAAATCACAAAAATCAATATTTTCATTACACCCTCAATTGTGCCTTGCCAAGGTGTTAATGCATTTGAGCAAGCACTGTTTAATTTACTGAAAGCAAGTACGGGAAGATAGAAAAAAATAACAAAAGCAAGAGCAAAGCCCAATACCGTGGCAATGCCCATTATAATATTCATAAACTTATCGCCGAGTTTATCTGTAAGCCACTTTTCAAATTTATTCATTTCAACATCTTCAAGGTCTTCCATACCTGAAGCTTCGGCTGAATACATAAGCATTTTATAGCCCAATATCATTGATTCAACAAAATTAACCATACCTCTGATAATAGGTAAGCCGAAAAACTTATGCTTATCCCTAATATGAGAAAATTCGTGATGCTTTACAACAATATCGCCGTCGGTTTTACGCACCGCTGTTGCTATACCGCGCGGGCCTTGCATCATAACACCTTCAATAAGGGCTTGGCCGCCTACTGAAGTTTTATGTATCTTTTTTTCTTCCATGCTGATTTGCCTTTCAATTTTTATTGATTTCAACGCCTTCATTTATTTCGGCATCCGCCTGAGTAGCATTTTGCTTCATATCATTAAGTTCATTTTTTGACGGACTGTTTTCAACAGGAAGATAAATAGTAACCAAAGTACCCTTACCTTCTTTACTGTCGATTTCAAGTTTACCGTGATGAAGATTTACTATTTCATTAGTAACCGCAAGCCCGATACCCGAGCCTCTGACAGAAACATTTGCTTTATAAAATTTTTCTTTAACATGAGGTAAATCTTCTTTACTTATTCCGCAACCTTGGTCTGCAATTGCGATTTTAACAAAATTTTCATTTTCAAGCTTTGTAAACTCAGCTTTAACAAATATCTTGCTCGGTGCGCGTGAATATTTAAGCGCATTATCAAGAATATTCATAAATACTTGTTTAAGCCTGTTTGCGTCTGCATTGGCAACAGCCGGCACTTCGGGAATGCTGTATTTAACCTCAATTCCCTCACGAAGTGCTCTTTCACGGAAAGTAAATACTGTTTCATCAAGCTCTGCAAACAAATCAGTTTTAGCTAAGCGCAAATTCATTCTGCCGCTTTGAAGGCGTGAAAAGTCAAGAAGTTCCTCAACGAAACCTTCAAGCCTGCCTGCTTCCTTAACAATTACCTGCAAGCCTTTTCGTGTAAGTTCATCCACAGTATCATCTGTGCTGAGCATAAGAGTTTCGCCCCAGCCTTTAATAGATGTAAGGGGCGTACGAAGTTCGTGAGATATAGTAGAAATGAAGTCATTTTTCATTTTATCTGTGGTAGATATTTCTTCCGCCATAGTATTTATAGAGTCACAAAGATTGCCGATTTCATCATCATATTTTTTTTCAATACGAACTGAATAATCGCCCTGAGATATTTTTTTTGTAGTTTCCGTAATTTCCTGAACCGGAAAAATAATAGAACGGATAAAGAAAAGGTTAGAAAATATGATAAGTGCAAAAACAATAACAAGCCCAATAAAAACAAGAAGTGTTAAAGTTGCCACCTGCCTGTCAATCTGCTCAAGAGATGATAAAACACGGATAGCACCGACATTATCGCCGTTTGAATCCTTAATAATTCTGCAAACGGCCATAACCTTTTCACCATTACTTATTTTGCCTATATATTTGGATTTATTACTATCGCTTGCCAAAGCTTCTTCATAATCAGGCATTTCTTGCTTTTCAATTGCAAAGCCGCTTGATGATACAACAACTCTTCCGTCATTATCAATTATCCAAGTGGTTGTTTTTTCTTTATAACTGTAACTGTCTATATACTCTGTGGCAGATTGCTCAAGTGTATTACCGACATCCAAATTTGCACTGAAATAGCTTACGGCAGTTGATGACGCACCTGAATTAAGTATACTTTCGACATTAGAATAATAAGTATTTTTTATTGCAAAGGCTGAAATTATAAAAACGATAATAAAAAATACCACAATAACACCGATGATGTTTATAAGCCACCTCAGTGTTATGCCCTCAATTTTTGGCAAATGCAATTTTTCTTTAGATATTTTTTTCATCACTTAAATTCCTGCCGATTAAATACAAAATAAATTACTGGTTATCGGTTATCCACTTATAACCGAGTCCCCAAATAGTCACAAGCCTTGTAGGACTTGATGGGTTATCCTCAATTTTCATCCTTAAACGCCTGATATTAACATCAACTATTTTTTCATCACCGAAATAGTTAGCACCCCAAACGGTTTTTAAAATGTCCGTTCTTGAAAGTGCAGCATTAGGATTTTTAAAGAAATATTCAATGATTTGGAATTCAACTTGTGTGAGTTCAATCATTTCACCGTTTTTGGAAAGTGTACGATTGCGCAAATTGAGTTCAAACTCATCAAGAACAATGCTGTCACCGGTAGTATCATTCTTTCTGAAACCTCTTGTCATTTCAACTCTTCTGTATACAGCGTCAACCCTTGCCATAAGTTCACTCGGTGAAAACGGTTTAGTTACATAATCATCCGCACCGTACATAAGGCCTGTAACTTTATCCATTTCCTGCGTTTTTGCGCTAAGCATAATGATACCCAAGTCACTTGAACGCTTGCGAAGCTCTTTGCATACGGAAAGTCCGTCGAGTTCAGGCATCATAATATCAAGAATCGCAACATCAAAGCCATTTTCATCCTGTGAAAATTTTTCAAGTGCAACAGCACCATTTTCAGCCTGCTCAACATTGTAGCCGCTACGAGTCAAGTTGATAACTATAAACTCTCTGATGGATTCCTCATCTTCTGCAACGAGTACCTTTTTCATACATATACCTCCTAAATCAGTATACTTTAATCATATCTCTTAACTTTTTAATGTTTATATCTATACCGGATGAGCTGTCTGCCTTGGCAAGATAAACAAATCCGCTATTTTTCATAACTAATGAATAATCCTCATATTTAGGGTCATTTTCGCTGTAACTTGAATTTATAAGGGTTATTATTTCAACTGCCTTTTTATTATTATTTTTATTAGTTAATTCAAGCTTTCTCTTTTCACTGTCATAACTTGCTTTAATTTTTGAAAAATCATCATCACCGACTACAAGAATATAACCGTCACGCTTGCAAGCAAGTGAATAGCACTTGTGGGACAGCACGGTATTACCGTAACTAACCCAATTTTGAGTTGTAATTTCCGACGCTTGCTTTTTATTAGAAGCATCTTTCGGAATTTCAATAACTCCGTCGCCGTCAATATCCCTGCAAGTTGTAAGACTTGAACGAACAGTTGATTTAGTTCTGCCGGTAGAATAGCTGTAAAAAGGTGAAATAATGGAATTATAATAATCAGACCAATAAATAAATTCTGTCACCATTGATGAACCGTCACCACAAAGGGCGTCAGCATAAACAGAGGTTCCCTCGTCAGTTTTTGCGTATTTTATACTTTCATATGAAGTAATTGTACTGTCAAGCCTGGTTTCGCCGATAAGCTCCCTTTTCCCTGTTTCAAACGAATAAAGTTCCGCCCTCGGATTTTCACTTGAAGTTCCCGTTGCAAAAACAAGGAGGTCCTTTACACCGTCATCGTTAACATCAACACAAATAAAATCACTGCCTGTAATTGCTTTTGATACAGATTTAAGTGAATACGCACCGTTATTTTCATTTTGCGAATAAACATTTATTGAGGTACCTGTAAGTTTTGATACAACGCTCCAGCAAACGATAATTTCCATTTTACCATCATTGTTAAAATCGCAAAAATCAACAGAGTTAACATCTGTTGCAGTGCCTTCAATATTTGATACAACACTCCATTTATCTCCGCTCTTTTTAATTATAGCCATTGAGATAGTGCCAATTTTATTAGAAGGTTCGTAAAATGCAACAGCTTCGCTGATTTTATCCCCGTCAATATCTTTCAAAATAAAAGATGTTGTATATTTTCCCGTTGCCGGAATTTTGATTGAATAACCGCCTTTGCAGAATTCATCAACCGCACTTTGAACACCGGCATTATCCCCGCTCGGAGAAATTGGTGAAATCAAATCATCAATTGAGGAGGAAAGGCGAAAATTATTACAACCGCAAAACAAAAAAGCTACAAGACATAACATTACTATTACTTTAAAACCCTTAAATTTCGGCATACGCACTCCTCCTTATAAAATAAATTTATAATATTATAACAGAAAGTAACAATAAAATAAACAGCTTTTTTAAAATTATTTACATAAATATGACATTAGGTTTAAAAAACCAAACATAATTATCGTGATTTGTAACAAAAAAATAACAGTCACCGAGCAAATCGGCGACTGTTATTAAAATTAAAGATACATTTCAAGCGGTGTACCAATATAAGTTCTGCTGTCGGCTTTTTGAACCGACGGTGCTTTTACACTTGTGAGTTTTGTGCAATTTTCGAAAAAGCCATAATACTTTTCATCATAAGCACCCGGTAAATTGGCATAATCTTTAAGTTCTTTAATATTGGCATTTATTGTAACCTTTGTAAGCTTTTTGCAATTGAAAAACATACCTTTTCCGACCTTTTTGACTGTTTTCGGAATTGTTATTTCTTTCAAACCCGAACCTGCAAAGCACATATCCCCAAGTGTTTTAATATTTTTAGGGATTGTGTAAGATTTAAGCGACTTGCAATTACCGAAAAATCCATTAGGATAATCAACGAAATTATAGCTTGAAAGCTTTGTCAATGTTAAAGGAAGCTTAACGGATTTAAGTTTTTTACAGTTAAAGAAAATACCTGCACCTACATTTTTCGCTGTGCTTATATTTACGCTTTCGAGATATTTATTGTTGATAAAAGCATTATTACCAATTGACTTCACTTTTTTGGGAGCAGTAAATTTCTTGCCAACTTTTGCTGACGGATAAGCAATAAGCTTCGTGCCTTTTTTATCATAAAGAATACCGTTTTTTGAAGAATAATTTTTGTTATTTTTATTTACGGTAATCTTTTCTAACTCTTTGGCATCCATAAAAGCAAAATCTTCAATATGAATAATATTTTCGCCTATTGTAATTTCTTTAACCTTATTGTTGTTAATACCTGACAATACCGTTACTTTTTTATTTCCGATTTTTTTAGGAATTGCAAGCTTTGCTTTATTGCCTTTGTACGAAGCCACCATAATTCCGTTATTATCGCCGGGATAATATTCAAAATCATTACTTTTGGCAAAAGCAGAAAAATCCGCCATCGCAAAAGTTGATACTATAAGTAAAAGTGAAATAACGATTGATAAAGTCTTTTTTAAAGTATGTGTCATAATCTTTCCTTTCTTTTAATGATTGTTAATACTTATTATGTACTTTTTCGGCAAAGCAGAGAAAATCTTTAATTCTGATAACGGTACCGTCATCAAGAACCGCCTTACCGGTCATTTTGCCAAATACTTGGTGCTGATTAGTCACAATCAAATCAAGCACGCTTGTATAATCACTGCGGTCAATAATCGGCTCAAACTTCATTTCAAATCTGCCGTCCGACGATGTAAAAGTCCACGCATCAATAAAATTATCACTGATATTAAACTTAACATCATCAATTTTATTTGGATCACCGTCAAAAAAAAGTAACATTTTCGCTTGCGGCAGATGTGTCACCGAAACCGTAACCGATATTAAAGCCAAAGCGATGACCGTCAATATCACCCGAGCCTGAACCCCAATACCAAACATTGTCATAGGTCCAAACCCCTCTGCCCCAGTCAAGTGCGCCGAAATCTGTTTCAGGTGAAAATTCATACAGTTTTCCACCATATAAAACCTTGCCCGACGCTCTCATACAATTTATTTTTTGATTATAGTAAAATGCTTTTTTATCCGTTTTAAACGGAGTTGCAATTACCATAGTATCATCATTCAAACTTTCAAGCGTGATATTTGCTTTTAAGCCCTTACCGCCGTCAAATTCCGGAAAATCACAGCGGATAACACGCTTACCGTCACGAACTAAAAATTCAATTCCGAGTTTGGAATTATATGTTTTCACATCACCAAACGATGAATCACTCGGCATATGAAGCCTGCCTAACGGAAACGGCAGAATGTTTCCCTGCGTATGCTCACTCGGTACAGAAAAATCAAGAAAGCTTACGCTGTCAAGTTCAATATACCCAAGGTCAGAAACAGTAAAGCAAACAGCAATATTGTTTTTATTTGATATAACAGAATAATAATCCCATTCTTTAATACGGGTAATCCTCTTTTTAATATCTTTTCTGCTATAAGTCTGCACAAGGCTCTTGCTCCACCCCGGCTCACGCAAAGTTCCGTCAATATTCAACAACGGTTGTTTAGTTGTAACTAAATGATTTCTCATAAATACTCCCCCTTATGAATACTTAAAAGATGTTTATTTATTATCTAAAAGCGGTTTAAGATATTGCCCTGTGTATGATTTTTCACAAGCGGCAATTTCTTCAGGTGTACCTGTGGCTACAATTGTGCCGCCGCCTTTACCGCCCTCAGGCCCTAAATCAATAATATAATCGGCAGTTTTGATTATATCCAAATTATGCTCAATCACAACTACTGTATTGCCTGAATTAACAAGCATATCAAGAACAGTAGTTAATCTGTGAACATCGGCAGTATGAAGCCCTGTTGTAGGCTCATCAAGAATATAAATGGTTTTGCCTGTACTTCTTTTTGAAAGTTCGGTTGCAAGCTTAACTCTCTGCGCTTCACCGCCTGATAAAGTAGTGGCACTTTGACCTATTTTGATATATCCCAAGCCAACATCCTGAAGTGTTTTAAGCTTGCGGTATATTTTAGGCTGTGCTTCAAAGAATTTTGCGCCCTCATCAACAGTCATCTCAAGTACATCAAAAATTGATTTGCCCTTAAATTTAACTTCAAGCGTTTCCCTGTTATATCTTTTACCGCCGCAAACTTCACAAGGTACATATACATCGGCAAGAAAGTGCATTTCTATTTTAACAATACCATCACCCTCACACGCTTCACATCTGCCGCCTTTAACATTAAATGAAAAACGGTTAGCCTTATATCCTTTTTGTTTTGCGTCGGCAGTTTGCGCATAAAGTTCCCTAATATCATTAAACACACCCGTATATGTTGCAGGGTTGGAACGCGGCGTTCTTCCGATTGGTGACTGGTCGATATTTATAACTTTATCAAGGTTATCTGCACCTGTTATCTTATCAAATTTGCCGGGTCTTTTCTTTGCACCGTTTAAGGTATTCGCCAAATATTTATATAAAATTTCATTTACAAGGCTTGATTTACCCGAACCTGAAACACCTGTAACCGCAATGAATTTACCAAGCGGAAATTCAACATCTATATTTTTCAGATTGTTTTCCTGTGCGCCGAAAACAGTTAGCTTTTTACCGTTACCTGCTCTGCGCTTTTCAGGAACGGGTATTTTGCGCTTTCCGCTTAAATACATACCTGTAATTGACTTGTCGCAGTTAATAATATCATCCACAC
>ERZ860668.1977-NODE-1977-length-11775-cov-2.608362_pt1 | contig 11775 bp, 10 predicted proteins | sample MGYA00510062_ERZ860668 | MGnify/ENA primary metagenome ERZ860668 (study PRJEB30046, sample SAMN00715258) | human gut metagenome | study: EMG produced TPA metagenomics assembly of the A metagenome-wide association study of gut microbiota in type 2...
AGTCCCACAACTTTTGTCAGGAACTCCCAGGACCAGGCAATGGCTTCATGCTTGAAATAATCTCCAAAAGAAAAGTTTCCAAGCATCTCAAAAAATGTGCCATGACGGGCTGTTTTACCTACGTTTTCAATATCGCCGGTACGAATACATTTCTGACAGGTTGCCACTCTTGTCCTTGGAGGGATCTCTGCTCCTGTAAAGTAAGGCTTCAGAGGAGCCATACCTGCATTGATCAGCAGAAGACTCTTATCTCCCTGTGGTACAAGGGAAAAGCTTTTCATAACAAGATGTCCCTTGCTCCCCATAAAATCCAGGAACATCTGACGAAGTTCGTTTACTCCGTATTTCTTCATAATCTTTTCCTCCTGAAATCGACGGTACCGGTTCAGCAGTATCCGCCGATATTTCTATAATGAATTTTTTATTTTGCCAGAACTTTATTGAATTTCTTTTTGCCTTTTTTCAGCACTACACCTTCACCTGTAAGTGCATCTTTGGCAACTGTGTATTTCACATCTGTGATCTTCTCACCGTCAATGGAAACACCGCCCTGTTCAATGGCGCGACGTCCCTCGGAACGTGTTGGAACCATTCCTGCTTTTACAAGCATGGAGATCAGGTCGATTGTTCCTTCTTCTGAGAAGTCTTCGTCTGCAAGCTCAGTTGTCGGCATATGTGCTGTATCAGCGCCGCCTGCAAAAAGTGCTCTTGCGCCTTCCTGCGCTTTCTTTGCTTCCTCTTCGCCATGAACCAGATTTGTCAGCTCGTATGCAAGGATTTCTTTTGCTTTGTTTAACTGGCTTCCTTCCCATTTCGCCATCTCATCGATTTCTTCTAACGGAAGGAAGGTAAGGAGACGCATACATTTGATAACATCTGCATCATCCACGTTTCTCCAGTACTGGTAGAAATCGAAAGGAGAGGTCTTCTCCGGATCAAGCCATACAGCACCGGACTGTGTTTTACCCATTTTTTTGCCTTCGGAATTTAAAAGAAGGTTGATGGTCATCGCGTAAGCGTCTTTTCCGAGTTTTCTACGGATCAGCTCGGTACCGCCTAACATGTTGCTCCACTGGTCATCACCGCCGAACTCCATGTTACAGCCGTATTTCTGGTATAAGGTGTAGAAGTCGTAGCTCTGCATGATCATGTAGTTAAACTCTAAGAAACTTAACCCTTTTTCCATACGCTGTTTGTAGCATTCTGCGGTCAGCATACGGTTAACGGAGAAATGAGCGCCGACTTCACGCAGTACGTCAATGTAATTTAAGTCCATCAGCCAGTCTGCGTTGTTTACCATAAGTGCTTTTCCATCGGAAAAATCGATGAAACGGCTCATCTGTTTCTTGAAGCAGTCACAGTTGTGCTGGATCGTCTCCGGTGTCATCATCTGGCGCATGTCGGTACGGCCGGATGGATCCCCGATCATGGCAGTTCCGCCGCCGATTAAGGCGATTGGTTTGTTGCCTGCCATCTGGAGACGTTTCATTAAGCATAATGCCATGAAGTGTCCTACATGAAGGCTGTCTGCGGTCGGGTCAAAACCAATATAAAAAGTAGCTTTTCCGTTGTTGATCAGATCTTTGATCTCTGCTTCGTCAGTTACCTGGGCGATCAGGCCTCTGGCAACTAATTCATCGTATAATGTCATAATTATAAATCCTCCTGAAAATAAAATTGCATTAAAAAATCCCCGTCCCAAAAAGGACGAGGATAAAACTCGTGATACCACCTTTGTTCGCAGGCAATTCACATTGCCTGCCTCATCGAGTGTCCGACAACACTCAGGCGCTTGTAACGTGCGCCGCTACGTCACAGCCTACTATCGCATCTTTCAAAAATACGAATTTGGTGTGAAGCTCGGGGATGTATTCGAAATAAGTTTTCCGTGCACCTCTCATCGACCGGTTGCTTTCTGTCCGTTCCGCTTATTTTTACTTCTTCCCGTCAAAGCTGTTGTTCTGCTTCAATTAACGCCATTATAGACGCGGTGCGTCGGATTTGTCAAGAAAATATTTTTTTAAAGACGGCGACCTTTTTTCTTTTTCATGCGTCTAATCTATGTAAAGGTTCAGTGGTCAGAATGTTGCCACGGAATCATGCAAAGAGCATGAAAACATTGTATACTCAGAGGTAAAAAACGACATGGGATATACAATGACATGCCTTCTATGAGCTCAGAAGAAACAACAGAATATACAGGATTGTAAGCCGGCGGAAAGGAAAGTTATGAAAAAAGAAGAATTGGGAGAGCTGATCATCGCATCCGAGGATATGATGTATCATGTGGCAAAAACGCTTCTGTACTGTGATGCGGACTGCGCAGATGCGATCCAGGAAACGATCGTGAAAGCATTTTCCAAACTGCATACATTAAAATCGGATGTCTATGCGAAGACATGGCTGACAAGGATTCTCATCAATGAATGTTATACCGTGATGAGGAAAGAGAAGAAAGTGGTGTCGCTTGAGGATTATCAGATGGAGGAGCGTGCGGCAGAGACAAAAGATTATTCGGAATTATATGAGGCGATCAGCCGTCTGTCAGAGGATGCGAGGCTTTCTGTCACACTGTATTACATGGAGGGGTACAGTGTGCGGGAGATAGCGGGGATCTTAGGTGTGACAGAGAGCGCCGTAAAGAACCGTCTGTCGCGTGCGAGGGCGAAACTGAAAAACGAATTGGAACAGGAAAACAGTTACGGAATGGAGAGTTGAGTATGAATATTGAAAATATGGAACAGGAATTTCCGAAAATGCCACAGAGCATGCGGGACATGATAGAAAAAGAAGTGGAAAAACAGGTAAAAGTGACACCGCAGAGAGGTTATTTTTCCCTGAAAAAAGCGGTAGTGGCGTCACTGGCGGCAACGTTTGTACTTGGAACGACGATTTTTGCGGGTACAAAATTATATCGCATGAGCAGCAGTCCGCAGGGTAATTACGGTATGACGACTAAAATTGAAAAAACGGATGCGACAGAAAATACAGAAAAAATAGATCCGGCACCGCAGCTTGCAATGAAATTATCTTATCTGCCGGATGGAATGACAGAGACGGAAGAAGGAAAATACAGCTATGAACAGACACCGGGGCAGGGAGGTATCTCGATTGTATTTTATCAGATGGATACCGGTGATGAGGCATTTTGGATGCAGGATCATTATGTGACGGAAAGTGAAAATATACAGGTTGGAAACCACGATGGTGTCTATGAAAAAATGCAGAATATTGTGGGTGATGACTCTGCATTTGACCAGATGATCTATGTAACTTATCCGGAATATCATTATGTCATGCAGATGTATGTCGGTCATGATGTGACAAAAGAGGAGGCCTGCAAGGTTGCAGAGGGCATTATTTTAGCACCGTCGGAGGAACTTGCGGATGGCACGGTGATAAGTCCATATAACTGGAGCGATTATGAGGATGCTATGGCGGAGAATAGCGGTGAGGATGAGGCGTTAAAGACGACAGCCACTGCGGAGGAGATGAAAAATCTGCATAAGATCGGCGAGGAATTTGCTGTGACGGGAGAAACTGATGGAGAATCACAGAATCTGCGGATCAAAGTGACGGATGTGAAAGTGACGGATGATGTCGCAATCCTTGATCCGGTTTTTATGGATCGTGATATGCTGGACGTGGATGAAAATGGAAAACTTCTTCCGGATACGATTTCTTACATCAAAGCCGGAGACGGCATCAATACACTCGATGAGGTCATAAGCAGCAGGGAGGTACCACGGAAACTGGTATACGTTACATTAGAGTATACCAATGCCGGGGAAACAGAATTGACGGATGTTTTATTCTTTAGTTCGGTCATGAAGATAAGGGAAGAAAACGAAGTTTACGAGATCTGCGGCGGGGAACAGCCAAAAGAGGGGGATGCATGGGATACAGTCCAGGCGGACAGCAGCAGTTTAGAGTATGGTGAAGAGATGGCATATTACGATGTGACCGGCGGAGAGCGGGGAAACAATTATTTTGACAGCATCAAAGCCGGGGAGACAAAGATATTGCATGTGGGGTTTGTTGTGGATGAAGATGCACTGCCGTATCTTTATCTGAATACCGGTACTTCCGGCAGCAGTTATACATTTACGGAGCAGGATTTAGCGCAGGGGCTGGTGGATATCCGGCAGTAAAAAGGGAACAGTGGTAAAAAGGAAAGTGCACCCGGAAATCGGATTGTAGGAGCGGTTTTTCGGGTGCCTTTTCGTGTAATGATTGAAAGCCTGTAAAATGCATGATAATATAAAATAATCGGAAATCGGATATGATTAGAAAGGATCAGCCAGCGAAAAGGAAATTTAAAGTGCAAACCGTAATAATCTATAGACTGGCAGAGTGGTAGAATGGATAAAAAGGTAGTATTTCTTGATGTAGACGGAACAATGGTCAACGAAAAAGGCGAGATCCCGGAGTCCGCACAGTACGCAGTCCGTACGGCGCAGGCAAACGGCCACCGGATGGTGGTATGCAGCGGGCGCAGCCGTTTTCAGATCTATGACGCACTGTTAGAACTTGGATTTTCCGGGATCGTCGGCGGAGCCGGAGCTTTTGTGGAGGACGAGGGAAAAGAGTTTTATCATGCATATATTGATGAGGAACACAGAAAAAGCAGTTTTGATTATTTAGAGAGCAATGGATTTTTATTCTGTTACCAGGCGGATGACGGTGTGGTGTTGAACCAGAGAAGCTGCGACGGCATGTTAAAGGTTTACCGGGATGCCGGAATGAGTAAAGAGCGCTTAGACCGCCTGATCGGACGGATGCACCTGACCGAGCAGCCATGGAAAAACGAAAAAAATGAGAAGATCATTTATTACGGCGCACCGTTTCCGGTCGCAAAGGTTCATGCGGACATGGAACCATATTTTGATGCAGTGGCGATCAGTCTGGACGGAATGGGTGATTTTGCGGGCGAGATCGGGATCAATGGCATTAACAAGGCGACAGGCATGGAGCGGTATCTGAACCATGTCGGCATTTCACGGGAAAACTGTATTGCGATCGGTGACGGACCGAACGATCTTCAGATGATGGAGTACGCCGGGATCAGCGTAGCGATGGGAAATGCGCGGGATGAGGTAAAGCGGCTGGCAGACATGGTGACAGACCATATTGATGAGGATGGAATTCTGCATGCGTTTGAGCGCCTTGGACTGATAAACGATTGTATTTGATGGAAAATGATGATACCATGAAATGGTGCAGGAAAAACCACGAATGGGATCGTGATGAGAGATCGGAGGAGCCCTATGGATAAAAAATCAGTTCGGGCAGTTGCAGTCACTATTTTTTCCGGGGTATTATTTTTGGAGAGCATGTTTGCAGGCGGAGTCGCAAGCGAGGAGACAGGAAAAGTCTTAGAAGGCATGCGGGGACTGCGCAGAGTGAATAATGTGCATTATCTGGTAACGAACAGTTATTCCGGGAGCCAGGACATTGTGCAGCAGACGCAGGAGATCTGGGCTGACCTGTTAGATGAAACCTGGGCAGCGGAGTATAAGAATACGGATGCCGATGGTGCCATGACGTTTTTAAAGGAATTTTGTGATGGGGTTACGGTCAATTCTTACCAGGCAGGAGTCTGGAGCCAATGGAATGGCTACAGTACGACGACGGACATTCCAAATTATCAGGCACTTACGAATCCTGGCTACCGTGAGGAGGACGTTGTTTCTGCGGAATGTGTAGACTTAGATGACGGGGCGACGCAGATCATTTTTTCATTATCAGGGCAGCAGTTGAAAGAAAAAAGAGATCAGGCGCTTGATCTTATAGAACCGGCTGGTATGGAGGTGGAAGACGATACGGAGCAGATGGATAAGATGTCCGTCTATTACGAACAGTATCAGAAAACAGGCTATCAGAATGAGCGGATCGCATATACCATTAATAAATCCGGTGTTCTGACAGGAATGGAATACAGTTTTGATGTGAAACGGCCAAAAGTTGTGATAAAGGGTGGCGAGCAGAAGTTTGAAGGGGAAGAGGAATACGCAATGGGAGTGAAGATAGAGGTGCTTTCCTATAATCAGGCGAATATTCCGAAAGTGATCCGAAAGTGTGCAGCAGATGCCGGATATGACAGGTGAAGGCTGATGGAGATATAGATGATTTTCATTTATAACGGAAGAATGTGCATTCTAATGTTGGAAACAACAGAGTGATTTGATTGTTGAAAAGTGTGTAATGTTAACTTGATGAAAATAAAAAGTTGACATTACACTCTTTTTTGAGTAATATTGTTAACTATAAGATGAGCGGAGGTTAACAAAAAATGAAAACGAAGGGCGTAATTTACTGTGGATTATTTACTGCACTGATTGCAGTCGGGGCATTTATCAAAATTCCGATACCGGTCGTGCCATTTACCCTGCAGTACCTGTTTACGATGCTGGCAGGTCTGCTGCTTGGTTCAAGACTGGGAACGGTGTCTGTACTTTCGTACATGCTGCTTGGGCTGGCTGGTCTTCCAATTTTTTCGGAGGGCGGCGGACTGTGGTATGTGTTTAAACCCAGTTTTGGATATATCATCGGATTTGCAGTGGGTACATTTGTGACTGGATGGATTGCGGAACATATGGAAAAAACCATTGCACGGTACCTTCTGGCAAATCTGGCAGGACTGTTTTGTGTCTATGCAGTCGGTATGATTTATTACTATATCATCTGTAATTTTGTGATTAATACGCCGATTGCGGCAGGACCACTGTTTTTGTACTGCTTTGTTTTAGCGGTGCCGGGGGACATTGCCTTAAGTATTCTTGGGGCAGTGGTGGCAAAGCGTGTCAGACCGGTGCTTGCTTATGAGGCAGTGCGGGTAAGATCTTAAAGATGTTGCAGCAGATATGGTTCATGAGATACAAATACATGGATCTGCGTTGGGATTATGCGCAGTATCTGAAAGATAAGCGGGAGAAAAAGAAATGAATGCATTTACATTAGCGGAAGAAATTATTAACGGAAGAAGAATCACAAGGGAAGATGACCTTTCATTTTTCCTGACCTGTGATCTTTTAGAGCTCTGTAAGGGAGCAGATAAGATCAGGGAAGCACGGATCGGGGATAAAGTAGATCTGTGTTCAATTATCAACGGGCGCAGCGGAAGATGCCCGGAGGACTGCAAATACTGTGCACAGTCGGCGCACCATCATACAAACTGTGAGGAGTATGATTTCCTTCCGGAGGAAGAGATTCTGGCAGCATGCAAAATGAATGAGCGGGAAGGCGTTGATCGTTTTTCTATCGTTACAGCGGGAAGAGCACTGACGGGAGAGGAATTTGACAAGGCGATCCATGCATATGAGACGATGAAAAAAGAGTGTAAGATCGATCTGTGTGCCTCCATGGGATTTCTTTCTGCAGAACAGCTGCACAGACTGCACGAGGCGGGGGTTACCAGCTATCATCACAACATAGAGACATCCAGACGTAATTTCCCAAATATCTGCACAACACATACCTATGACATGAAGATCGAAACATTGAAAAAAGTAAAGGCAGAGGGAATGTGCGCCTGCTCCGGCGGAATCATCGGCATGGGAGAAACGTGGGAGGACAGACTGGATATGGCGGTCAGTCTTGCAGAGCTTGGAATCGACTCGATTCCGATCAATGCGCTGATGCCGATACCGGGAACACCGTTAGAACATCTGCCAAGACTGTCAGAGGCTGATATTTTGCGCACGATCGCATTTTTCCGTTATATCAACCCGGATGCCAATATCCGTCTTGCTGCGGGAAGAGCACTTTTGACAAACGATGGGGAGAGTGCATTCCAGGCAGGAGCATCCGCATCCATTACCGGAAATATGCTGACGACGGTGGCATGCGCAACGATCCGCAGCGACAGACGGCTGTTAGAAGATTTAGGCCGTGATGTGACACCGGAGTACTGGAAAGAAGAAAAGTCAGAGGCATAGTAAGAATCGTCATATGGAAAAGAAATGTCCTTGTTATGTGGAAGGAAAGATTACAGAAAAGAGGATGGATATGAGCAAAGCTTTATTTATCACGGGTACCGGGACGGATATCGGAAAAACTTATGTGACCGGGCTGATCGTAAAAAAGCTGGCAGAAGAGGGAAAGTCAGCGGCATATTATAAAGCGGCAATGAGTGGAAATGACCGCAGGGCGGACGGCTCACTGATCCCCGGAGATGCCCTGTTTGTGCAGAAAATATCGGGGATTACACAGCCGCTTGAGGAAATGTGTTCCTATGTATATGAACATGCATATTCGCCGCACCTTGCCTCACGGATCGAGGGACATCCGGTGGAGATGGCTGTGGTAAAAGATGGATACAAGGCCGTATGTGATAAATATGATTATGTGACTGTGGAGGGCAGCGGCGGTATTTTGTGCCCGATCTGTTTTGATGAGGCAAAGATCCAGCTTGAAGATGTGGTGTCGGAGCTTGGACTTTCCAGTATCCTGATCGCAGATGCCGGGCTTGGCACGATCAACAGTGTTGTGCTGACGGCAGAGTATATGAAGGCACATCATTTGCCGTTAAAGGGAATCATATTCAACCATTATCATCCGGGGGATGTGATGGAGGACGATAACATCTTTATGTGCGAATATATGACCGGACTGCCGACACTTGCGAAGGTACAGGACGGGGACACGGAGCTTAAGATGGATGTGGAAGCACTTGCGGGATTATATGAGTAAAGTTGATATGTATGAAATTTTGCAGCTATCTGGCAGCAGACTGTTAAGTAGTTGAGAACAGAATAAAAGAGGAGTAAAAATATGATCTGGTATCCTTACGAACAGATGAAAACAATGCGGAAACCTTATAAAATTTTAGATGCCGAGGGTGTTTATCTTTATACGAAAGATCAGAAACTGATCGATTCGGTATCGTCCTGGTGGTGCATGATCCATGGCTATAAACACCCGGAACTGACGGCTGCCATCAAAGAGCAGGCGGATCATTTCTGCCATGTCATGCTTGGCGGACTGACACATGAGCCGGTGCAGAAGCTTTCGGATAAGTTGCAGGAGTATTTACCGGGAGATTTGGATTACTGCTTTTTCTCGGATTCCGGAAGTGTTGCGGTGGAAGTCTCCTTAAAGATGGCATTACAGTACAATACAAATCAGGGCAGAAAACGTCCGCTTGTGCTTGCATTAGAGCATGCTTACCACGGGGATACGTTTAAGGCGATGGAAGTGGGGGATGATGAGGATTATCATTTCGCATTTGAAGAAAAAACGGGTGTGGTTCATATACCGACCGAAATCGCGGCACTGGAGGAGGCATTTGAGAAATATCATGACGAATTGAACTGTTTTATCGTGGAACCGCTGCTGCAGGGCGCAGGCGGAATGCGGATGTATGATATTTCTTTCCTGAAACGCGCACGCGAATTGTGTGATGCGTATGATGTACTTTTGATCTTTGATGAGGTTGCAACGGGATTTGGAAGAACCGGCAACCGTTTTGTGGCAGATCTGGTACTGCCGGATATCTTAGTGCTCGGAAAGGCACTGACCGGAGGTTATATCGGTCATGCGGTGACAGTGGCAAACCACAAGGTATTTGATGCATTTTACAGCGATAATGACCGTCATGCACTGATGCACGGACCGACCTTTATGGGAAATGCACTTGCCTGTGCCGTGGCACTCAAAGGAATCGAAATTTTCGAGCGGGAAGATTATATGGGGAAGATCAAACGCATCGAAGAAATCTCACACCGTGAGATGGACGGCTTTACGGATCCGAGGATCAAAGAAGTGCGTATTATGGGCGGCTGTACCTGTGTGGAAGTGCACGATGGAGCAGCCCTTGAGGGATTCCAGCAGTTTGCATATGAGAGAGGAGTCTTTTGCCGTCCGTTCTTAAAGTACATGTATTCCATGGTTCCTTACATTATAGAGGAAGAGGAACTGGTTCAGATTTTTGATGTGATGAAAGCATGGTTTCGCAGAGGTTAAAGCAGGTACTTGACATTAGACAGACAACTGTTAACATAGAATTAATCACTGTATGAAAAATCTGCATGATAAGGAGAAAAGACTATGTTAACAGCATTGTTTATTATTTTAATGTTTGCCGTATTTGGAAAATTGATCCTGTTTGCTTTCAAGGCATCCTGGGGGATCTTAAAAGTTTTACTTACGATCATTATCTTCCCGTTGTTTTTGATCGGGTTATTTGTTTCAGGACTGGTTTATATTGCACTGATACTGCTTGTAATCGCAGGAATTGTGTCGGTGGTCAAATCATTGACGTAAAAATTACAATAGCGGATGTTCGGCACATGCTGCCAGACGTTCATAGCGTCTGTCGACTTCTGCCTGAATCTGGTCTGCAACCGATTTATATTCTTCGGTGGCAAGATGTTTCGTGCGCCCCATCATGGAAAACCATTCCGTGACGGGGATTTTTTTATGCGATTTTTTTGGATCATAGCTCAGTGATGTGATGCCGCGTTCGATTTCATAGAGCGGAAAATAACAGCAGTCTACGGCGGCAGCAATGACTTTTCGTTCTGTGTCCGGACGGTCATTCCAGTTGAGCGGGCAGGCGGAGAGCGCTTTTACATAGGCGGTGCCGAATTCCCTTGCATAGGCAGCTGCTTTTGCAGCCTTTTTGATAAAATCATGTGGGTTCGACTCGGCGACGGTTGCCACATAGGGGAGGTGGGTCGCGGCCATGATCTGGGGCATGTCTTTGTGGAAAAAGGTCTTTCCGTACTGTGTTTTTCCGAGGTGGGAGGTGGAGCTTTTCGCACCCATCGGGGTAGAGTAGGAAAGCTGGTAACCGGTGTTCATATATCCGCCGTTGTCATATTCAAATAAGAGCAGATGATGTCCGCGCAGTGCCGTTCCGAGTGCAGAACCCATGCCGATATCCATGCCGCCGTCACCACTTGCCATGATAAATGTGATCTCGCCTTTGGGATATTCCCCGCGTTTTTGCCGTTCCTCAAATACTTCCACCAGACCGCTTAAAGTAGCAGCTCCATTTTGAAACAGGTTGTGGATATATGGGATGCGGAATGCCGTTTTTGGGTAGGCAGTGGTTGTCACCATGCCGCAGCCGGTCTGGAACAGAAAGACCACATTTCCTTCGATCCCTTTTAACAGCAGATTTAAGTTGACCGGTATACCGCAGCCGGGACAGGTTCCGATTCCCGGGGCGATCCGCTTGGGCATGGCGGTGGCGTCTTTGATCAATCCACCTTTTACAAGCATTTTTCCGGTTGCAGGATCGAAAGTGCAGGTTGTGACACCGGGGGACTGGCGATCTTTGGTGAGGGGTGCATAATACTGTGGCTGTGGGCAATTTTCTGTCGTACCCGGCGTGATGCCATAGTAATCAAAAGCTTTGGCATCAGGCGAAAGTCCCTCACGAAACAGTGCAACAGCATCCTCCACAAAAAAATCCTTCCCGCCAAGTCCGTAAATGCGGGTCAGTACCCGGATCGGGTGTGTGGAATCCGTGATATCCTGCAGGGCGGCGCGCAGTTCTAAGGACATATTTCCGCCGCCGGCACCGTAGCTGTCCTGACGGTCTGCGGCAACGATCGTCTTTGCATGCATACAGAGATGGCGTAATTCGTCAGATGGAAATGGACGAAGCACATTTAATGTGACGACGCCAGCGCGGATGCCCTCTTTGCGCAGCGTATCTGCTGCAACTGTGGCGGGGTGAAAAGAGGAACCGAGCAGAAAAAGGATAATATCTGCATCTTCACACAGATATCCGCGGCAAAAAGTATGCATTCTTCCGGAGAGGGAGGC
>ERZ860668.1987-NODE-1987-length-11751-cov-3.413817_pt1 | contig 11751 bp, 10 predicted proteins | sample MGYA00510062_ERZ860668 | MGnify/ENA primary metagenome ERZ860668 (study PRJEB30046, sample SAMN00715258) | human gut metagenome | study: EMG produced TPA metagenomics assembly of the A metagenome-wide association study of gut microbiota in type 2...
GGCGCAGTTTCCTGACCTTTCCGGAAACTGCGCCGCAGCTTTTCGATCATTTCTGTCCCTGAACATTCATGATCGTTCTATTCTTTTTCTCTATTACAGATACTTCTTTAAATCCTCAACCTTGTCAAGCTTCTCCCACGGAAGATCGATATCTGTTCTTCCGAAGTGACCGTATGCTGCGGTCTGCTTGTAGATCGGACGGCGGAGATCAAGCATCTTGATGATCCCTGCCGGGCGGAGATCGAAGTTCTCACGGATGATCTCGACTAACTTCTCGTCGGATACCTTTCCGGTTCCCTCTGTCTCAACCATGATGGAGGTCGGATGAGCCACACCAATCGCGTAGGAGAGCTGGATCTCGCACTGGTCAGCAAGGCCTGCCGCTACGATGTTCTTTGCAACGTAACGCGCTGCGTATGCTGCGGAACGATCTACCTTTGTGCAGTCCTTTCCTGAGAAAGCTCCGCCGCCGTGACGGGCATACCCGCCGTAGGTGTCAACGATGATCTTTCTTCCGGTCAGTCCGCTGTCTCCATGCGGTCCACCGATCACGAAGCGTCCGGTCGGGTTGATGAAGAACTTTGTATCTGCGTCTACCATCTCCTGCGGAAGGATCTCATCAAATACATATTTCTTGATGTCCTCATGGATCTGCTCCTGAGTCACATTCTCATCATGCTGTGTGGAAAGAACGACTGCGTCAAGGCGGAACGGCTTTCCGTTCTCATCGTACTCAACTGTAACCTGGGTCTTTCCGTCCGGTCTCAGGTACGGAAGAGTTCCGTTCTTTCTGACCTCGGTGAGACGTCTTGCAAGCTTATGCGCAAGAGCGATCGGATACGGCATGTACTCCGGGGTCTCGTTTGTAGCGAAACCGAACATCATACCCTGATCACCAGCACCGATCGCATCCAGCTCATCGTCTGTCATGTTGTTCTCTTTTGCCTCAAGCGCCTTGTCAACACCCATGGCGATATCACTGGACTGCTCGTCGATCGCAGTGAGAACACCGCAGGTATCACAGTCGAAACCATATTTTGCACGGTCATAGCCGATCTCACGGACGGTCTCGCGGACGATCTTCTGGATATCCACATATGCCTTTGTTGTGATCTCGCCCATTACCATAACAAGACCTGTTGTTGTGCATGTCTCACATGCAACACGGCTCATCGGATCCTGTTCCATTAACGCGTCGAGGATCGCATCGGAGATCGCGTCGCACATTTTGTCCGGATGTCCTTCAGTTACGGACTCGGAAGTAAATAATCTTTTTTCCATTGTAGCTCCTTTCAAGTTGTAGGAAGACCGCACCTGCTCCCCGCAGTTACGGCAAAACAAAAGTCCGCTCATGCTAAGCGGACTTGACTGTTTTACGTGGTCAAATCCTCTTATTGCTCGATTTACTCGCTCAGGTTGGCACCTTCCTGCCCTCTCGCGTCTGCGATTAACAGGGGTTGCCGTGACTTCACCGGTCCTATGTACCTCCATCACTCTGAATAAGGGATATTGCGAACTTTTTTAAGTTTATTGGTAACTATTCCGTACCTTCATAGTCACGAGCAAAAATCCATTCCAGATCAGCTTCGCTGATGGGATTTTTGCTTTCTAGCCTATGTGTTCTTACGGTCAGCGCAGCATGTGCGCAGACCTACTGAATAGTTACGTTTATTATACTGTGAGCCACCCCAAAAATGACCCACGGACTGTATCTTATACGATTCATACGGGAATGTCAAGCGGCAATCGCAAAAAAGCCCGAAAATCCTGAGAAATCGGGAAAATTTCCCGGTATACCAGAACCTTCGGGCTTTCAAATTCTCATCAGCCGACTCTCAGTCTGAATTTCTGTGCTTCCTTCTCGGAATCCACACGCTCGATCACTGCGCCGAGGGAGCGGAGTTTTTCCTCGAAGTTCTCGTATCCGCGCTCTACATAGCCAATCTCATCGACAGTGGTGTAGCCGTCAGCGGCCAGTCCCGCAAGGACAAGGGCTGCGCCTGCGCGGAGGTCCGGTGCTACGACCTGGGCACCTGTGAAGTTTCCGACACCGTCGACGATGGCAACGCTGCCTTCCACTTTGATGTTTGCTCCCATGCGGGAAAGCTCATCCACATATTTGAAGCGATTCTCGAAGATGCTCTCCGTCACCACGCTTGTTCCATCTGCCAGGGCAAGTGCCACCGTCATCTGAGGCTGCATATCGGTCGGGAAGCCCGGATACGGGAGTGTCTTAAAGTTCATGTGACGCTGTCTCGGTTTTCCGACTACGCGGATCTCCTCGTCGAACTCAACGACCTCACAGCCCATCTCGGTGAGCTTTGCGGAGATCGCCTCCAGATGCTTCGGGATCACATTTTTTACGGTAATATCACCGCGGGTGATCGCTGCGGCACACATAAATGTTCCGGCCTCGATCTGATCCGGGATGATCGAATAGTTTGTTCCGTGAAGACGTCTTACACCTTTGATACGGATCACATCCGTACCTGCGCCTTTAATGTTTGCGCCCATACTGTTTAAGAAGTTTGCGACATCAACAACATGCGGCTCTTTTGCCACGTTCTCAAGGATCGTCTCGCCTTCCGCCATCGTTGCGGCCATCATGATATTGATGGTAGCGCCGACAGAAACCACATCCAGATAGATATGGCTTGCCACAAGATCGATCGCGTGGGCCACAACAGCACCGCGGACGATCTTCACATCAGATCCCAGTGCACGGAATCCCTTTAAGTGCTGGTCGATCGGACGGCTTCCGATCGTACATCCGCCGGGAAGCGGAACCTCCGCACTCTTATATTTTCCAAGAAGCGCGCCGATAAAATAATATGACGCGCGGATTTTTCTCATATGCTCATCTTCCACGGTCACCGCGTGGATATTTTCCGCATTGATCTTTACAGTATGGCGGTCAATACGCTCAACCTTCGCTCCAAGATGGCTGATTGCCTCTAAAAGAGCATTGATATCGCTGACATCCGGGAGATTATCGATCACAACGTCATCATCGGTCATGATCGCCGCCGCTAAAATTCCCAGAGCCGCATTTTTTGCGCCGCTTATAGTTACTTCTCCTACAAGCGGATTTCCGCCCTTCATGATGTACTGTTCCATTACGCACCTCTATCTATATATCTAAAAAGGGACAGAGCTATCCCGCATTCGTCCCAGCTTGTTTTCGTTATGATTATAACATATCTGGGAAAAATGTAAAGTTTTTCTTAAGGAACGAAACCTATAGGGTTGGCACGCAGCATATGAAATCATACCCCGCTGCCCCAAGCATCTGGTTCGCCGTCTCCATGGACAGCACTTCTGTTGCCCCGCTCTCTGGATGATACACACGGACATGTGTCTGGTCATAGCCGGTCAGGTACATGGACGTTCCCTCTCCAGTGTAGGCTAACACCGGAATGTTCTGTCCCACAAAGTATAACACCTGGATGATCGTGCTGCCGGAGGCGTCCAGAAGGAAGGTTCCATCCTCCATCGTCTGGTTTATCTCAAAGGAATCGAGGTAGCGCTCCATCAGCCTTGACGCCGATGTGATATCCCTGATATAGGAAGCGCTCGCCCTGTTTCCGCGCACCCAGATGATCCGGTCACGTCCCGCTGTCACGAATCCCATACTGTTGTACGCCGTCTCCGCCGCGTCCGAGAACTCCACAAACCGTCCGAGGAATCTGCCCCGTCCGTAGGCGTAAAACTCTGTTTCCCTGCAGGCTGCTGTCGCGATCGGCTTTACAGTCTCTCTGCTCTCCGCAAGCTTCGGGGATGCCTGGCGGATCTTCTTTGCCGTCTCGATATCCCTGTCGAGCTGGACAAACAGGACCTGTCCTTTCTGATCCGACGCGTACCAGCCGATATCGTCGGCCTTTCCCGGAAGGATCTCCGCGTTGCAGACCAGCGTGTCCGCGGAATATGTCCCGAAGAATCCGTCCTTGCTTGTCACAGTCTTCATATGGATCCGGCTGTCATTCACAGACACCTCGCGGATCCAGGAACCTGGCTTCTCATAGTGCATCACGGACTTCATCTCCCTGTCCACGATATCGATGCTCTTTAAATAGACTCCCATTACACGGCCGTTGGACATCAGGTAATCCCCGCTGTCTCCGGTTCCGTAGATGCAGTCATTTCCGACAAAGCCGAAAATTCTTGATACGGACCCCGCCTGTCCGCCGAGCTGGGTCTTGTCCCCGGTGTCGAGATCCATGATCTGGATCGTCTGGGAATCCCAGATTCCTGTATTTTCCTGCCATGCCGCCCGGGAGTGATCCGCGCTGACCGCAAACTGGTTCTTTGTGAGACCGGAAGCAAGCGCCACATACTCCAGGCTCTTCAGATCGATCCCGTAGATTCCATGGTCCATATAGAAATAGAAGATTCCGTTCGTTCCGCGGTGTGCGAGGACGGAGAGATCGTCCTTCAGCTCCTCAAAAGGTTCCGTGGATGGAATAAAAAATTTCTCCTCCAGGGCATTCTGGTCCATCGCATAGTGATAGTAGGCGATTCCCGTGCTGCCCTCATGGGTTCCGCGGTTCATTCTTCCGTAGACGATAAAATCGATTCCGCCGTCCTCATCCACAGAAAGGATCTCGACGCCATGTTCCGGCACGTTGTCACGGATATCATCGGATGCCGCGCCGCCGAAGGCGAACACTCTGGCTCCAACATTCTCGCCACTGTCGTATGCCCACAGCTCCCGGCCTGTCACAAACGCTGTGTACTGGCCCCCAGCACTCTTTACGGCATGGACTCCGTCACCGTTTCCGATTCCCAGAATGATCCGTTTTCCAGAGAACAGATCGGAATCTCCTGTGAAGAGCTCCGTCATGGTCCTCTCGTAATCCATCATGTAGATTCGCTGGGATGCCCACTTCATTGTAAAGTTTTCTGTCACCTCGTAGGTTTCCGTCTTCTCGCCATCCTTCGCCGTCACATGGGTCGCGATCTCCACATTGGCGAGATTTCCGGACAGTTCCTTTAATTTCGTGTATGCCTCACCGGTCCGCTCCACGCCCAGAGAGCCCCATGTGAGCTGGGTGAAAGTGTCTTTTAACGTCACAGTTCCCAGTGCCGAACTGTTTGCGCTGGGGGATGTCTCCATATACATGGCCAGGCTCTGGGCATCGCTGTACTTGTATGTCTTTGAGGAAAACTCCTCCGCCAGTGCCAGCATCTCGTTCACATGGCCCTGGTCCTGCTCCACGATCCGCATGTAATACCAGGCCTCGGATCCGTCGGGAAGACTCGCGCAGACGCCGAGAAGATACTCTTTTCCTGTCTCAAGAAGATTCTGGATCAGAAGCTCTGCACTTACGGCATTTTCGCTGTCTCCATTTATGGCTGCATCAAGAGATGTGACCTGGGTGCGCTCGATCAGATTTTCTGTGTCGAGGCTGCGGATCTCATAGCGCAGTCCCTGGATCTTTGTCGTACCGGCAAACCGTACCTTGAGTTTCCGGTCTTCCGGAAGTACGATCAGGCTGCCGCGGTCTGCGGTCACACCGCGCTCCTCCGTCTGGCCGAACACCGGCGCCATCTCCCGGTCTCCCATCGTCGCATAGAGTACCGGAAATTTCGCTTTCTCCATCGCCGTGTACTCCGTGATTCCATGCTCTTCTTTCTTCCCAACTGGGTGTATAAAATAAACGATCACTGCCGCCACAAAAATAAGCAGCAGGATCATGACTTTCTTGCCGGTCTTCATCTTACTGTTCCTCGCTCTGTCTATCTGTCACTGCTCTGATTTTCCATTCTGTTTAAGATCCGTCTCCTGTAGATCTCATTTATAAACAGTACCTGTAAAAGATCCTGTCCTTCTTTACCACCTGCGGTCTCCTCCGGATGGCGCTGTCTCACTTTTGAAAGCTCCCGGTATAAGAATTCCCGGTCCGGGTATTCGTCATACATGGGACTTCCAGGGTATTCCAGAAGATCGCATGCCTCCTCCGCCAGGATCTGGTTCTGCTTTGCCGATGCCGGATAGAGACCTCGAAGATAATCTATCTCTGACCGGGATTCATTTCCGGTCAGCTCCGTTTTTCCGCTCTGCTCCTCTCTACGGTAAAGCATCCAGGGGACTTTCTTTGGCCCTTCGGACGAACAGGTCCTTTCTGGGTTAAAAATTCCGTAACCCTTTTTTACTTCCAGGGGATATCCCCGGTAAATCTTCTCCATAAAAACGTTCCCGCTCCTTTGCTGATCCCTATACAGGATTATCATATGCAAAAAGAGCGGGAAAGCTACCATTTCACTTTACTATGATCGTACCATGATCGGCTGATCAGGCTGTTCTTATCTGTTTGCAGACAATATTGTAAACGTACATCCTCTCAGCGCAATGCTCTTAGAACAGTTTCTTCGGGTAAACGCCTGCATCTACCAGCTTCTGGATTGATGCGACAACTGCCGGTTTGTCTTCCTTATAAGTAACTCCAAACCATTTATCCTTTGTCTCAAGCACACGGACAGTTCCTTTTCCACTGTGGATGCACTCGTCGATCACTGCCGGAAGAAGATACTCCGCCTTCAGATCTCCCTCTTTCACATTAGAAAGGAACTCCGGGAATCCTTTTTCCAGTTCCTTTACGAAGGATGCCGGGAGACCGAACATGTTCATGGAGACATGCTGATCTTCTGTCACGGTAACCGGATTCCCGTCGTGGTCTGCCGCGTGCATGCCGTCCTCGGCCTTATATACATCATATGTCTCTGTGACCTTGGAGAGGTATCCATTATTGTCCACAGTGCACACGCCGCGGGTTACAGGACCGTTTTCGCTTAAGGTGTTGGAGAGGATAAATCCTGCCATACACATATCGAAGGTGTCCTTCGTATCATCCATCTCATTTACCATGTAATCATGGACGATCCTGAAACCTTCTTTTCCGTAATAGTCATCTGCATTGATGACAAGGAACGGCTCCTTAATTAAATTTCTCGCCGCAAGGATCGCCTGACCGGTTCCCCACGGCTTCTTTCTTCCTTCCGGAACAGAAAATCCCTCCGGGAGATCGTCCATCTCCTGGTACGCATACTCTACCGGAGCGATCCTCTCGATACGGTTTCCGATGATCTCCTTGAAATCCTTTTCCAAATCTTTTCTTATAATGAAGATAATCTTATCAAATCCTGCTTCCAGGGCGTCATGGATCGAATAGTCCATAATGATCTCACCGCTCGGTCCAACCGGGGCAAGCTGCTTGATCCCGCCGCCAAAACGGCTTCCAATTCCTGCTGCCATGATGACAAGAGATGTCTTTTTCATGTAACAGTCCTCCTTTATCTGATGATTCTTCTCACACTCACTTGAAGACATCATAACACAAACCCCGTGGGTTTTCAATCAGACAAGTGCTTCCCCGCGTTTTTTAAGAAAATCGTAACTGTTATTTTACTTATATATTCTCGAATTTTTATTCATAATCTGCGAACTTCTTCTTTGTAATACCGGATTCTGTAAAACAGCTTTTTCTGTGTGGCAGGAAGCTTGAAAGCTGCGCTTTAAAGTTCGATCATGTCGATCAGTTTCTGAAGTTCGTTGATAAACATGGATGTGTGATATCCGTCAGCGGCTGCGTGGGCGATGTTGACGCAGAATGGCATTGTAAGTATCCCGTCATGCTCTGTGAACTTACCGCAGGTAATAATTGGAAACAGCATCGGGGTTCCGCTCTCTGTGTAGGCGGAATAACCGGTAAAGTTTAACCACGGCACCATGGAGATACAGTAAAAGTTCTGTGGCTGTCCCGGTTTTGTAGGTCTCCATGTCATCTCTCATATTTTTATAGAAGGTTTTAAAGTCTTCCGTGTATCCGGTCCAGACATCGGAGAAGGTATGGTCATCCTCATGGAAGATCGTATAATTCGGATGAAGGATATCGTAGTATCCCGGATTTCCTTCCTTGTCCCGTCCCATGCGGAATTCTTTTGTCACTGCGATCTGTTTTGAGACACAGTAGACAAAGGCAGGATAAAACTTCAGTCCTTTTTCTTTTACCTGCTGGTGCAGCTTCGTGATATCTAAGGACACAGTCACACTGTAGCCGCATTTTAACAGGTTTGTATAATAATCATAATGGGAGTTTCTCTCCCAGGTGGTTCGGTCGATCGGTGTAAATTTCATATGAATCTCCTTTAAAAGTACCCGGATTTTCTTTTCTATAAAAACTGGTAATTAACTTATATAAAAACAGAATCTTGCGTTTACAACGAATATTTAACTCCTAATACCAAACATTCTGCTGCCTGCAAGATCCCTTTACATTTTATACAATTCTTACCTTTCCAGTACTTCTGCCATGCATGTTTTTTTATTGCATACGACTCCATAATACAGGATTCTTTTCATCCCTTCCTGTCGAAACTCATATCCATAGTCTTTATCCTGTATCTGCTTTAACGCTTTTTGAACCATTTCTTTCTCATGGCCTGCTTCCGCATATTTCACTTCAATAACAATTCCTGTGCCAGAATTTGAGATCCGGATCGTAATATCACTGAATCCGTCCCCTGACTCCCGGTTGGATCTGACGATCCAGTCACTCTTATAACTCAGAATTCCAAGCAGGATTCCCTGATAAAAGTTTTCTTTCCGCGAGTGCTGTACAAAAGTGTCTCTGATACTGATCGTCTGTCTCATATATTCTGTAAATAGAGCTTCTACCTGTTCTGCATTTCCCGCTTCCAATGCGCTGCAGAATGAATCGGCCATCGTTCCATCGTTCTTTACATTTTTCTGGAACATTTGCAAAATATGTTCTGTGATGATGTTGCGGATCTCCTGATTTGGAATTGCCAGATCATATCGGTTTCCAACCGGTTCCCCTCTCTGCGTTAAATACCCTGTCATAAACAAAGTACTCCAGAGATTGTCCATAGATGAATACAATTCCTTATAGGTAAGTTCCTGATTAATATTTTTTTGAACCGAACCGCCATTGACAAGAAGTTCCAGTTCTTCTTTCGTTACTCCCGTCTGATCTTCCAGTCCATCAATAAAGTGGTAGATCATTTCATTTCCGCTTGTATTCAGCCAATAATTCTGAGGCGGGAGATATGGATCTTCAATATGGTCACTGCAATAATTGATCACATCCCACGGACAATAAACATCCGCTTTTCCGAATCGGTATCCATCATACCAGTTCTTTACTGTTTCATAATCCGAATCCAATTCGTAATAGTGAAGCATATCTCTCACTTCATCGTCTGTAAAACCGAAATATTCATCAAATGCAACTTTTGTGATTGGAAATATCTTAAAATTATTAAGTCCTGTAAATATACTCTCCTTGGCGACACGCAGACACCCAGTCAGGACCGCAAATTTCAAACTATCATTTGTTTTCAGAACATTCTCAAATAAGTTCCGAATCAGCAATGCCATCTCGTCATAATATCCATTCTCATTTGCCTTTGCCAACGGAACATCATACTCATCAATAAGGACAATGACTTTTCTGCCATAGCTTCGTTCGAGCAATTCCGAAAGTTCCTTTAAACTGTATACAAGTGTATCCTGCGTCATACCGCGGTCCATTAATTCTTCAAACAGCTTTTTGTCAACATCACTGAGTTTCTGACTATCCAGGGAAATAAATGCCCGCCTCGTCTCTGCATTCATGATTTTTACAAGGCTGCTGCAGGCACCTGAAAAATCACTGGCATTTACACCTTTCAGGCTGATGGAGATCACAGGAAACTGACCCATATATTTTTCACATAGTGCTGACTTCTGCGAAATATACAATCCCCGGAAAAGTTCAGGGTCCGCCCCAATTTCAAAGAAGCTGCGGAGCATACTCATATTCAGTGACTTTCCGAAACGCCGCGGGCGTGTAAATAGGTTAGCCTTTCCCCACTGGCTCAAAAGCTGTTCGATCAATTTTGTTTTATCTACATAATAGAAATTATCTCTTCTTATTTCTTCGAAATTTTCGATTCCTACCGGAAGTTTCAAAAGCTCTGTCATATGTATCTCCTCCTTTCCCTGTGCTGTTTTCTTCATTTTACCATCTGGCATTTGCATATGCAAGTTGAATCATTTCACTCCACTCGTATTCTGCCGGAATTTCCTGTTACAAAAAAGCACTCTCAGTACAGGCCGATTACGGTCTGTTCCAAGAGTGTCTCTGATGCATATTCCATATTTTATTTTATACGATCTTACTTCCGTTCGCTGTCATCTTGAATTTCGCTCCGAGCATTTCACACGCACGGCGGCACATGAGCATACGCTGTAAGAAGATCTCGAAGTACTCCAGCATGGAGCAGATGTTTTCGTCGATCTTTAAATTCAGGGTGATCACTTTCTTTTCCTCATTTACCTTTAATTTTGCCTCTGTAACCGCATAGTTTACGCGGTCGTGGATATCAAAGGATGCCATCTCCTTCTGGCGGACGCGGTTTCTGCGCACATCCGTCTTGTCGGCGATGATAAGCGCCGCGGAGATCGGATCTACGGCTCCGCCCGTTGACTCATCATGGTTTCCGATCGCGGAGACGATGATCGCGCGGTCTGTGATCGGAAGATCCGTCTTTTCCAGGATTTGGGATGCCAGAAGGGCACCATACTCCGCATGGGCATGCCGGTTGATCGCATTTCCCATATCATGCATGAAACCGGCGATCTTCACCAGCTCGATATCGTGATCTGAGTAACCGAATTTCTTTAAGATCATTGCTGCCCGCTCCGCAACCATCGCGCAGTGCGCGTCCGAATGATCTGTAAATCCCATAGTCCCCAGATTGTCGTTTCCTTTTTTCAGGTAAGCTAAAACTTCCTCGTTTTTCTTGATTTCCTTATATGTCATATTCTTTTTCCTCTGCCGCAGTCGACCCAGCTCGTGACTGCTCTTTCTTTTTTCTCTCATTTTCACTTCTATATCATATAGCAGAAAAAAGAAACGAACAATCACACTCCGGTAAAAGAATGTAAAATCTGTGTAAAAACTCATTCTGTGAGATTTCCATCTTAATTCGAGGCGAACCTCCGTGAGGCAGGACGCAAAGTTCATATCTGTGAGACTGGATGCGAAGTTCATACCGTGAGACAGTATGCAAAGTTCTTCTTGACATATGTACGAAATCGTACTATGATTCTACGTACGATTTCGTACATTCATAACTGTAAAACTGGCCGATAGAAAAGACACGATTTTCCCCCGCGGGCAGACACAGTCAAAAATTGAAAGGGTACACAATGAATATTTCACTTTCCGACCACTTTACCTACAAAAAACTCCTGCGGTTCACGTTTCCGTCTATCGTCATGATGATTTTAACGTCCATCTACGGAGTTGTGGACGGTGTTTTCGTCTCGAACTTTGTGGGTTCCGAGGCCTTCGCCTCCATTAATATCATTATGCCGTTTCTGATGATCCTCGGTGCCATCGGCTTTATGACCGGCAGCGGCGGCAGTGCCCTGGTGGCTCTGACCTTCGGAACCGGGCAAAGGAGATCTTTTCCCTCCTCGTCTACGTTCTGATCGCGGTGGGCTTTCTCTTTACGGTAGGCGGTGAGATCCTTTTAGCCCCGATGGCAAAACTCTTAGGCGCTGATGAGATACTCCTCCCCTACTGCGTCCGTTACGGCCGGATCATCCTGCTGGCTCTGATCCCCTTTATGCTGCAGAATGTATTCCAGAGCTTTTTAGTTGTTGCGGAACGCCCGCAGCTCGGACTCCTGATCACCATCGCGTCAGGACTTACAAATATGATCCTCGACGCATATTTTATCGCC
>ERZ860668.1989-NODE-1989-length-11738-cov-9.645553_pt1 | contig 11738 bp, 9 predicted proteins | sample MGYA00510062_ERZ860668 | MGnify/ENA primary metagenome ERZ860668 (study PRJEB30046, sample SAMN00715258) | human gut metagenome | study: EMG produced TPA metagenomics assembly of the A metagenome-wide association study of gut microbiota in type 2...
CGTGGTGCGGGCGTGCTGCTGGATGCGCTTGATCTCCCGGATGGCCCAGTCCAGGGTGGCAGCCATCTGCTGGTGCATCTTCTCCGGCTCACTGCCCTCCACAAAGCGGGGCTCCCAGCCGCAGCCCCGGAAGAAGCTCTCCACCTCCTCGTGGCTCATGCGGGAGAAGATGGTGGGGTTGGCGATCTTGAAGCCGTTCAGGTGCAGAATGGGCAGCACCGCGCCATCGGTGATGGGGTTCATGAACTTGTTGCCATGCCAGGAGGTGGCCAGGGGGCCGGTCTCGGCCTCGCCGTCGCCCACCACGCAGAAGACCTTGTAGTCCTTGTGGTCCAGCTTACCGGCCAGAGCCATACCGGCGGCGCAGGCCAGACCCTGACCCAGGGAGCCGGTGGAGATGTCGATGCCGGGGCAGCGGTTCATGGAGGGGTGACCCTGAAGCATGGAGCCCTCCTTGCGCAGGGTATCCAGCACGGACTCAGGGAAGAAGCCCACGGTAGCCAGGCAGGCATACTGGATGGGGCAGACATGGCCCTTGGAGAGCACCAGGCGGTCGCGGTCAGGGTTCTTGGGATCCTTCGGATCCACCTTCATCTCTACGAAATAGAGGTACGCCAGCACCTCCGCGATATCCAGGCTGCCGCCCGGATGGCCGCACTTGGCGCTGTGAGTGCCCTCGATCACGCCCATGCGGATGTGGCAGGCGTGTTTTGCCAGGGTAAGCTTTTCTGCATTTGTCATCTTTGGTCCTCCCGTATGAACCTCAGCGTTTGCATCGGATATGGTACGCACCCGGGCCGTACGCCCCGATGCGCTATTTCTCAAGTCTATATTATCTATTCTATGCAAAAACGTCAAGGTTCTTTCGTCAAAATGTACATCCCTTGGCAAAATCGCTTGTAAATGTTCCCGTTTTTGTTGAAAATGCAGGTTCATTTTGCCCCCGCAAAACATTTTTGCGGCTTTTGGCTGCTTTGCAATATCATCTTTTGCCGCTGTATGATATAATAAGATGAATTTGTTTGCTTTTTTTATCATTTTGGGAGGTTCCTATGTCTTTTTCCGCACCCACATCCCGGGCACAGCGCAGCCGCAGGATTTTGCCCTGGCTGCTGTACCTGTATGCCCTTGTGCTGTTCGCCATGCACTTTGTCCGCATTTTTGACAACTCCTTCTGGGGAGATGAAGGGTTCAGTATCGGCCTTGCCCAAATGAATGTTTTTGAAATGCTCCAAGTCACAGCGGCAGATAACCATCCGCCGCTGTACTATCTTTTCACACAGCTCCTATATCATCTTCTGGGCAATCACGGATATGTCTATCATCTGTCGGCTCTGATTCCCTATGGACTCATTCTGATTCTTGCCTGTACAGTGATTTTCAGACAGTTCGGATTGATTCCCGCAGTTGTTGTTTCCACTTTTGCCTCTTTGACTGATACCGCTATCATGTTCAACGTCGAAGCCCGAATGTATTCACTCGGCGCTTTCTTTGTGTTGGCGGCCTATCTGGCACTCCATAACATTCTTCATTCCGGCAAAACCTCCGATTGGGTCATTTTCAGCGTCGCCTCTCTTTGTGCCGCTTATACGCACTACTATGCCCTGATTTCCGTTGCATTTTTCTATCTGGCTCTGCTTTCTCTGCTTCCGCAGGATAAGAGCAGCTTCAAAAAAATCCTTATCACTTATTGTGCCGCAGTGGTCGTCTACCTTCCCTGGCTTCTGGTATTGCTTCCCACTTTCAAACGTGCTGCGGCAGACTGGTGGTCCACCTTCATTCCTTCTCCGATCAATTGTATCGGATTCTTCTTCAATCCTTCTTGGACAGTCCTCATTTTCGGTCTTGCATTCCTTCTTTATTTCACAGCACAGGCCAAGTTCTCCTCTAACTGGCTCTTCGCACCTGATACGATCTGGCTTTTGACCGGCTTGCTTTCTGCCGCCGGCACCTCCGCAGTCGGGCTGATCGTTTCACATGCCTTTCGCCCGCTTTTTCTCGTTCGATACCTTTATCCGCTCACCGCAGTCGTTTACCTGGTTTTTGGCTTTCTTCTGTCTAAAGTCCGTTGGAGAACCATTCTGTCCAGTATTCTGATTTTGGGAACGCTGGTGTGCAGTCTACCGGATTTCTACCAAACCTATCAGCGGGAAAAGCGCATCGACCTTGCGACCACCCAGTGTCTGAAAGTTATTACCCCCTCTCAGGATGCAGTTCTTTATACAACGAACTACTTCCTGGACTGGACACTCTTTGATTATTACTTTCCGGGTCGTGTCCATGCTCAAATCGAATCCTCCAATATTTCTCAGTGCTTCACTTCTTCGCATCCTGAGATCTGGATCTTTATGGAACATGCGCTTTCTGATGCCGAATTGAATGCAGCCTCCGACAATGGTTATTCTCACACCAATGTCTGTAACAGTACATTTGCAGAAGGCCCCGGTGAAGATTCCTTTTATTACATCTACAAATTTCAAAAATCCGCAAACACCGCCCCGTAACCATCCTCATCCGCTGAGCTTGACAAGGCGGCTTTGCATCTGCTATACTTTTTGCACAATTCCCGGCTGAAGCCGGGGCTTTGCGGGCCGAAGCCCGTGTTTCTCCCCGCAAACACTATTTTAAAACAGACACCATGAAGGGGTCTGCCGCTGGCGCGCGTGCTGGCGGCAGGCCCTTTTTGTCTGTGCATTTTCAGGAGGAATCATTGATGAATACCAAGACCCGTTCCACGACCCGTGATCTGGTGCTGGCCGCACTGTTTCTGGCACTGGCTTTCGTGCTGCCCATGATCACCGGCCATGTGCCTCAGATCGGCAATATGCTCTGCCCCATGCACTTCCCGGTGCTGCTGGCTGGCTTCGTACTGGGCGGCCCCTGGGGCCTAGCACTGGGCTTTGCCGCCCCGCTGCTCCGCTCGGTGCTGTTCGGGATGCCCCCGATGTACCCCATTGCCATCGCCATGGCCTTTGAGCTGGCCACATACGGCGCTGTGGCCGGTTTCATGTACCGCAAGGTGCAGCACACCCTGCCCATGACCTACGCCACCCTTGTTACCTCGATGGTGGCAGGCCGCCTTGTCTGGGGTGCGGTGCGCTTTGTGCTGGCCGGTCTGTCTGGCTCCAGTTTCCCGTTCAGCGCGTTCCTGTCCGGTGCGGTGCTCACTGCTGTGCCCGGCATCGTGGCGCAGCTCATCCTCATTCCGCTGATCGTGGCCGCGCTGCAGAAAGCCAGGCTGACGGCTTAAAATCCCTGCACTGACCGAACCCACACAGCAAAAAAGCCCGGAACCGTACCTGCTATGGCGGCAGGTGGTTCCGGGCTTTTCAGTTCATATTACAGTGTGGCAGCAGCTGTAACAAAAAAGAAGGAGAATCTTCAACCGGCAAATTGGAGAAAATCAGCCGGCAAAGCTTGCATTGACAGCGCGGCGGTTGCTCTGGTTGACAAAGTTCTTCTTTGCGCTCTCGAGCAGGCTTGCAAAAGCCAGGCCAATGCCGCAGTTATCGGACACGCCCTCGGTAACAGTCAGGTAAGCGTCCATCATAGTGTTGTCCAGAATAGCAGTGTTCTTGTTCATCATAATAAATATCCTCCGTATATCGGTAAATGTCATTGTGTTTTTTGGCAGGGCCTCTATCTCCCTGCATCCTCAAAGCGGAACCTTTCAGAACCCTTCGTTCTTTTGTTCCCCTCTCTGAGGATGGCCATATTATGCCACTCAATTATGAAATCGTTTTATAAATTGTATGAACAAACTATGAATTTAGTGATACATTTTTAACGTTCTTTCGTTCTTTGCGCAACTAGCACAAAACGTTTTTTATGAAAAATAAAGTTCTTGTATACATGGACGATTGAAACCTTGTTTGGAAAGTTTTTTCAGATTTTCTCTCCGTTTTGCCCAGAATTTCTCCTACAAAAAGAGTTCTTATCATGCAAAATCCGTCAGAATCTGTCAATTTCCAACAGGGCGAGGGCTTTCCTGTGCAAAATGCCCAGAAAAAAGTTCCAAACAAAAAGGCCGCCGTGCCAGCAGCACAGCAGCCTTTGAAAAGCCATTTCAGTTTTGCATCACTTGCACAGGAACGCCGGCAGGGGCTTGCCCTCCTTGAGCCACTGGTGATATTCCGCAGTGGCGGCAAATTCCACGTCACCGGCGGAGTTCAGGGCAGTTTCCACGGAATCCTGCACCACGCCGATGATAAAGCCGACACCGACCACCTGCATGGCGATATCATTGGAGATGCCGAACAGGGAGCAGGCCATGGGGATCAGCAGCAGGGAGCCGCCAGCCACGCCGGAAGCGCCGCAGGCACCCAGAGCGCTCATCACCGAAAGAAGGATGGCGGCGGGCAGGGACACCTGAATGCCCAGCGTATTGGCCGCTGCCAGCGTCATAATGGTAATGGTGATGGCGGCACCATCCATATTGATGGTAGCGCCCAGCGGGATGGAGACGGAATACATATCCTTATCCAGTCCCAGCTTTTCGCACAGATCCATATTGACCGGGATGTTGGCGGCAGAGCTGCGGGTGAAGAAGGCGGTCAGGCCGGATTCACGCAGGCAGCGGAACACCAGCGGATACGGGTTGCAGTGCAGATACACAAAGATGATAAAGGGCGAGACGACCAGTGCCATAAAGAGCATGGTGCCCACCAGCAGGAGCAGCAGCCTGCCGTACTGGGTAAAGATGGACAGGCCGTTGCTGGACACGTTGGTGTACACAAGGCCCATGATGCCGAAGGGTGCCAGATTGATGATCCAGCGGACGATCTGGGAGACTGCATCCGCGGTGTTTGCCAGGAACAGCTTGGTGCTGTCTGCGCCGTACCTCTTCATAGCCAGACCGAACAGGCAGGCCCAGAACAGGATGCCGATGTAATTGCCGTTCAGCAGGGCGCTGACGGGGTTTGCCACAAAGTTGGTGAGCAGGGTGTTCATCACCTCGCCCAGACCCTGGGGCACCACCTCGGATTCTGCCGCCTCAGCCAGAACGACGGTCTGAGGGAACAGGAAGCTGGTCACCACCGCAATGGCGGCGGCCAGGAAGGTGGTAAGCATGTACAGCCAGATGACCGTGCCAAAGCGCCGGTCCAGCCTGGACGTGCCCTGCGCCAGCGCGCTGGCCACGATGACAAATACCAGCACCGGGGCAATGCCCTTCAGGGCACCCACGAACAGGCTGCCGAACTCTTCCACCCAGCCCGCACCGGGCACCGCCAGTGCCAGCACCGCACCGACCACAAGGCCGATGACGATGCGCAGGATCAGGCTGGTGTCGTTGTACCTTGCCGCAGCCGCTTTCAACGTTTTCATAACTTTTCTACTCCCCTATCCAGATTGTGCGCCCAATGCGCACAGTTTTCCCATTCCTCTACACGGAACAAGTACGATTATACGCCTCGCAGGCCAAAAAGTCAAAGATTTTGCCCGCTTTTTTTGTTTTTCATTTCAACATATACAGACACGAGCTTTTTTCACTGTCCGTATATGAAATACAGATTCACAAAAAGAGACCGCACCCCGTGTGTTTCGGGATGCGGTCTGTTCCTGTTTTAGTCGAGATAGGACACCTTGCCGGGCACAAAGCCCTGAATGCCCATGCCGGGCGCGTCGGAGACGGTGATGTTCTTTTCGTCAAACACGGCACCGCCGAGGATGTGGTCCTCGCTGCAGAGCACCGGGCCGTCGAGGTCGATCTTGGTGATGATCTTCTTGGCGCAGGCCAGCTCCACGGCGGCGTTGACCGAGATCTTTGCTTCCAGCATACAGCCGATCATGCACTCCACGCCGTACACCTCAGCGGCGGCGGCAATGCGCAGGGCATTGGTGATGCCGCCGCACTTCATCAGCTTGATATTCACAAGGTCGGCCGCGCCGGTCTGCATGATCCGCAGGGCATCTGCCGGGCTGAACACGCTCTCGTCGGCCAGCACGGGCACATCGGCATAGCGGGTGACATACTGCATCCCCTCAAGGTCTGCGGCGGGCACGGGCTGCTCCACGAACTCAATGTCCAGCCCCTTCTCCTGCATCTGGTTCAGGATGCGGACCGCCTGCTTGGCGTTCCAGGCCTGATTGGCATCGATGCGGAGCTTGATGTCCCGGCCCACGGCCTGCCGCACCGCAGCAAGGCGGGCCACATCCAGTTCCGGGTCAATGCCTACCTTGACCTTCAGGCAGTCGTAGCCGCGTTGGACGGCGGTGCGGGCATCCCGGGCCATCTCCTCCGGCGGGTTGACGCTGATGGTGATATCGGTCACGATGTTCCTGCGGGCACCGCCCAGCATCCGGTAAACAGGGGCGCTGTACTTCTGGCCCAGCAGATCCCACAGGGCCATATCCACAGCGGCCTTGGCGCTGGTATTGTGGACAAGCGCCTTCTGCACAGCGGCGGTCAGATCCTCAAACTCATCGAGGTCGCGCCCCAGCAGGGCAGGGGCAATATGATCCCGAATGGCACCGAGGATGGCCCCGGTGGTGTCGCCGGTGATAACACCGGTCGGGGGTGCTTCGCCGTAGCCCACCGCACCGGTATCGGTGTGGAGCTCCACGATAACATCCTCAACACTGTTCACAGTGCGCAGTGCTGTTTTGAACGGCACCCGCAGCGGGGTAGAAATGCGGCCCAGCCGCACCTGCGTGATCTTCATAGTCCCGTCCTCCTTCTTATTCCAGCGGCAGGTTTGCCAGCTTGACAATGGCGTTTGCAATGATCTGGGCGTTCTGCACCAGACGTTCCAGATCGAAGCATTCATCGGGCTGATGCTCTGTGACCGGGTCGCCCGCGAACAGGGGGCCAAAGGCCACCACATTGGGCAGCATCTTGGCGTAGGTGCCGCCGCCGATGCACTTGGGCGGGGCATTGTCGCCGGTGGCATCCCGGTAAACCTCCAGCAGGGCGCTGACCAGCGGGGTCTCGGCAGGGTAGTAGAGCTTTTCCTTGTGCACCTGCCCATCCAGCGCCCAGCCTGCGGCCTCAAAGGCGGCCTGCACAGCAGGCTGGCAGTCCGCCCGTTCCATGGTCACGGGATAGCGGTAGTTCAGCTTGACCCACAGATGCTGCGCGTCGCCCTCGATCAGCCCCCAGTTGCAGCTCATGGGGCCGGAGAGCGCGTCCTCCAGCCGGTGGCCCAGCAGGCGCTCGCCGTAGGGGTCGGTGCCCAGCTTCTCGGCCAGAAAGTGCACGGCCTGCCTGGCATCCCCCTCCAGCGGCAGCCGGTCAAGGTAGCACACCAGCCGCCCGATGGCGTTTTCGCCCTGCTCCGGGTGGCTGCCATGGGCCGAAACGCCCACCGCTTCCACCTGATAGCCGCCGGGGACGGCTGTCACGGTGATGTGCTCCGCATCCGGCAGGGCTGCCCCCGCCGGGGCGGTCAGCACAGCGCAGGCGTAGTCCGGCACCACATTGCCGGCCACGCCGCCCTGCACCCTGCTCAGCTGCCAGGCACCGGTCTGGTGCAGCTGCACGGCATAGCTCTCGTTCAGGATGCCCTTTTCGCCGTTGATGAGCGGATACTCGCCGTCCGGGGTGAAGCCCAGCACCGGGATCTCCCCGCCGTGGGCCTTGTAGTACAGCACGTCCCGGTCGTTGGTCTCCTCGTTCAGGCCGAACAGCAGCCGGACACGGCGGTTGAGCGGAATGCCCAGATCCCGGATGGCCTTCAGCGCGAACAGGCTGGCCACCACCGGGCCTTTGTCGTCAATGGACCCCCGGCCATACAGCCTGCCGCCCTCGATCTCGGCGGCGTAGGGCGGGTGATGCCAGCCCTCGCCCTCGGGCACCACGTCCAGATGCCCCAGCACCGCCACCATCTCGTCCCCGGTGCCGATCTCGCACCAGCCGATGTACCGATCCATGTCGGTGGTCTCAAAGCCCAGCTCACGGCAGAGGGCCAGCGCCTCGGCAAAGCAGGCATCCACCTCCTCGCCAAAGGGTTTGCCCGGCAGCGGGTCGGCCTCCACACTGCGCCTGTGCACCAGCCGCTGGAGCGCCGCCACCATCTGGGGCCGCAGCGCCGCCACGGCCTCGTTCAGTTTTTTGTCCATACGTTCCACCCCTTTTGTGATTCATTTCACAGCTTGTATTATAGAACGATTGCCCCCGCTCCACAAGCCCCAAGTTCGGCAAAAAAGGTCTTGACACCGCGCAGTGTGTACGCTATTATGTACATAAGAGGTGATGCACGATGACGACCACTAATATCACGAACTTTCGCAAGAATGCTTTCCAGTATGTAGAGCAGACCGTAAAGTACAATGAACCGCTGAACATCTGCACCAAAGACGGCAACGCTGTTCTGCTTTCGGAAGAAGATTACAGCGGCATTATGGAAACGCTTTATCTCGTCTCCGTGCCGGGAATGCGGGAAAAGCTCATGGCGGCCAAGGCCGAACCGCTGGAAGATTGTGTTGACGAATCGGCTGTGGAGTGGTAAATGTACAAGATTGTTTATGCGAAAACCGCGCTCAAGGACATTCCAAAGCTGAAATCTGCCCATCTTGACGAAAAGGCGAAGGCGCTGATCTCCGTTATAAAAGAAAATCCGTTCCAGAACCCGCCGCCCTATGAAAAGCTGGTGGGCGATTTGAACGGCTCGTACAGCAGGCGCATCAACGTACAGCACCGCCTTGTGTATGATGTTTTTGAAGAAGAGCAAACCATCAAGATTTTAAGCCTTTGGACACATTACGAAAGATGACCCGAAAACGGACTGTTTTGCAGTTCGTTTTTTTTTTTCAAATTTTTTTGAAAAAGGGTGAAAGGATTCCGCGCGGCGTGTATTTAAGGAAGTAAGAGCATCCATTTTTGCCGGAGCTCCACTTCCGGCCCAAAGAAAGTGAGGGACCCCCTATGAAGAAACGACTTATCAGCCTGCTGGTGGCGCTGTGCATGGCGGTAACGCTCCTGCCTGTGTCGGCAATCACAGCGTGGGCGGAGGAAAGCGGCTCCACCTTGAAACCTTTGCAAATTTGGTCTGGTTATCCGGTTCTCGATGGTATAACTCCTACAACCGATCCTGATGGGCACAATATTTATACCGGTGATGGCTGGAGCTATGACGATACCACCAAAACCCTTAAACTAAATCCAACGAGTCCGACAGAGTATGATTTTTCCTCACTTTCTAGTGGTGGAAACACTCTGGATTGCGCTCTTGAAATCGGGGCAACGGCAACAATTACAAGTGGCTCTTTCACCAATGATATAACAAATCATGGAATCGTTTCTGGCGGCACCTTTTCTCCGATTAAATCCGTAAAATCCCATCTTACGTTCGCAAATTATGGCATCATCACCGATGGTACTTTTTACGCTCCTCTTAATACACCGTCTACCTCTTTCGAACTCTCAAATTATTCTTCTGGAACTATTGAAGGTGGAAATTTCCGGAATTCTTCTTCCAATTTTTCTTTCAGCAATCAAGGATCTATCAATGGCGGTATTTTCAGTACCGCACCAGATAGCTCGATTAAATTAGGCTATATTTTGAAATGCAGCGGAAATCTTAATGACATATTCTATGCTACCTGTTACGTTATTCCCAATACCAACTCCACTTATCCGACAAAAATCACTGCTTCTTTCGGTTTCGGTGCACTATCTCCTATTGATGTTACAATCGACAATACTCAGCAAATGCTTCTGACCGAATGGGCTAGGAATATAGAAAACTTCAATGATGCCGGTGAATTTCATGTCACTTTTACCGCACCACCCGCCAAAGCGAACACCGTTACCCTGAGCATACTGACCCGGCTGGTGATCGACGAAAACGGCTACCCCGTTGGCACCAAGGGCGGCACCCAGGATTACAGCGGCAACGGCTGGAATTTTGAGAATGGCACGCTGACGCTGACAAGCGGAGATTATGATTTCTCCGGTGAGGAAAACGCACTGGGCCCCCTGAACCCGAATGTCCATTTGGTGGTTGTTAAACCCGATGCAACGCTGACCGGCGGCGCGTTCAAAAACATGCCCACTGGTGAAGGTGCAGGCACATTCAGAAAAGTCACTCTCAGAAAAGTCACCCTGAACGGAACCGATTCTATCACAGCGGTCAACGGCCTTGCGTCCGGCGACTGGGGCAACACGCTTTATGTAGTCAAGACCGGGAATAATACCATTACCGCCAGTGAGCCTATCCGGGATATCAACCGCATTTTATTTGAAAACGATGATATTCTATATCCGGATCTTCCCAACAAAAACACCGTGTGCATCAATATAGAATCTCTTAATTCTGTGAATGCTCTTGATTCGGAAGCGGATATCATACTGAACCAGGCTTCCCATGGTTTGTCTCTTATCATGGACAGTGATGGCACACCGGTTATAGGCAATGCTCCTTTTGAACCCGCTGGAGGATTTTATACCTACTATGGTGACGGTTGGCACATCCAGAAATCATTTGATGGCATCGGCAGACTGTATCTGACCGGCGGAAATACCTACAACTTCCGATTTACCGACCCCGTCAATAAAAACGGCCAGTTGGATGCAGTGAAATGCAGCATCATCAATGAGGGCAGCACCATCGAGGACGGTGTTTTCAACACTCTGGCAGCAAATGCTTTGCCCAACAGCACTTCGAGCAAGACCCCTACAATCAAAGGCGGCACATTTGCAGCCGGTCTGTATTATAACAACGGCGAGATAACCGGCGGTGCATTCAACGGAAAAGTCAGCATTCTCACCCAGGGAACCGTGCTGAGTGGAAATTATCGCTCTGTTACCGTGAATGGTGGAGCTATCTTGAAGGTAAACGACACGCTTCCTCTCGTCCCCGATAAAACCGGCCTTGATTTGGTGCAGGGCTCTGCATGGGATCTGTATTCTTATGCAGGCACCGTCCTCACCGTAGAATCCAATGTAGATATTACGAATATCAACGGTCAAAAAATCCGCGAGGCATTCAACAGCTACTACCCGAACGGTGAAACCGACAAGACCGTGGTATGCTTTGAGATGCCCGACAGCGATGTGGAGTTGAACTCGACCAAAATCGTTGTTCCCGACCCGAAGCCGGAACCCAAACCCGAGCCCGAACCCGAAGCCCCCACCTACACCCTGACGGTGAAAGGCGGCACGTTCACCTACAACGGCGGCGAAGCCATGACCAGCGCCAGCGTGCCGGTGGATGCCGAGGTCAAGGTGACGCTGAACCAGAGCGCCGTGCCCGAGGGCATGGTGTTCGACCTGTGGGCCATGGATGAAGCCAGTCTGCTGGGCAACCCGGCGGTCGCCTACAACGAGGAGAGCTTTACCATCCCGGCAGGCACCGTGGCCAAGGGCAGCACCGTGACCGTGGAAGCCCAGTACCGGGATGCCGCCATCGAGAGCGAGCCCAGCATTCTGGGCACTGCCGCCATCATCGGCGTGGCCGGTGCAGGCACGGCGGTCATCGTGTGGCAGGGCTACCGCATCGGCATGGAGCTGTACGAGAAGTATTTCCAGCCCACGCCGGAAGAGGATGCGGTGGTCGAACCCACGCTTGAAAGTCAGATGACAGATCCGATTTCCTGAAAGCGGGCTCACCCTCTCAGTCTCGCTTTGCTCGACAGCTCTCCCAAAGGGAGAGCTCTTGACAAACCGATATAAAAACAGCGCCGCTCCATCATTTTGAACTGCACCCCATTTGTTAGACAGTATGGTATACTGTTTAGGAAATGGGGTGTTTTTGTATGCCAAAGGGACAACGAAAGTACAACGGAGCTCAAAAGGTAGA
>ERZ860668.1996-NODE-1996-length-11695-cov-8.527234_pt1 | contig 11695 bp, 9 predicted proteins | sample MGYA00510062_ERZ860668 | MGnify/ENA primary metagenome ERZ860668 (study PRJEB30046, sample SAMN00715258) | human gut metagenome | study: EMG produced TPA metagenomics assembly of the A metagenome-wide association study of gut microbiota in type 2...
AGATCACCGTCGGTGAGCTGGCTGCCCGCCTGAAGCAGCAGGCCGGCAAGGTCATCGCCAAGTTCATGCAGATGGGCGAGATGCATGCCATCAACGACATCATCGATTTCGATACCGCCGCTCTGGTGGCTGAGGAGTTCCACGCCAAGGTCGAGAAGGAAGTCCACGTCACCATCGAGGAGCGCCTGTTCACCCAGGAGGAGGATTCTCAGGACGATCTCGTCACCCGTCCCCCGGTCGTCTGCGTCATGGGCCACGTTGACCACGGCAAGACCAGTATCCTGGACGCTATCCGTAAGACCAACGTCACCGCAGGCGAGGCCGGCGGCATCACTCAGGCCATCGGTGCATATCAGGTCAAGGTCAACGACAGCCTCATCACCTTCCTCGATACCCCGGGCCACGAGGCATTCACCTCCATGCGCGCCCGCGGTGCCAACATGACCGATATTGCAGTTCTGGTCGTCGCCGCCGATGATGGCATCATGCCCCAGACGGTCGAGTCCATCAACCACGCCAAGGCCGCCAACGTCAAGCTCATCGTGGCCATGAACAAGATGGATAAGCCCACCGCCAACCCTGAGCGCGTGATGGAGGGCCTGACCAAGTACGGCATCATCACCGAGGACTGGGGCGGCGATGTCGCCTGCATCCCCGTCTCTGCTCTGACCGGCATGGGCATCAACGACCTGCTGGAGCGCATCGCTCTGGAAGCTGAGGTCATGGAGCTGAAGGCTAACCCCAACCGCCGTGCCAAGGGCGCTGTTGTCGAGGCTCGTCTGGACAAGGGCCAGGGCCCCATCGCCACCATTCTGGTGCAGAACGGCACCCTGCATGCCGGTGATGTCATCATTGCCGGTACCGCTGTGGGCCGTGTGCGTACCATGCGCAGCGACAAGGGCATCCTGCTGAACGACGCCGGCCCCTCCACCCCTGTGGAGATCACCGGTCTGACCGCTGTGCCTGAGGCCGGCGACCTGTTCGAGGCCGTCGAGGACGAGCGTCTGGCCCGTGAGCTGGCCGAGCAGCGCATCGCTGCCGCCAAGGAGAAGCAGTTCTCCGCCTTCCAGAAGGTCACTCTGGATAACCTGTTCAGCCAGATGGCTCAGAACGATATGAAGGAGCTGGCCATCGTCGTTAAGGCTGACGTGCAGGGCTCCGCCGAGGCCGTCAAGCAGAGCCTCGAGAAGATCTCCAACGACGAGGTCCGCGTCCGCGTCATCCACGCCGGTGTCGGTGCCATCAGCAAGTCCGACGTTGACCTGGCCGACGCATCCAACGCCATCATCATCGGCTTCAACGTCCGCCCCGACAACGTGGCGAAGGAAGAGGCCGCTGCCACCAAGGTCGAGATGCGTATGTACCGCGTCATCTATGACGCCATCAACGACGTCACCGACGCTATGAAGGGTATGCTGGCTCCCAAGTTCCGCGAGGTGTCTCTGGGCGAGCTGCAGGTCCGTCAGGTCTACAAGATCTCCAACGTCGGCACCGTCGCAGGCTGCCGTGTCACCAGCGGCAAGATCACCCGCGACAGCAAGGTGCGTGTCGTCCGTGACGGCATCGTCATCACGGAGGACGAGATCGCATCTCTGAAACGCTTCAAGGACGACGCCAAGGAAGTGGCCGAGGGCTACGAGTGCGGCGTTACTCTGGCAAAGTTTGCCGACGTCAAGGAAGGCGACGTCTACGAGGCCTTCAAGATGGAAGAATACCGCGATTGATTGAAATAACCTCTCAGTCTGGCGAAGAGAGAAAGCTTTCCGGAATGCCAAGGCCTCTCCTCGGCAGGAGAGGTGGCATTGCGAAGCAATGACGGAGAGGTTCATTTTAGAGGAGAAACTATGTCTCAGAAAAATATGGGCCGTCTGGCGCAGGACATGAAGCGTGAGCTCATCGCCATCATCGGACGGCTGAAAGACCCGCGGCTGGAGGGCGGTCTGCTGACCGTCACCCGGCTGGATGTGACGCCCGACCTGGACGTGGCGAAGGTCTATGTGAGCGTGATGGGCCGTGAGGACGGCCCCAAGCCCGCTATCGAGGCCCTGAACCGCGCCGCAGGCCATGTGCGCACCGAAGTGAGCAAGAAAATGCACATCCGCAAGGCACCCCGTTTCATCTTTGTGGAGGACGACGGTGCCGCCTATGCAGCCCACATCAATGAGCTGCTCCGCACGCTGAATGTGAACGGCGATGCTGAGGACTCTCAGCCCGCCGAGACTGAGGAATAAATCCAGCGCTGCGGAAAGGATGGATCCATCAAATGACAGAACAGCTCAATGTGCAGCAGATGGCCGAGCGCCTCTGTGCTGCGGACAACATTCTGGTCCTGTGTCATAAAAACCCGGACGGCGACACCATCGGCTGCGGCAGCGCCCTCTGCCACGCGCTCAAGGCGCTGGGCAAGACGGCAGCTGTCCTCTGCTCCGATGCAGTGCCTTCCCGCTACAGCTTTACCGCGCCGGTGCCGTTCCGGGGCGAGTTTGAGCCCAAGACCGTTGTGGCCGTGGATGTTGCCAGCGTGCAGCTCTTTGGTGAAAACAACGGTGTGCCGCAGTATACCCGCCACGTCGATCTCTGCATCGACCACCACACGGGCAACAGCGGCTATGCGGATTTCACCCTGCTGGACGGCAACGCGGCCGCAGCGGCAGAGCTTCTGTATGAGGTCATCAACGAGATGGGCGTGGAGATCACCCCCCTCATCGCCAACTGCCTCTACACCGGCCTCGCTACTGACACCGGCTGCTTCCGGTTCTCTTCCACCACTGCCAACACCCATCTTGTAGCTGCAAAGCTCATTCTGGCCGGTGCGCAGGTGGAGGAGTTGAACACCCTGCTCTTCGACACCAAGCCCCGGGAGCGGATGGAGGCGGAGCGTATCGCCCGCAACCATCTGGAATATCATCTTGAGGGCCGCTGCGCCCTGATGTATCTGACCCGGGACGAGATAGAGCAGAGCGGCGTGGACCCGGCTGACCTGGAAGAGCTGACCAGCCTGCCCATCAGCATCGAGGGGGTCAAAGTGGGCCTGCTGCTCCGTCAGCAGCCCGGCGGCAGCTACCGCATCAGCGTGCGCGCCGCCAAGGGCGTGGACGCCTGCGCCATCGCACGGCGTCTGGGCGGCGGCGGCCACACCCGCGCAGCGGGCTGTGAGCTGCTGGGCAACCTCGACAACGCCAAGAGCGCCATTCTGGCCGAAGTGGAGGCGGAACTCGACCGCCCCGAGACGCAGGAGGAAAGCTGATGCAGGGCATCCTTATCGTAGATAAGCCGATGGAGTGGACCAGCTTTGACGTCATCGCCAAGCTGCGCGGCATCCTCGGTACCCGCAAGCTGGGTCACAGCGGTACGCTGGACCCCATGGCCACCGGCGTTCTGCCGGTGTTCTGCGGCGGGGCCAGCAAGGCCGTGGACCTTCAGCTCGACCACACCAAGACCTACTGCGCCCGGCTGCGGCTGGGGATGCAGACCGACACCGGCGACATCACCGGCACCGTGCTGGAAACAGCCCCGGTGACGGCGGGGGAGGCCGAACTGCTGGCCGTTCTGCCCCGCTTCCTCGGCCCCCAGATGCAGACGCCGCCCATGTACTCGGCGGTTAAGATCAACGGCCAGCCCCTTTATAAGCTGGCCCGCGAGGGCGTCACGGTGGAGCGGAAGGCCCGCCCCATCGAGATACTGGACATCCGGTACGGCGGCAGCCCGGTAGAGAACGAATACGTCCTCACCGTCCGCTGCTCCAAGGGGACGTATATCCGCACCCTGTTGGAGGACATTGCCGCCGCTATGGGCCAGAAAGGCACCATGAGCGCTTTGCGCCGCACGACGGCGGGTGTCTACACCGAGGCCGACGCCCACACGCTGGAAGAGATACAGGCGGCAAAGGACGCAGGCCCCGAGGCACTGCAGGCTTTGATGCTGCCGGTGGAGAGCGTGTTTGAGAGCCTGCCTCTGCTGGTGGCAGAGCCAAGGGTGGAGCAGCACCTGTACAACGGCTGCCCCACCAGCCGCTATCCGGCGGCAGATGGCCGCTACCGTGTCCGCAATGCCGAGGGCCAGTTCCTGGGCCTTGCGAACATCACCGGCGGCGTGCTCAAGGTCGAAAAACTCTTTGTAGAGAGAAACGAAAAGGACTAAACATTCATGCAGATCTATTCACAGCTTGCGCCGCTTGCGCTGGGCGGTGCCCACGGCTCTGCTGTGGCAATGGGCTTTTTTGACGGCATCCACATCGGCCACCGCGCGGTCATCAATGGCGCAGTGGAGTGGGCCAAGGCCCACGGCGCGGCACCGGCAGTGTTCACCTTCCGCCTGCCCACCGAAAACAAGATGAAGGGCAAGCGCCTGCTCTCCACGGAGGACAAGCACGCCCTCATCGCCAGCCTCGGCGTGGAGCACTATCTCTGCCCTGATTTCGAGGAGATCAAGGCCATGACGCCGGAGCAGTTCGTGCTGGGCATCATCCGGGACTGCAACGCCCGGGCGCTGTTCTGCGGCGAGAACTTCACCTTCGGTGCCAGGGCGGCAGGCACACCGGAGCTGCTGCGTCAGCTCTGCGAGCCGCTGGGCGTGGAGGTAGTCGTCCTGCCGATGGCACAGTTTGAGGAGAAGCCTGTTTCCTCCACCCGCATCCGCACCGCGCTGGAAGGCGGTGACATCCCAGCGGCCAATGCCATGCTGGGGATGCCCTACGCCATCCGCTTCACGGTGCATCACGGGGCGGGCCTTGGCCGGACGCTGGGCGTGCCGACCATCAATCAGCTCTACCCGCAGGGCTTCCAGCTGCCCCGGTACGGCATCTATATCACCCGCACCAGGATAGGGGACAGATGGTACCCCTCGGCCACCGGCCTTGGCACCCGGCCCACCGTCAACAGCGACGAGAGCAAGGTGACCTGCGAGACCTTCATCCCGGGCTTTACCGGCGACCTTTACGGCACCGACCCGGTGGTGGAGTTCCACGCCTACCTCAGCCCCAGCAAAAAGTTCGACACGCTGGATGAGCTGCGCGAGTGCATCGACCACGCAGCCCAGCGCGCGCAGGAATACTTTGCGGAGTGAACTTTATGAAAAAAACAAAATAGAAATGGTGCCTGCGCATCCTGGTCTGGCTGGTGGCGCTGCTGGTCCTTCTGGGGGTGGCAGACTCCTGTCGTGTTCAGGAAGACCCTCACCGCACACTGGTACAGGGCAGTCTGCAGGAACTGAACGACAGCTGGACGCTGGAAACAGATCAGCAGGCCGTGTATGACATTCCGGAAAGCATGGGGGAAAGCCTGATGCTGAGCATCCGCGGCACGAAACAGAAGTTCAGCCTCGGGCTGCGGGCAGCGGACGGCAAGGAGACGGCGTTCTATACCTATGACCCGGACAGCGGCCCGGCAGAGATGCGGCTCTTTGCTGCTCTGCCGGAGGGCGCAGCCGGAAAGACGCTGGTGCTCCACTGTGCGGAGCCCGAGGCCCTCAGCGCGATGCTGAGCAGCGAGTCGGTGCTGGCCACCCAGACGAAACTGAGCAGCTATTACTTCAGGCGCAGCCTTTACGCGCTGGTGTTCTTCCTGCTCTGTGTCCTCTGCGCCGTGGAGCTTGGCGTTCTGATGGTGACGATGCGCAGCATCTTCACTCCGGAGGTCCAGCATCAGACCCGGGTGATGATCGGGCTGATGCTGGACGCCGGCATCTGGGTGCTGACCGATTCCGAGCTGCTGGCACTGGTGACGGACAGGGCGAATCTCGTCGTGTTCGTCTCACTGGTCACCTTCAGCCTCACAGCGCCTTTCACGCTGGAATTCATCCGCTGCACCGTAAAGAATGATGGCTGGCTCATCCGCCTCCCGCAGATGGCTGCGCTGGTACTGGTGGCAGCAGATGCTGCGGGTTGGCTGCGCTGGTACTGGTGGCAGCAGATGCTGCGGGTTGGCTGCTGGTCGGACAGCCCATGTTGTGGCTGCTCATGCCCATTCATATCACCGTCATTGCCAGCATTCTGGCAGCATTCCATACCCTCATGGTCTCCTATAAAAAGAACCACAGCGGCGAGGTGAGGAACATCCTGTTGGCTTTCGGCGCGCTGGCAGCGGGTACTCTGCTTGCGCTGGCGACCTTCTACAGCGGCTACCGGGGCCGGATCTACGCCGTGTGCTACTGCGCCGGGCTGCTGGGATTTCTGGTGATGCTGGGCCGCATCGTGCTCCACCGCATCCGGCAGGCCATCGACGAACAGGCCCAGCTGGAAAACTACAAAAATCTGGCCTACGTCGACTCGCTGACCGGGCTTTTCAACTATACGGCCTTCAAGTATATGAAGTCCCGCTGGCCCGAGCGCACGGACTGGACCTACATCGTTATGGACGTCAACTGGCTCAAGCAGACCAACGACCAATACGGCCACCGTGCCGGTGACGAACTGCTCTGCTGTGCAGCCCGCTGCATCCGGGAGGCCTTTTACCGGGCCGAGGACTGCTTCCGCATCGGCGGCGACGAGTTCGCGGTCATTGCGACTGCGGTGGATGAGGACGCTGTGAAGGCAGCAGTCGAAAAGCTCCGGAACTTGTGTGCGGAGTGGGATGCGAAGGAAGAGTATCCCGTCTCCATTGCAGTGGGTCACGCCATGCAGGCAGGCCGCACCATGACGGCGGACGAGCTGTTTATGGAGGCTGACGCTGCGATGTACCGGAACAAAGCCGAGATCAAAAAGGCTGTGGGCGGCATCATCCGCTGAATAAAACAAGAACGCACTTCACCAATGAAAGCTATCGGTGAGGTGCGTTTTTGCTTATCGCAATTTTCAAAAATAGTGCCGGTCAAAACGGCATCTTTGCGATATGCAGTTTGCGGCTGTTGCTTGTGCATTAAAAACGCAAACTGCTATAGTCAGAAAGAGAAACCGGAAAAATAGAGGTGCTCCACCGTTTCCTTTTCGGCGGCGGAGAGGGACGTGTCTGCGGCCATGGCGGCGCGGATGCTTTCCTGGGTATCCGGGTAGGAGTTGAGGGTGATGCAGACAGTTTCGCTGTCGGCATCGAAGTGGAGGGCGTCGCGGTCTCGCGGTGTCCAGGCGTCCCAGCCCGGGGAACCGCTGGTCATGAAACCGGCAAGCGCCTGCTTCAGCTGGGCCGAAAGGGCCTTCGCACCGGCTGAAGACAAATCAGCACAGGCAGAATAGCTGCTTTCGGACGAGAAGAGCGCCAGCGGCAGGCCGTGGAAAGAGCCGAGGCCCGGGATAGCCGTCTGACTGTCGGTCCCGCCGTAGTCGATGAGGCCAAGCCAGACCGGAGCACTGCCGCCCAGCGCTTCGGCGACAGCTTCGGTGCTGCTCCAGCGGCAGAGGGCTGAGCCGTATTTTACGGCATAGGCCCGGGCCGCGCTGGAAGCGGGCCGCAGGTCGTCCCGGACAAAGCCGCTGAATTCAGTGGCGCTGCTGAGCAGCAGGAGGGAAACAGCACTCCGGGCGCCCCGGGAGAGCACTACATCGTCTGCGTAGAGGATGGCTGGTTTGCCGAGGGCGGCAATGCGGGCCGGTTCGAGGCCGCAGAGCCATTCCCGGACGTCAGACCCCGGCGTCAGCAGCCATTCGGCGGCAGAAGCCGTGTCAGCGAACCGCCCATCTTCCACGGCCAGCGGCGCGAAGCGCTCGGCCAGCTGACGGGCCGAAGCGTCCGGGTCGGCGAGGAACAGCCCGCCGGAGATGGCGACGGCCTTCTGGAATCGCCCACGGAAGAGCGGGCTGCCCGCAAGGGCCGCTGCCATCCGTCCGCCGTCAGAGAAGCCGCAAAGGGTGATGTTGTCGGCGTCGCCGCCGAAGCAGCGGATGTTGTCCCGCACCCAGTCCAGCGCCCGGGCGATGTCCAGCAGGGCAAAGTTTCCGGTGGCGTCCGGGTCTGCAGTGAGGGCGGGCAGGCAGTTCCACCCGAACAGCCCCAGCCGGTAGTTGAGCGCGACAAAGACGCAGCCCGCGTCCCGCACGAGTTCGCTGCCGGGCAGCTCGAGAGATGAGCCTGTGGCGGCGCTGCCGTGCAGATAGACGAGGACGGGCCGCTTTTTGGCCTCGGCGGAAGAATAAATGTCCAGTGTCAGGCAGTCCTCGGTGCCGAGGGGGAAAGTGGTGTACTGGTAGGCCGCCGGGGCGGGGCTGGTGCAGTCCCGCACAGTCTGCCAGCGGGAAGGCTCCAGCGGTGCTGTCCAGCGGCTTTCGCCCGTGGGCGCGGCACCGTAGGGGATGCCGTACCAGCAGAGCAGGCCGTTTTTGCCCTCTCTGCCCCTCACCGGGCCGTACTGGGTCTGGCAGAGAGCAGAGACAGGGGAGAACAGGCCGTTTTCGGTTTCAGAAAAAGCTGCATCAGCCGGGAGGAGCGGGCTGGTGAGGGCCGCTGCGGCGGCTGCGCTTCCTTTGAGGAAGCTGCGGCGGGAAAAGCAATGTGTCATTCAATCTACCTCTTTATTACAATAGACAGATTATAACATGATTTGACAGGAAAACAACATCCTCATTTTTGCGGATCTGTAAAAATTTTTCTTGCTTTTTACGTTGGTTTCTGTTATACTAGCCCTGTTACCGCGATACGGGGCTGGGAGTATGCCCACTCGGGAGTACCGTTTTCCCGCTGCTGTGTCGCTGGCAAATAAAAATTTTATAAAGAGGTACTGTTACTATGAACAAGCAGGAAGTTATGGCCAAAGTCGCTCTGACCGAGAAGGACACTGGCTCTCCCGAAGTCCAGGTCGCTCTGCTGACCGCTCACATCAACGAGCTGAACGAGCACCTGAAGAAGAACCCTAACGATCACCACAGCCGCCGTGGTCTGATGAAGATGGTTGGCCGCCGCCGCAATCTGCTGGCCTACCTCCAGAAGAAGGACATCGAGCGTTACCGTGCTCTGATCGCAACTCTGGGTCTGCGTAAGTAATAGAAAACAGAGGGCAGGTACCGCAAATGGTGCCTGCCCTTTGCTCTTTTATGTTGGATTTTCCCTTGTATCCCAGGCACTGGAACAAATAGGCCGCTGCTGCGTGTTGCAGCAGTAAATCGAACGCCTGTGTGAAGCGGCACGGACGCTGGATTTATTGCTATGATGCGCGGCGGGCAGCCTTTTGGAATATCAAACGGACATAAGGAGGCAAACCAAATGGCAATCGAATTTGGTTCCCGCAAAGAAAACTTTGACAACTTCAAAGTTTACGAGACTACGCTGGCAGGCCGCCCCTTCAAGGTGGAGATGGGCAAGATGTGCGGCTTGTCCAACGCAAGCGCCCTCATCCGCTACGGCGAGACCTGCGTGATGTGCAACGTGGTCATGAGCCCCAAGCCCCGCGAGGGCGTCGATTTCTTCCCCCTGAACGTGGAGTACGAGGAAAAGCTCTACGCCGCAGGCCGCATCCCCGGCAGCTTCATGCGCCGTGAGGGCCGCCCCGGCGAGCGCGCCATCCTGACCAGCCGCGTCGTGGACCGTCCCATGCGCCCGCTGTTCCCGAAGGAGATGCGCAACGACGTCTGCATCACCATGACCGTCATGAGCCTTGACCCCGACTGCAGCCCTGAGATCGCCGGCATGATCGGCGCTTCTCTGGTCACCGCTGTGTCCGAGATCCCCTGGAACGGCCCTATCGGCGGCGTGCAGGTGGGTCTGGTGGACGGCGAGATCGTCCTGAATCCCACTCAGGAGCAGCGCAAGAAGAGCGACCTGGCCCTGACCGTCGCCGCCACCATGGACAAGATCGTCATGATCGAGGCCGGTGCCAATGAGGTCGATGAGGACACCATGCTGAACGCCATCAAGGCTGCTCACGTGGAGATCAAGAAGATCATCACCTTTATCAACGGCATCGTGGCCGAGCGCGGCAAGCCGAAGATCGATTTCCAGGTCGTGGGCCTCGATATGGACGTGTTCCACGCCATCAAGGAGAAGTATCTCGACGACTTCAAGTCCGCCATGGATACCGACGACAAGAATGTGCGTGATGCCGCTCTGCTGCCCATCATGGACAAGATCGCCGAGGAGTACCCCGACCTGACCGCTGCAGACCTTGATCTGGTCAGCTACAAGATGCAGAAGTTCGTGGTGCGCCGCTGGCTGCTGGACGAGGGCAAGCGCGTGGACGGCCGCGGCATCAACGAGATCCGCCCGCTGGCTGCCGAAGTGGGCATCCTGCCCCGGGTTCACGGTTCCGGTATGTTCACCCGCGGCCAGACCCAGGTGCTGACCACCTGCACCCTGGGCGGCACCAAGGACAACCAGCTGATGGACGACCTGACCGACGAGCAGACCAAGCGTTACATCCATCACTATAACTTCCCGCCGTATTCTGTCGGCGAAGCCCGCGCACCCCGCAGCCCCGGCCGCCGCGAGATCGGCCACGGCGCACTGGCGGAGCGAGCTCTCGTGCCTGTGCTGCCCTCTCTGGAAGAGTTCCCCTACACCATTCGCTGCGTGTCTGAGGTCCTCTCTTCCAACGGCTCCACCTCTCAGGCTTCCATCTGCGGCTCCACGCTGGCTCTGATGGACGCAGGCGTCCCCATCAAGGCTCCCGTCGCCGGCATCTCCTGCGGCCTCATCACCGAGGGCGACCGCTGGATGACCATGCTGGACATTCAGGGCGTCGAGGACTTCCACGGCGATATGGACTTCAAGGTGGGCGGCACCCGCAAGGGCATCACCGCCATCCAGATGGATATTAAGATCGACGGCCTGACCTACGACATCATCGCCGAGGCCTTCGAGAAGTGCCGCAAGGGCCGTCTGTACATCCTCGATGAGATCATCAAGCCCGTCATCGCAGAGCCCCGCCGCGAGCTGAGCCGCTGGGCCCCCAAGATGTTCAGCATGATGATCCCCACCGATAAGATCAAGGACGTCATCGGCAAGGGCGGCAAGGTCATTCAGGACATCTGCGCCACCTGCAACTGCAAGATCGACGTGCAGGAGGACGGCCACGTCTTCGTCTCCGCTGTGGACCAGGAGGACGCAAAGCGCGCCATCTTCACCATCAGGACCATCGTGGAAGACCCCGAGATCGGTGCTATCTACAAGGGCAAGGTCACCCGTCTGATGAACTTCGGTGCCTTCGTTGAGATCGCTCCGGGCAAGGAGGGCCTCGTCCACATCTCCAAGCTGGACACCAAGCGTGTCGAGCGCGTGGAAGATGTTGTTGCTGTGGGTGATGCCATCGTCGTCAAGGTGACGGACATCGACCAGCAGGGCCGCATCAACCTGAGCCGCCGCGACGCTATTCTGGCTCTCGAAGCCAAGAAGGCACAGCAGGAGCAGGGCTGATAGATAGCTTCTGAATATGCCCCCGCACACACAGCGCGGGGGCATATTTTGTCTCATGGGCGAAGGATCTTCAATTCCCTACTGAAAAAGTTTGTTTTAGGGGGTTGACAAATCCCGTCGAGGCGAGTACAATAAACGCAATATCACAAAAATGGCTGTGAAGAGAAGAGTAAGCTTTCGCATGAGCCTTACCAGAGAGCCCGGCAGGTGGAAAAGGGCAGGAAACAGGGAGCTGAAAATGGTCTCGGAGCTGCGCGGATGAAGAGCAAGAGCACTAGTCCGCGACGGGTGCGCCCGTTAAAGCGTCCGGCTGTAAGCAGAAAAAATTCTGCCGCAGTTTTGAGGCAGTGTCCGCGAGGACGCTGTGAACCAAGGTGGTACCACGGAAGTATGTTATGCTCCCGTCCTTGTCTGAGCGTTGG
>ERZ860668.2003-NODE-2003-length-11676-cov-4.669220_pt1 | contig 11676 bp, 9 predicted proteins | sample MGYA00510062_ERZ860668 | MGnify/ENA primary metagenome ERZ860668 (study PRJEB30046, sample SAMN00715258) | human gut metagenome | study: EMG produced TPA metagenomics assembly of the A metagenome-wide association study of gut microbiota in type 2...
GCCGTGCCGAAGATGTTCCGTGGGCAGTGGCCCGTGCTTTTTATATTGCCAAAAGCGGACGCCCGGGACCGGTAGTGCTTGACTTCGCGAAAAATGCTCAGGTGGAGAAGGCGGAATATTATCCTACAAAGCTTGATTTTATACGCAGTTATGTGCCTGTACCCGAGACCGATCCGGAGGCTGTGAAAGTAGCTGCCGAATTAATTAACGGTGCGGAACGGCCGTTGGTATTGGTAGGTCAGGGGGTGGAGTTGGGCAATGCTCAGCAGGAACTGCGTGCTTTTATCGAAAAAGCAGGCATGCCCGCCGGATGTACGCTGCTGGGACTGTCGGCCTTACCGACTGAACACCCTCTGAATAAAGGTATGTTGGGAATGCATGGTAATCTCGGACCGAACATGAACACCAATAAATGTGATGTCTTGATCGCTGTCGGTATGCGTTTTGACGACCGTGTGACCGGCAATCTGGCCACCTATGCTAAACAGGCTAAAGTGATTCATTTTGATATTGATCCGGCTGAGGTGAATAAGAATGTACATGCGGATGTGGCAGTACTGGGTGACTGTAAAGAAACACTTGCCGCGGTAACGGCATTGCTTCAACCCAATGAGCATAAAGAGTGGCTGGATAGTTTCCTGCCTTATGAACAGGTGGAAGAAGAAAAGGTGATCCGTCCGGAATTGCACCCGATGGGCGATACGCTTTCAATGGGAGAAGTGGTGCGTGCAGTAAGCGATGCAACGAATCATGAAGCAGTATTGGTAACTGATGTAGGGCAGAACCAGATGATGTCTGCCCGATACTTTAAATACTCAAAGGATCGTAGCATTATTACCTCCGGAGGGCTCGGCACTATGGGATTCGGGCTTCCTGCCGCTATCGGTGCTACAAGTGAGGATCCTAAGGCATTCGGTAAAGCAATCATCTTCGTTGTACTTGGTGAAGGTATCGCTATTTACGGTATGCTCGTTTCAATTCTTCTTATCTTTGCAAGATAATTTAAGCGATTTAAGTTTCGTTAAGGATTGATTATTATGAAATTTTTTCTTATAAGTGATAATGTCGATACCAAAATGGGTATGAGATTTGCAGGTATTGAAGGCGTAGTTGTTCATCAGGAGGATGAGGTACGCAGTGAGCTTGAAAAGGCTGTGAACAGGGATGATATTGCAGTTATTCTTATTACAGAAACACTTGTTTCGCTCTGTCCCGACCTTATTTATGACCTCAAGCTTAACCGCAAACAGCCGCTTATTGTTGAAATTCCCGACCGTCACGGTAACGGAAGAACCAAGGACAGTATTACAAAATATGTTCAGGACGCAATCGGCGTAAAGCTGTAATTATCACATATCTGAATTTATTCAGGGAGGTTATTTTTAATGGAAAACTCCAAAAACAAAACAGATAACTTTCTGAAAGCCATTAAAAAATATGCTGATGAACAAAGAAGTGCCATGCAGACAGAGGTTGCTCAGCTTAAAGAAGAAAAGCTGAAAGAGGCAACCGAAAAAGGCAGACATGACAGCGAAAAATATATCAAGGACAAACTTGAAGAATCTAGAAACAGACAGACTGGTATTCTTGCAAAGAAAATTCAGGAAGGTCAGAAAAAACTGTTTCTCGAGAGAGCTGAAATGACTGAAAGCGTATTTAAAAAGGCTGAAGAAAAGCTTGTTGAATACACAAAAACATCAGATTACTCAAACAGCCTTGTAAAAAGTGCAAAGGAAGTTGCTAAGCTTTTTGCAGACAACGACTGTGTTGTTTATGTCAACGAAAGAGATATGAAGAACTCAGACAAAATCAAGGCAGTTTTTGCAGGAAGCACCGAGATTGTTGCCGACAAATCAATTAAAATCGGCGGAATCAAAGGCTTTTGCAAGGCAATGAATATTGTTGCCGATGAAACTCTTGACAGCAAGCTCTATGCACAGAAAGAATGGTTTATTGAAAATTCCGGACTGAGTGTGCTTTAATCTTGCTAACTGTTAATTTCTTTTGAAAGAGATGGTAATAATATGGAAAACAACAATGTTATATATGGAATAAACGGACCTGTTGTTACCGTAAAAAATACCGACAGCTTTGAGATGATGGAAATGGTTCATGTAGGCAAGCAAAAGCTTGTCGGTGAAATCATCGGTATTACAGACGACATCACAACTATTCAGGTTTATGAGGAAACAACAGGACTTAAACCGGGCGATCCCGTTGAGGGTACCGGTGCTCCTATGAATGTTCTTCTCGGCCCCGGTATTATTGATAACATCTTTGACGGTATCGAAAGACCGCTGAAGGCTATTGAAGAAGAAGCAGGTGCGTTTATTAACCGTGGTTCTTCGGTTTCTGCTCTTGATGACAAGAAGCTGTGGAATGTTACAATGAAGGTTAAAGTAGGTGACAAGCTTGAGGGCGGTCAGATTTACGCTACTCTCCCCGAAACTCCTATCATTGAACACAGACTTATGGTTCCGCCTGAGCTTTCGGGTGAAGTAGTAAAGGTTAATCCCAACGGCGAGTACAAGCTCTTTGATACAGTTGTTGTAATCAAGGATGACGAAGGCGTTGAGCACAATCTTACACTTTGTCAGCAGTGGCCAATCAGAACTTCCCGTCCTGTTAAGGAAAGACTTACATCATCTGTTCCGCTTATCACGGGTCAGAGAGTTATTGATACTCTCTTCCCTATCGCAAAGGGCGGTACAGCAGCTATTCCGGGCGGTTTCGGTACAGGTAAAACAATGACTCAGCACCAGCTTGCAAAGTGGTGCGACGCCGATATCATCATCTATGTCGGTTGCGGTGAGCGTGGTAACGAGATGAGCCAGGTTCTTGAGGAATTCTCAGAGCTTATTGACCCAAAGTCACAGCGTCCTATGACCGACAGAACCGTACTTATCGCCAACACATCAAATATGCCTGTTGCGGCTCGTGAGGCTTCAATTTACACAGGTATTACTCTTGGCGAATATTACAGAGATATGGGTTACCATGTTGCCATGATGGCTGACTCAACATCCCGTTGGGCTGAGGCTCTCCGTGAGATTTCAGGCCGACTTGAGGAAATGCCTGCCGAAGAAGGTTTCCCTGCGTACCTTCCTTCAAGACTTGCCGAGTTCTATGAGCGTGGCGGTCGTGCCGAGGTTCTCAGCGGCGGCGAAGGTTCCGTAACGCTTATCGGTGCGGTTTCTCCGCAGGGTTCAGACTTCTCTGAGCCTGTAACACAGAACACAAAGCGTTTTACAAGATGTTTCTGGGCTCTTGATAAGTCTCTTGCTTATTCAAGACATTATCCTGCCATTAACTGGATGGACAGCTACAGCGAGTATTTTAACGACCTTGATCCGTGGTTCAGGGAAAATCTCGGTGAGGATTTTATTGAATACAGAAACAGAATAAGCGCACTTTTACAGGAAGAAAGTTCACTTATGGAAATCGTAAAGCTCATCGGTTCGGATGTACTCCCCGATGACCAGAAGCTTGTAATTGAAACAGCAAGAGTAATTCGTGTCGGTTTCTTACAGCAGAACGCTTTCCATGCCGACGATACTTATGTTCCGCTTGAAAAGCAAAAGCTTATGATGAAAACCATTCTTCATCTTCATGCCAAAGCTAAGGATATAGTTGCTCAGAATATTCCGCTTTCCAAGATTCTTAACCTTGGTCTGTTTGATAAGCTTACAAAGATGAAGTATGATATTCCTAACAGCAAGCCTGAAATGTTTGACGATTACATTAAGGAAATTGACGAAAAGCTTGCTGCAATTTCTTAATAAGGAGGGAACGCAATAATGATTATAGATTATGTAGGCGTTAAAGAAATTAACGGCTCTCTTATAGTTATGGACGGTGTTAAGGGCGTTTCCAACGAGGAAATTGTTGACATTCGTCTTGATAACGGTACAATGCGTCAAGGTCGTGTCGTTCAGATTGAGGGCGAAAGAATAGTTGTCCAGGTTTTTGAGGGCACAAGAAGAATCAGCCTTAAAAACACAAGAACAAGACTTACAGGTCATCCTATGGAGATGCCTCTTTCCCCTGAAATTATCGGCCGTGTACTTGACGGTGCGGGCAAACCTATTGACGGACTCGGAGATATTTTCCCTGTTAAAAAGGCTAATATCAACGGTACTCCTATCAACCCTGTTTCCCGTGTTTATCCTAAAAACTACATCAACACTGGTATTTCAACCATTGATACGCTTATGACTCTTATCAGAGGTCAGAAGTTGCCTATCTTCTCCGGCTCAGGTATGAAACATAATGACCTTGCCGTTCAGATTGTAAGACAGGCTAAAATCAGCGGTGCAAACAGCTCTAACTTCGGTGTTGTATTTGCAGCAATGGGTGTTCAAAAAGATGTTGCAGAATACTTTAAGAAGAGCTTTGAAGAAAGCGGCGTACTTTCAAGAGTTGTAATGCTTTTGAACCTTTCAAACGATCCTATCATTGAAAGAACTCTTACACCGAGATGTGCTCTTACAATTGCTGAATATCTTGCATTTGAGCTTGATATGCACATTCTCGTTATTATGACCGATATGACATCTTATGCCGAGGCTCTTCGTGAGTTCTCGTCATCAAAAGGTGAAATTCCGGGCAGAAAGGGTTACCCCGGCTATCTTTATTCTGACCTTGCATCACTTTATGAGCGTGCAGGTATGATTAAAGGTCACAGCGGTTCTGTTACACAGATTCCGATTTTGACAATGCCTAACGACGATATTACTCATCCTATCCCCGACCTTACAGGTTACATTACAGAGGGACAGATTGTTCTTGACCGTTCACTTCAGGGACAGGGATTGTATCCGCCTGTTAATGTTCTTCCTTCCCTTTCCCGTCTTATGAAGGACGGTATCGGTGAGGGTTATACAAGAGCCGATCACCAGCCTCTTGCAAACCAGCTTTTCGCTTCTTATGCAAAGGTAATTGACGCAAGATCGCTTGCATCTGTTATCGGTGAAGAGGAGCTTTCTCCTACTGATAAGAAGTACATTGAGTTTGGTAGATTGTTTGAATCAAAGTTCGTTAATCAGGGCTTTAATGAAAACAGAAGTATTGAACAGAGTCTTGACCTTGGTTGGGAATTGCTTTCAACATTGCCGAGAGCAGAACTTGACCGTGTCGACGATGCTTTACTTGATCAGTACTATAAGGGTGACAAATAATCGTTTGAAGAAAGGAGTGTGAGCATTTATGGCAGTACAGACAGTACCTACCAAGGGTAATCTTATGAATACTAAGAAATCCCTTGCACTCGCCAAAAACGGCTATGAACTGTTGGACAGAAAGCGTAACATTCTCATCAGAGAAATGATGACGCTTATCGACCATGCAAACGCAATCCAGCAGAAAATTGATGACGCTTATGCAGAGGCTTACACAGCACTTCAAACGGCAAATGTTACCAACGGCTTTTGTGAAGATATTTCTAACGCTATTCCATATGAGAACGGCTTGAAGCTTGATTCAAGAAGTGTTATGGGTGTTGAAATTCCGATTCTCACTATTGAGGAACGAGAGGACCATAACTACCTACACTACGGTTTGCGCACAACAAATTCGGCAATTGATAAGGTTTATACGAAATTTACCGAAGTTAAAAACCTTACAGTTGAGCTTGCCGAGATTGAGAACAGCGTTTACCGCCTTGCCGATTCAATCAAGAAAACTCAGAAGAGAGCAAACGCTCTCAAGAACATTATGATTCCCCGTTTTGAGGAAACAGTTAAGTTCATTTCCGACGCACTTGATGAAAAGGATCGTGAGGAATTCAGCCGACTCAAGGTAATCAAAAAGAAAAAGCAAAAAGATGCTGCTTTGAAAAAAGCTAAAGAATTAAGTGCTGAAAGCGCATAAATTATCAGCCCGACCGTAATTTGGTCGGGCTGTTTTAATGTGTCAACATAATAAAACGGATTGGCATTTTTATTGAGCCAATCCGTTTTGTTTTAGATGTTGTGAATAAGCTGTTGTTTCTTTTTTGTTCGGTATTTTATAAATACCGAAACAATACATTCTGCAAAAACAACTATTGCAATCCCTGAAATAAGGTAGGCAAACATACCAAATGATGCCTTTGCCATAACAATTCCAAGTATGTCCGTTCCCTGTTTTATTGGTACGCTTATGCTGTTAATTGATTGATACGCCCAACACCATGCGATAATACCGTTGATAATGTTGGATACAGCAAGCGCAGTAATAACAGTACCGTATATTTTCATTTTCTTTATGTTGTGATGAAATATAAATACAAACAAAAGCTGTGCTAACAAGAGAATAAAAAATACAATCGAATTTCTTATAACAGGTATTTGGGTCAGTAAAGACGAAAGTGCCAAAAAAATAAAAAGAACAGTTAAAAATATTTCACTTATTTTCATATTCCACTTCACTTTCGGTCAAGTTTTCTTCTGTGCATTTTCTCTTTTGTCTTTGTACCCTTTACTTTGAAGATAATCAGGTATCCTGCAAGAAGTGCAAGGAATGTTGTCTGAGTATAGAACAAGGCGTAATCTCCGCTTGAAAAGCCCTTGCCGTGCTTTACGGGCTTGTCCTCGGGCTTTTCTGTGGGAATAGGCTCAATGCCGTCATAATTGCCCGAAATCACCGCCTCATCGGGCGAAGACGCCGCAGATACACTTTGTTGACAAAAGGCCGAAGAAAAACTCATCAGAACAGCCATTAACAAGGTAATTACAAATTTAGTCTTTTTCATAATACTTCCCTTTGTAAAAATTAAGATTTAAAATAACTACAGTTAATTGTATCACAAGAGAAATATATATGCAACTGCTCTTTATTCTTCTGTCCAAACCTCTTTTGCCATATTGAAAGCTGCCCAAGCTTTTGACCATCCTGCATAGAATGCGGAATGAGTGATGATTTCTGCAATTTCTTCCTTTGTAATGCCGTTGTTTTTGGCTGACATAAGATGATACTTAAAAGAAGAATCTACAAGTCCCTGTGACATAAGTGCAACAACTGTAACAAGTGAACGGTCACGAAGTGAAAGTTTGTCTTCCCTACTCCACACTTCACCGAAAAGCACATCGTCATTAATTTCTGCAAATTTCGGTGCAAACTCACCGAGTTTATCTCTTCCTGCTGTCTGTTTTACCATTGATATCAACTCCTAAAATTCGTTTAGAATAGTTATTTTTAAATTATTTAAATCAAAGCGACTGCATCTTCTGCAATCTGTTCGGGTGTGAGGCGGTTTTCTTTGAGGACATCGTCAGGATTATATCTGTCAATGAATTCCTTTTTAAGACCGAAATTGATAACCTTAACATCTGACGGACCGTAGAAACGGGCAATCTTCTCACCAAAACCACCGTCAAGCACACCGTCTTCAAGTGTTACAACAACATCATGGTCTTTCTTGAGGCTTTCAAGAAGTTCTGTGTCAACGCCTGTAATGTAGTAAGGATTGATAAGAGTAGGTGCTGTGCCTGTTTTTTCTTCAATAAGCTTTGCAGCCTGTTCGCCCATTCCATAGAATGAACCGAGTGCGATTACTGCAATCTTACCGCCCTGCTGAGCAACTTCATATTTATTAAGTTCTGCAAAATTCTTTGTGCAAGGCTTGCCTGTTGAAACAAGTTCTGCAACGGGAACACGAATTGCAACAGGGTAATCTGTCTGCTCAATGCTCCAGTCGAGGACTGCAAGGTAATCTTCCTTAGTTGTCGGAGCGATATAAACAAGGTTAGGAATGTTTGAAATCATGGGAATATCAAAAATTCCGAGGTGTGTAACATCTGTCATACCGTTTACCGACGCAGTCTGAACAAGGATTGTTGCAGGGTTTGAGTCAATGCACAAGTCCTGTGAAAGCTGATCGTAGGTTCTCTGTATGAATGAGCTGTAAACATTGAATACGGGCTTGCCGCCGTTCTTTGCGATAGCAGATGCCATTGCAACAGCTGTCTGTTCTGCGATACCTACATCAAGAAACTGTCTGCCGAATGCTTTTCTCTCATCAGGAGTAAAGCCGTAAAGTGCCGGAGTGCCGGCTGTAATCGCCACAACTGACTTGTCAGACTTCATCTTATTTCTAAGATAATCTGTTGTAATTGAGCTGTAGTCCTCCTCATCAGGGAAATTAACAGTAGTTTTGCCTGTTTCAATATCAAACGGCATACACCAATGCCAGCTTTCTTTGTCAGTTTCAGCAGGCTTATAACCTTTACCTTTAAGAGTGTTAATATGAACAACAACAGGATGATCAATATCTTTTACAGACTTAAAAGCTTTGATAAGCTCTTCAATATTGTTGCCGTCCTTGACATATACATAATCAAGCCCCATTGACTTGAAAAGATTACATTCAGCCTTGCCATCTGTGTCACGAAGAAGTTTGAGATTTTTATAGAGTCCGCCGTGATTTTCTGCAATCGACATTTGGTTATCATTTGCTATAATAATCAGGTTAGAATCCATTTCACCGGCAACATTAAAACCTTCAAGAGCCTCACCACCGCTGATTGAGCCGTCACCGATGAGTGCAATAACATTACCCTTGCCGTTAGTTACATCTCTGCCCCTTGCAAGTCCGCAGGCAAGGCTGACAGAGGTTGATGTATGACCGACAGTAAACATATCGTGTTCGCTCTCTATGGGGCTTGCATAGCCTGTTACATCATCGTAATGCTCCTGTGCAATATATGCCTCTTTTCTGCCTGTGAGGATTTTATGAGGATATGACTGGTGTGAAACATCAAACACAAACTTGTCCTGTGGTGAATCAAATACATAATGAAGGGCAATCGTTGCCTCTACAATACCGAAATTCGGGCCGAAGTGACCGCCGTGAACACTTGCACGGTGAAGTAAAGCGTCACGCATCTCCGATGCAAGAGCGTTAAGTTCATCAATACTGAGTTTCTTAACATCTCGCGGTCCGTTTATTTTTTCAATATACATCGTAATCAGAGCTCCTTATCATATAAATTTTAAATATAAATCAGAAATATCTCTCTTTAGCTATATTATATAACCTCAAGCTAACTTTAGGTCAAGAGTATTTTTAAAAAATTTATCTTTTGCATTCTTTTTTTATGTATATCGTTACAACGCAATAGCATAACCCTCGACAGGTAACTATAATTGAAACAGGCACTTACATAAAATTGCAAGTGCCTGTTTCATGGCTGAGCCGGCGGGATTCGAACCCACGGGTGACGGAGTCAAAGTCCGTTGCCTTACCGCTTGGCTACACCCCAATGTTGGGATAATTTATAATAAATAAGTGGGGTGGGATATCGGATTCGAACCGATGACCTCCAGTGCCACAAACTGGCGCTCTAACCAACTGAACTAATCCCACCATATATGTAAAAGCACTTTCGTGCTGTTACTACACAATAAGTTGGCGCGCTGAGAGGGACTCGAACCCCCGACCTACTGCTTAGAAGGCAGTTGCTCTATCCAGCTGAGCTATCAGCGCATTGGAGCGGGTGATGGGAATCGAACCCACACGACCAGCTTGGAAGGCTGGGATTCTACCATTGAACTACACCCGCGTTACAACGCTCATTATTATACATAACGAGCGATGAAATGTCAAGTCTTTTTTGTAATTTAATTTATTTTAATTTTTATTTCATCATTTTGAGTTGAAATTGCAAGTGTTTTAATATCTTCATCTTGGTTGAAAACTATTGCATTTGCAAGCTTTTCTTCAACATCACGCCTTACACAATCGCGAAGTCCCCTTGCATTTTTCTTGGAGCCAAATGCTTTTTTTGCAAGGTAAACAGGAACACTTTCGTCATAAGTCATAGAAATAGCTTTATCCTTAAGGCTTTCAACAAGTTCATCAAGCATAAGCTTAGCAATCTTTTCAAAATTATCGTGAGTAAGTTGGTTGAAAATAACAACCTCATCTACCCTACCCAAAAATTCAGGGCGAAGAAAACGCTCAAGAGCTTTCATTGTAACTTCTGCGTTAATATCATTTGCAGTTTTATTAAAGCCTAATGACGCAGAATCAGTTGAGCCGGCATTAGAAGTCATAATAATAATTGTATTTTCAAAATTAACATTTCTTCCCTGTGCATCGGTAATTCTGCCCTCATCAAGAATTTGAAGAAGAATGTTAAGCACATCTTTATGTGCTTTTTCAATTTCATCAAAAAGAATAATGCTGTAAGGCTTGCGTCTCACTTTTTCAGTAAGTTGGCCTGCATCATCATATCCCACATAACCCGGAGGCGAACCGATAATACGCGATACGCTGAATTTTTCCATAAATTCGCTCATATCAAGGCGAATGAGATTATCTGGGCTGTCAAAAAGACTGTCTGCAAGTCTTTTAACAAGTTCAGTTTTGCCGACACCGGTAGGACCTACAAAAATAAATGACTGCGGTCTTTTTTTCGGACTAATGTTTACTCTGCCCCTGCGTACAGCATTGGCAACCTTTTCTATTGCAACATCCTGACCGATGATATGCTCTTTTAATTCATTTTCAAGATTTGCAAGCTTTTTAACATCATTTTGCTCAATTTTAGTAGCCGGAATTCCGGTCCAAAGTGAAATAACTTTAGCTAAATCAGCCTCTAAAACTTGATTGTCGGCTGCTTTTTCCTTGAGTTCAGCCAACTTCTCATCAAGCTGCAAAACTTCACTCTTAAGCTTTGTAACAAGCTCATAATCTATTTCTTCATTGTCTTCAGGATTAGAAAGATTATCTATATTTGTTTCTAACAGATTTTTGCGTTCAAGTGCCATCTGGTATTGGCTAATAGCAGGATTGCGCAAATTCGCACTCGTACAGCTTTCATCAAGCAAATCAATAGCTTTATCAGGAAGATACCTGTCAGTCACATATCTTTCTGACATAGTAACAGCCTTATAGACTAATGAATCGGAAATCTGAACCTTGTGGTAATCTTCATAATAGCCTTTAATTCCTACAAGCATTTTATATGCATCGTCAATAGAAGGTTCTTCAACTTTAATAGGCTGAAATCTTCTTTCAAGCGCTGCATCTTTTTCTATATATTTTCTGTATTCATTAAAAGTTGTTGCACCAATAACCTGAATTTCACCGCGTGAAAGTGCCGGCTTAAGAATATTTGCGGCATTCATAGTTCCCTCTGAATCGCCTGTGCCTACAAGATTATGCACTTCATCAATAAATAAAATTATATTGCCCTCGTGCTTAACTTCATCAACAAGACCTTTAATTCTGCCTTCAAACTGGCCCCTAAATTGCGTACCGGCAACAAGTGCAGTAAGGTCAAGAAGATAAATTTCTTTATCTGCGAGACGAGCAGGAACTTCACCCTTTGCAATCTTAATAGCAAGGCCCTCGGCAATAGCTGTTTTACCTACACCCGGTTCACCGATAAGGCAAGGGTTATTTTTAGTTCTTCTGCAAAGGATTTGAATCGCACGGGAAATTTCATTTTCACGGCCGATTATATTATCTATTTTGCCCTGTTTTGCACGGTCAGTAAGATTGGTACAATAAGTATTAAGGAACTTTCTTGAATCATCCTTACCGTTTTTCTTTCCTCTTTTACGCTTTTTACCGCTTGAATCTTTAACTTGATTTGCAAGTTCATCATTATCAACTTCATCATTAGTTGAAAGCGCACCGTTAATTAAATCGGAAAAAGGCATAGTTTGGGCGCCGTCAAAATTCTCGGGATT
>ERZ860668.2007-NODE-2007-length-11660-cov-2.328307_pt1 | contig 11660 bp, 9 predicted proteins | sample MGYA00510062_ERZ860668 | MGnify/ENA primary metagenome ERZ860668 (study PRJEB30046, sample SAMN00715258) | human gut metagenome | study: EMG produced TPA metagenomics assembly of the A metagenome-wide association study of gut microbiota in type 2...
GTTCTTGTACAGAAGGGTACACTCCGTGTCGGAGATCCGATCGCAGCAGGTTCTGCATATGGTAAAGTACGTGCCATGATGGATGACCAGGGACGCCGTGTAAAAGAAGCAGGTCCTTCTATGCCGGTTGAGATCCTCGGTCTTAATGATGTGCCGAATGCAGGTGAAGTATTTGTTGGCTGCAAGAATGATAAAGATGCAAGAAGCTTTGCAGAGACATTCATCAGTCAGAACAAGATCAAGAAACTGGAAGAAACCAAGTCCAAGATGTCTCTGGATGATTTGTTCAACCAGATCCAGGAAGGCAACTTAAAAGAACTTGGAATCGTTGTAAAAGCAGACGTACAGGGATCTGTAGAAGCGATCAAGCAGAGCCTTGTCAAACTTTCCAATGAAGAAGTCGTTGTTAAGATCATCCATGGTGGTGTTGGTGCGATCAATGAATCTGACGTTACGCTTGCAGCAGCATCCAATGCGATCATTATCGGATTCAATGTACGTCCGGACGCAACTGCAAAGGAAACGGCAGAACGTGAAGGTGTTGATGTGAGACTGTACCGTGTCATCTATAATGCGATCGAAGACGTTGAAGCAGCCATGAAGGGTATGCTTGAGCCTGTATTTGAAGAAAAGGTACTTGGCCATGCCGAAGTACGTCAGACATTCAAGGCTTCCGGAGTCGGAACAATTGCAGGATCTTATGTCCTTGATGGTACATTTGAACGTGACTGCCAGGCAAGAATCGTTCGTGACGGCGTTGTGATCTATGATGGAAAGCTTGCTTCATTAAAGCGTTTCAAAGATGATGTGAAGGAAGTTAAAGCCGGATATGAATGTGGTTTTGTATTTGAACGTTTCAACGATGTCAAAGAAGGAGACCAGGTAGAAGCATTCAAGATGGTGGAAGTTCCTAGATAAAGAAGGGTAGAAAATGAGAAAAAACAGCATTAAGAATACAAGAGTAAACGCAGAGGTACAGCGTGAACTGAGTACTATTCTGCGTGGAGGGATCAAGGATCCGCGTGTTGCACCGATGACTTCGGTTGTAGCGGTAGAGGTTGCTCCGGATCTTAAAACCTGCAAAGCATATATCAGTGTCCTGGGCGATGAAAAAGCCCAGGCTGATACCCTGAAGGGATTACAGAGCGCAGAAGGCTATATCCGCCGCGAACTTGCTCATACACTGAATATGCGTAACACACCGGAGATCAAGTTCGTACTGGATCAGTCCATTGAATATGGTGTCCGGATGTCAAAGAAAATTGATGATGTAACAAGAGATTTACGGGAAGAGGATGATTAGTATGTTATTAGATGCAATTTCAAAAGCCGGGACGATCGCACTTGGCGGACATGTCCGCCCGGATGGGGACTGTGCTGGTTCCTGCATGGGATTGTATAACTATGTCAGAGAGAATTTTCCTGAAAAAGAGATCGATGTTTATCTGGAAGAGCTTCCGAATACACTGAAGTTCATGAAAAATACAGATAAGATCCGGCATGAAGTGACGGAAGAAAAAACCTATGATCTGTTTATCGCACTGGATTGTGGGGATATGGGAAGACTTGGATTTTCGGCAGTCCTTTTCAAAAAAGCGGCAGTAAGATTCTGTGTAGATCATCATGTGAGCAACCAGAGTTTTGCAGACCAGAACTATATCATGCCAGATGCAAGCTCGACAAGTGAGCTGATCTACGATCTGCTGGATTATGGGAAGATGTCTGTGGAGACTGCCGAGTGCCTTTACACAGGAATGGTGCATGATACCGGTGTGTTCCGTTATTCCTGTACCCATCCGTCGACCATGCGCGCAGCAGCAGCACTGATGGAAAAAGGGATCGATTTTACAAAAATAATTACAGAGACTTTTGATGAAAAGACCTATGCACAGAACCAGGTTCTGGGGCGTGCATTGTTGGAAAGCTTTCTTTTTATGGACGGAAGATGTATTGTATCTTACGTTACAAAAGAAGAGATGGATTTCTACCAGGTAAAAGCGAAACATCTGGATGGAATCGTAAGTCAGCTGAAACTCACAAAAGGGATCGATGTTGCAATTTTTATGTATGAGCTTGAACATGGAACCTTTAAGGTAAGTCTGCGATCCAGTGAAAAGATAGATGTAAGTGTAGTTGCAAGCTATTTTGGCGGCGGCGGACACGCAAGGGCAGCCGGATTCTCCATGACTGCCACACCACATGATATCATCAACAATCTGGCAAGAAGACTGGAACTTCAGTTTAACAGTGGGAGCGAAGCGGAATGATACATGGCGTACTGAATGTATATAAAGAAAAAGGCTATACGTCCCATGATGTGGTTGCAAAGCTGCGCGGGATCGTAAAGCAGAAAAAGATCGGGCATACCGGAACCCTTGATCCGGATGCCGAAGGAGTACTTCCGGTCTGCCTTGGGAAAGCAACAAAGCTTTGTGACCTGCTGACAGATAAAGATAAAACCTATCAGGCGGTTCTTCTTCTCGGTCAGGTGACGGATACACAGGATACTTCCGGTCAGGTTCTGGAAAAACATAGCACAGAAGATCTGACCAATGAAAAAGTGGAAAATGTGATCCGCAGCTTTGAGGGAGAATACGATCAGATTCCGCCGATGTATTCGGCACTCAAAGTTAACGGGAAAAAGCTTTATGAGCTTGCCAGAGAGGGCCAAGAAGTAGAGCGGAAAGCACGAAGAATCACGATTCATGAGATCCGGATCCTGGAGATCAATCTTCCGGAGGTAAAACTGGAAGTGACCTGTTCAAAGGGAACGTATATCCGTACACTGTGTCATGATATCGGTCAGAAGCTTGGTTGTGGCGGATGCATGAAAGAGCTTTTGAGAACACGTGTAGAGCGGTTTGGACTTGAAGACAGTATCCGGCTCGGTGAAATTGCACAGCTTCAGAAAGAAGGGATTCTGGAGGAGAAGATCATCGCGATAGATGAAATGTTTCCAACGTATGCACAGGTCGTACTGCCACCGAAAACGGCCGCGGCAGTACGGAACGGGAATAGTTTCAGAAAAAGAGATATTTCACAGGAAACAGCATTAAAGGAGTATGAGAACGATGAGAGAGTCCGCGTGTACGATGAATCGCATCAGTTTATTGCGATTTACTGTTACTGCAGGAAAGACGATCTCTTCAAGATTGTAAAAATGTTTTTTGATGGAAATGAAAAAAAGTAATTAAAGAGGAAAGAACATGGACTATATCAGAGGGCTGGAAGCCTATCAGGATTCCAGAGAGGCAGCAATCACACTCGGCAAATTTGATGGAGTTCACAGAGGACATCAGAAGCTGATCAAAAAAGTATGTCAGCTGAAGGCGAAAAAAGGCGTTCGTTCTGTTGTGTTTGCATTTGATATGAATCCGCTTTATGAAAAGCTTGGAAAATCAAGAGAAGGGATCATGTCCAATGAGGAGCGCAGATGTCTTCTGGACGAGAAAGTAGATGTACTGCTGGAATGCCCGTTTTCCGAAGATGTCACAAGTATGTCGGCAGAGGATTTCATCCGGAAGATCCTGATTGAGAAAATTCATGCCCGGTATATTGTGATCGGAACGGATTTCCACTTTGGGCATGACAAGCGTGGTGATGCAAAAATGCTTGCAGAATATGCCGATGTGTATGGATATGAACTTTTTGTGATTGAAAAAGAGATGTACGGAAAACGGGAGATCAGCAGCAGCTATGTCAGGGAAGAACTTCGGAAGGGAAATATGGAAGCTGTGAATGATATGCTGGGGTATGCATATACTGTACGGGGAAAAGTAGAGCATGGCAGGCAGCTGGGCAGAAAACTGGGATTTCCGACACTTAATGTACATCCGTCAAGGGATAAACTTCTTCCACCGAACGGAGTTTATCTGGATAGTGTGAGGATTGATGGAATCTGGTACAACGGAATCGGTAATGTCGGGTTTAAGCCAACGGTATCCGATGAGAACCGGATGCTGATCGAGAGCAATCTGCTGGATTACAGTGGTGATGCCTACGGAAAAGAGGTAGAGATCCAGCTTTATCATTTTAAGAGACCGGAGCAGAAGTTTGAATCGATAGAAATGATGAAGGCTCAGATCAATCAGGATATTGCTTACGCAAAAGAATTTTTCCGTTATCATCATAAGAAATAACAGAGCCGGTGAAAAAGCTCCGGGAATGCGGTTATTTACAGGCAGCCTGTGAACAGGAATATGAAAACCTGCCAGATGCGGGAAAGATAAAATCCTTCTTGACAGGATTCGGGGCATATGGTACACTAGGCAAGTATGAAAAACCGATGTTCGGCAGATGGAATCTCCAACCACTGCTTAATATCAGGCAATTAACAGTATATTTAGGAGGTAGTGACAAATGATCACAAAAGAAATGAAAGAACAGATTATCAAAGAATACGGAAGAACAGAAGGAGATACAGGTTCTCCGGAAGTACAGGTAGCTCTTCTTACAGCAAGAATCAATGATCTTACAGATCACTTCAAAGCTAATCCGAAGGATCACCACTCAAGAAGAGGACTTCTTAAGATGGTTGGACAGAGAAGAGGACTTCTTGCATACCTTAAGAAGAATGACATTGAAAGATATCGTTCACTGATCGAAAGATTAGGTTTAAGAAAGTAAGACGTATTTTACAGGGAGCGAAAGGCATCAGCTGGATGTCTTCGCTCCCTGTTTGTTTACGCAAACAATGAGCCGAACCGGTACAACATGCATCATCCATGCCAATCAGCATAGTGATTGACATGGGAGTGACCAATAACCGTGTTTTGCCACATTTTAAAGTTAGTTATATAGAATCTTGCAAGAGATGTAAGGATATGATATAATACAAAAGATTGTGGGTAGAGATTGCGTCCGAGACCACTGAAAAGTATATTTTGAGAAGTGTATTTTTCAGTAGTTTCGGAGATTTTACCCGTCAGATAAACAGATAAAAAAGGAGAACATTTATGTACAAAAAGTTTGAAATGGAACTTGCAGGCCGTACACTCCGCGTAGATGTTGGAAGAGTTGCCAAACAGGCGAACGGCGCAGTACTTATGCATTATGGTGATACAGTTGTGCTTTCAACAGCAACTGCATCCGACAAACCAAGAGAAGGAATTGACTTCTTCCCGCTCAGCGTTGAATACAATGAGAAGCTTTATGCAGTAGGAAAGATCCCGGGAGGATTTAACAAGAGAGAAGGAAAGGCATCAGAAAATGCTGTTCTTACCTGCCGTGTGATCGACCGTCCGATGAGACCGCTTTTCCCGAAGGATTACAGAAATGATGTAACTTTGGAGAACTTGGTTCTCTCTGTTGAACAGGACTGCTCACCGGAGCTTACTGCTATGCTTGGATCAGCGATTGCAACTGCTATTTCTGATATCCCGTTCGATGGTCCGACAGCTTCTACCCAGGTAGGACTTGTTGACGGAGAACTGGTATTCAATCCAACCGCAGAGCAGAAAGAAAAGTCTGACCTTGCACTGACTGTTGCATCTACAAGAGAAAAGGTAATCATGATTGAAGCCGGAGCAAATGAAGTACCGGAAGCTAAGATGCTCGAAGCCATCTTCGCGGCGCATGAAGTGAATCAGAAAGTCATCGCATTCATCGACCAGATCGTTGCAGAATGTGGAAAACCAAAACATGATTATGTAAGCTTTGCAGTACCGGAAGAACTCTTTGAAGCGATTCAGAAGATCGTAACACCGGAAGAGATGGAAGTTGCAGTATTCACAGATGACAAGCAGACAAGAGAAGAAAATATCCGTAAGATCACAGAAAAGCTGGAAGAAGCTTTTGCTGATAACGAAGAATGGCTTGCCAAACTTGGTGAAGCTGTATATCAGTACCAGAAGAAGGTTGTCCGCAAGATGATCCTCAAAGACCACAAGCGTCCGGACGGTCGTGCAATCGAAGAAATCCGTCCACTTGCCGCAGAAATTGACCTGATCCCGAGAGTACATGGTTCTGCTATGTTTACACGTGGACAGACACAGATTTGTACAATCACAACACTGGCACCTTTGTCAGAGGCTCAGAGAATTGATGGGCTGGATGAGGCAGAGACTTCAAAAAGATATATGCACCACTATAACTTCCCGTCATACTCAGTTGGAGAGACAAAACCATCAAGAGGACCGGGACGCCGTGAGATCGGGCATGGAGCACTTGCGGAAAGAGCACTTGTGCCGGTACTTCCGACAGAAGAAGAATTTCCATATGCAATCCGTACTGTTTCTGAGACATTTGAGTCAAATGGTTCTACTTCACAGGCAAGTATCTGCGCATCTAGTATGTCACTGATGGCGGCAGGTGTACCGATCAAATCAGCTGTTGCGGGTATCTCAGCAGGTCTTGTAACAGGTGATACAGACGATGATTATCTTGTGCTTACAGATATTCAGGGATTAGAAGATTTCTTTGGGGATATGGACTTTAAGGTTGCAGGTACACACAAAGGTATCACAGCAATTCAGATGGATATCAAGATTCATGGATTGACAGAACAGATCATCCGCGAAGCGATTGCAAGAACAAAAGAAGCAAGAACACATATCCTTCATGATGTTATGAATCCAGTGATCCCAGCTGCAAGAGACCACGTCGGAGAATTTGCTCCAAAGATCTCTCAGTATACGATCGATCCTGAGAAGATTTCAGAAGTTATCGGTAAACAGGGTAAAACGATCAATGGAATCATTGATGAAACAGGTGTTAAGATTGATATTGACGAAAGCGGACGTATCGATATCTTAAGTGAAGATCAGGCAATGATCGATAAAGCGATCAGCATCATCAAATCCATCGTAGAACCATTGAATGTTGGAGATATTTATGAAGGTGAAGTTGTAAGGATCATGAACTTCGGTGCATTCGTACAGCTTTCTCCAAACAAAGACGGAATGATCCACATTTCAAAACTTTCTAATGAAAGAGTTGAGAAAGTAGAAGATGTCGTGAATATCGGAGACAAAGTAGCTGTCAAAGTATTAGAAATCGACAAGATGGGAAGAATCAATCTGAAATTAGAAGAAAAGATTGAAGATTAATTAAGAATGACAAAACAGCTTTTTGTATGCGAAAGTGTATGAAAAGCTGCTTTTTTGTTCTATAGGAAAATTTGATAACTCAAGTAAAATAAACCCAAATAAGAGGATAAAACAAATGAAACATATTATATTAGCATCTGCTTCCCCAAGAAGAAAAGAAATCCTGGAACTTGCCGATCTGAAATTTGATGTTATGCCAAGTGATGCACAAGAGATCACAACAAAAACAGCACCAAATGAAGTAGTTATGGAATTAGCATCGATCAAAGCGAAAGACATATATAAGAAATCAGAGAAACAAAGTATGGTCGTGGGAGCAGATACTGTTGTAGCCTATCAGGGGCAGATTCTTGGAAAACCAGCAGACGAAGCGGACGCAAAAAGAATGCTTACGATGTTAAGCGGACAGACACATGAAGTGTATACAGGAGTTTGCGTCATCGAAGATGGAAAAACAAAAACATTTTATGAAGAAACAAAAGTTACATTTTATGAGATCAGTGATGAGCAGATCGATCGTTATATCAAGACTGGAGAACCTATGGATAAGGCTGGATCTTATGGGATTCAAGGAAAAGCAGCTGTCTTTATCAAAGGGATCGAAGGAGATTACTACAATGTTGTAGGATTTCCAATTGCAAGATTTTTGCAGGAAATCACAAAATAGTTATGTATTTTTTCAAAATATGAGGGGAAAACCTTTGACGATATCTATGAATCTCTGTTATGATGTGAGGTAAAGGCAAAAAATAGATATATTGATAGGAAATTTAAAGAAAGGGATTAGAAGAATGGGCAAGATTGCGATCGTAACAGATAGTAACAGCGGAATTACTCAAAAAGAAGGTAAAGAATTAGGAATCTCAGTGATTCCAATGCCATTTTATATTAACGAAGAATTATATTTTGAAGATATTACATTAACACAGGATGAATTTTATCAGAAATTAAACGAAGATGAAGATATCAAAACATCTCAGCCTGCACCTGGAGATGTGTTGGATCTGTGGGAGAAGTTATTAGAAGACCATGATGAGATCGTGCATATCGCGATGTCTAGTGGATTAAGCAGTTCCTGTGCGACAGCGGCAATGTTAGCAGATGATTACGATGGAAAAGTTCAGGTTGTAGATAACCAGAGGATTTCTGTCACACAGAGACAGTCTGTCTTAGATGCGGCCAAATTAGCGGAAGAAGGAAAGTCAGCCAAAGAGATCAAAGACATCTTAGAAGCAGACAAATTAGATTCTGGAATCTATATTATGGTAGATACGTTAAAGTATCTGAAGAAAGGCGGACGTGTTACAGCAGCAGGAGCAGCCATCGGTACAGTGCTTGGAATCAAACCAGTTTTACAGATCCATGGCGAGAAGCTGGATGCATTTGCGAAGACAAGAGGTGTCAAACAGGCAAAGAAAAAGATGATCGCAGCAGTAAGAAAAGAGTTAGAAGAGCGTTTCCCAGATGGAGATTTTGGTAAACACGCATATCTTCAGTCTGCATATACAAAAGATGAAGAGGCAGCGCTCAAATGGAAAGAAGAACTGATGGCAGAATTTCCAGGAATGGAATTCCAGCAAGATCCATTATCTTTAAGTGTTGCATGTCATATCGGTGCAGGTGCATTGGCGGTTGCTTGGACACATAAGATTGATGATTAATAGCATTAATCTTCTTTTCATCTCGAAGAAATGTAAACAAAACATGAATTTTACATGAAATCCTTGTGTGATCATAGCACAAGGGTTTCTTTTGTGTTACAATACAGTCAATTTCGATACAATAGATAGCAGGAGATAGATGTTATGGAAATGAAAAAAGTATTAAAATACGCAATGGAGATCGGAGAATGCATGCTAGTGTCAGGAGCAGGTGTTTCAAGGGTAGAAGATACGATTTCAAGAATCTGCAAGGCGTATGGAGCAAAAGAAGCCAATGTATTTTCTATTACATCAAGTATTGTAACAACGATCGAAGATGAAAAAGGAGAAATCTTAACGCAGACAAAGCGTATCAGGTCATATAAGACAGATTTTACCAAACTGGATGAGTTAAATCAGTTATCAAGATATATGTGCAAAGAACTTCCGGAAGAAGAGGAAGTAAAACGAAAGATCGCAGAGATTAAAAAGGGAAAATTCGTCGTTTTTACAGAGGAAGTTCTTACATCAGCGGTCATTGCAGCAGCATGGACTTCATTTTATGGAGGTGGTGTTACAGAAGGGATCATAGCAATGATCGCAGGGGCATTTGTCGCGGTCCTTGCAAGATATATTAAGATCTTAGCACCCAACGAAATGGTATTAAACTTTCTATTATCATTTTTTGTTGCAGCATTTGCATATATCAGTGCAAAATTCGGACTGACGGAGGATTATGGAAAGATCATCATCGGTAATATCATGCTGTTGGTTCCTGGAGTTGCATTTGTTAATGCACTTCGGGATATGATCGGTGGAGACATGATGTCAGGAATCTTAAGAGTCTGTGAATCGATACTGTTAGCTGTATTCCTTGCAGCAGGTTCTTTTATGGCATTGATGTTCTTAGGAGGTGTGTTATAAATGAAAGCAGAGATCATACAGGTACTGGCAAGTTTTGTTGGAAGTTTTGGATTTGCAGTACTTTATAACCTTCGAGGGAAGAAACTTTGTATGGCTGGGATTTCTGGGATGGTATCATGGATCGCCTACCTTATCGTGTGGAATGAGATGCCAAGTACATTTGTGGCAAATCTGGCAGCGGCCGCAGTTGCGACGATCTATGCAGAAACAATGGCAAGGATCTTAAAAACACCTGTAACAGTATTTTTGATCACGGGAATCATTCCATTAGTACCAGGTGGAAATTTATACTATACGATGAATTATGTATTAGCAAAACAGTGGCATTTATTTTATTTATATGGACAAAAAACAATGCTGATCGCAGTGGCGGTTGCGGCAGGGATCATGACAGCATCTTCTGTTTACGGAATTTGTGCATCCGTATGGAAATACTGCAAAAAAGAGATATGAGCAATCTGAGAATAAACCCCACAGGTTTTGCATAAGATAAGAAAAACGAAAGTGTGCAGATAGCGTATGGAACAGGACGAAAAGTTTGAAAATCAATTAAATCTTGCTCTGGATCTTAGCGAAGAAGAACGGGAGAGGTCCAAGGATTTAGATGCAGGATACGATAAAGAAACGGATCAGTGGGAGATCATATTTTGCTACGCAGGCACACTTGATACGATCAGATGGTCAGACACAACGAGGATCGAACCGTTGAGTATGGGTTATGCGATCGCCTATATAAAAGAAGACGAGTTGGAAGCATTTGGGGCAAATGAACAAGTTATTTATATAGAAAAACCGAAAAATCTATTATTAAGCCGACAACCATCGATAGCCGCATCTTGTATGTTGTCGGTCAAGAATCCACCTCTTTCATTGACTGGAAGAGGTGTTTTTGTCGCTGTGATCGATACAGGAATCGATATTTTTCACCCAGATTTTATAGATGAAAATGGAGATACTAAGATTTATGCACTATGGGATCAAACGGTCAAAGGAAGTCCGCCTAAACCATTTCTTAACGGAAATCTCTATACAAAAGAAGAAATTAATAAAGTATTGCACTCAGAAAGTGGAAGATACGATTTTCGGAGCAGAGATCGATCTGGGCATGGAACACATGTAGCTTCAATCTGTGCCGGGATAAACGGGGTTGCACCAGAGGCAGAACTGATCGTTGTGAAATTGGGAGATACGAGAGAAAAAGGTTTCCCAAGGACGACACAATTGATGACAGCATTACAATATGTGATCAATGAAGCATCACAGGCAGGACAGCCGGTTGCGGTCAATATCAGTTATGGACATAATTATGGAGACCATAGAGGAAATTCCTTGTTAGAAAGATTTATATCACAGATCGCACAGCAATGGAAATGTACGATCTGCATTGGAACAGGAAATGAGGGAAATAGTGGAAAGCATAAACAAGGAAAGCTGATCAATGAAGAACAAAAAATCTTATTGGATATTGCACCATTTGAGCAGAATCTAAATCTCCAGATATGGAAAGATTTCGTGGATGAGTTAAGAATACAGCTGGAATCTCCATCGGGAATATCTTATGAGATCACAGATCAACAGGGAAAGTCACAATATTCATATGAAAATACGATCGTGTTTGTATACAATGGTTATCCAACACCGTACAATGTAAGGCAGGAAATATTCCTTAGTTTTATTGTGCAGGAAGGGAATCATATAGAGAGTGGACAATGGAATCTTACATTGATTCCACGAAATATCAGAAATGGGGAATATCAGATGTGGCTTCCGGTATCTTCAGGAAATAATCAGGAAACTAGATTTTTAGAGCCAGATAAAGAGTTTACTTTAACAATCCCATCAACTGCAGAAAATGTGATCTCAGCAGGTGCGTATGATGTCAGATATCAGTCCTATGCAGATTTTTCGGGGCGGGGTGATCAAAAATATGGTGTAAAGAAACCAGATCTTGTGGCACCTGGAGTTGGAATTTTGGCAGCAGCACCAGGAGGCGGTGAAAACAGCTTGTCCGGGACGTCAATGGCAACGCCATTTGTCACAGGAGCGGCAG
>ERZ860668.2017-NODE-2017-length-11621-cov-16.052654_pt1 | contig 11621 bp, 10 predicted proteins | sample MGYA00510062_ERZ860668 | MGnify/ENA primary metagenome ERZ860668 (study PRJEB30046, sample SAMN00715258) | human gut metagenome | study: EMG produced TPA metagenomics assembly of the A metagenome-wide association study of gut microbiota in type 2...
TGCGGCCGTAGCTCATCTGGTAGAGCGCCACCTTGCCAAGGTGGAGGTAGCGAGTTCGAGCCTCGTCGGCCGCTCCAAATGGAGCAGCAACAGTTGCTCCGAATATGGTGACGTGGCCAAGTGGTAAGGCAAGGGTCTGCAAAACCCTCATCCACCAGTTCAAATCTGGTCGTCACCTCCAAAGAGACTTCTAAAATTCATCGTTATTACGATAGTTTTAGAAGTCTTTTCTTTTTTGCGTTTATCTATCAAAAATGCTATAATGTTATCAAATCCCTTCTTTTCCCCACTTTTTCCAATGAGTAAGGCTACCAATAAGGCTACTAAAGGCCACCAATGAGGTGATAACATGAGCGATAGCAAAAAAACACGCCGCCCTAAAGGTGACGGAAGTATTAAATTTGACCCTGAAAAGAAAAAATGGGTTGCTAGAATTACAGCCCATCGAGCTGACGGTACACCTTACAGAAAAACATTTGAAGGAAAGACTCAAAGAGAAACCGCCCAAAAGCGTGATGAATGGAAAGCCTTGCATGATAAAGTTCCCGCTGGAAAGCGTGAAATGGTCTACCTGTCTGATTATATCATGACATGGATGCAGAATGTAAAGAAGGGTTCTATCAAACTTACTACCTATGAACGCTATCTTAGGGACGTTAAGACACACATCATCCCTTCTGTTGGAAATCTTCGCCTTATCAATCTTAGCACCTCTACCATTCAAACCGAACTTTGCAACAAAATGCGTGATGCTAAAGACAGCAACGGAAACGAACTTTATTCATTTAGTGCTATCCGCAATGCCTTCAATACTTTGCACAGTTGTCTCCAATATGCCGTTGATGTCGGGGATATAAGCCTAAATCCCTGTGATAAGGTACAGTTACCCACTGAGCGCAAAGCAAATACTAAACAAATCAGTCCTCTATCCGATGATGAAGCAAAGCAATTTCTAATGGCCTGTGAAATGGGTGTATCTCAATACGAATGGGTCTATAAGCTCATTCTTTATACCGGTTTGCGTGAGGGTGAAGCTTGCGCCCTTCGTCCTGATGATGTAAACCTTGAAAACGGCTATCTTTCCATTCATGCGACCATCATTCCAAACATCGACTCTGAAACAGGTACTAGAGCCAAAGGCTTTGTCTATCAAAACAGCACTAAAACTAAAAAAGATAGACGTGCTTACTTTGGGGATGCTGCTAGAACACTTTTGATTGAACGTCTAAAATCTTGCCCCAATGGTTGCTATCTTGCTAATGAAAGCCAAACACCTGTCAATCTAGTTTACCTTGGACGGCAGTTCAAAAAGGTATGCGAACGTGCCAACATCACCACGAATCATACTTTGCATGATTTACGCCATACTTGTGCAACAAAGTTAGTTCAAAGCGGAACGGACGCAAAAACCGTTTCTGCACAGCTTGGACACTCAAATATTAAAACAACACTAGATTATTATGTTCATCCTTCCGAAAATGACAAAGCTAACGCAATGCGTTCATTGAACTGGGATTAAATTTAACAGGATGAAACAATATCTTCGCATAGCTCTTGATATGGATTATCTTTATAGTAGCGCTTGCATTCACCTGTTTTCCGACGCCGTACCACTAACATAATATTTTCCGAATCAATCCAAATTTTATATTTTGCGTTGGTGTATTGCACATCAACGCATTTTTCTTTAAACTTATAACTGATTCCATATCCTTCAAACAATTTAACAAGAAAGTTTTTGCAGTTTGGATTGTTTACAAAATCATTATACTGCATCCACTTCCGGGAACGACTGCTATTTTTATCTTTTTTCATACTGTCGAAAACTCCTTATGTTACATAGCCCTAACGATGATATATATTTTTGCATGTCGAATCGTAAAATATATGTAGTCGATAGATTTAGTAGTTATTTATGACTAACCTTATACTTAAAAATAAAGCCGCCAACTGTACGGCGCTCACCTCTTGCACAATGACTGATGTTGCCCGCATCAAGCCCGGTTTTCTCCGCTGCTTCTATAACACTGGAATACTCCGCAATCACGTTTCCTTCTGCATCATACTGGATTACAGGCTTTCCGTTCTTGCCTTTAAGGGCTGCGCCAAGCCTTGCTCGTTGTTCGTCTGTTAGCTTACGGCCTTTACTCGCTGCGCTTATATGTTCTCCGTGATGTCCATAGTTGCAATTTTCCTTTGCTGTTAAAAACTCTAAATTTTCAACCGCATTATTCGCCGGGTTTTCATCCTTATGGTTTACTTGCTTCTTTTGCCAATCTTCCGGGATATCGGCAATATAGGTATATGCAACCATCCTGCTGATGCTCACACGTTTAACAACCCAATCTTTGCATAGATTGGCGCTAAAATACCCTTTATCGTTTGAATGATTGTGCATGATTTTGTGTCTTACTATGCTGTATGTATCGCCATCATCCGAAATAAGATAGCGGTCTGCCCGCTCTGTCCATTCTGGTACTGGCTTCCATTCAACCCCATTTTCATCAAAGAAATCTGTTCCTTCCGGGATATATCGAAAACTTTTTAGGTCTGCAAAGCTGTTAATAATAGTATTCATATTTTAAAATCTCCTTTAAATTTTAGATATAATAAAAAGAGCCTTCGCCCATTTCTGGACGAAAGCCCTACTGTGCTTTATTGGTATGATTGTCGAAAAAAACAAAAAGTTGATTTTTCTAGTATGCCCTTTTCATAATTAGAAGATGTACATAATATTACAATATGCTAGGAAAAATCGAATGTTTTTAATTATCTGAATTGTCGTTTTTTCTGATTTTTCTTTTCTGATTGTATTTTCTATGTCTTTCTCGCTCCATGATTTTCTTGCAATCAGCGCAATATTTAAGCGCATTGCTGGTTCTTTCAACTAATTTTCCGCAATTTTCACACTTGATAAACGTTCCTTTTCCGATATATTGCAGATAATAGTTGATTATATTGTGTTCATTCTCAATTTCTATAACGGGTTCAGATTTATATAGCTGCGTTAATTCACGTTTTATAATTCTTATCTCAAACTTGTATCGTCCAAACTGATACCCTTTATAATGCCCCGTTTTAATATATCCTGCTTCCTCTAATGAATCCAACGCTTTTTCTACTGTACTGGCATTTATTCTTTTACCGCATAGCTTTGTGAAATCAGACTGTTTTACTTCGGGTGAAACATACCCCGTATATTTACGCATATAAAGCAAGCAAAACAAGATTTTTTGTTGGATAAAGTTATCAAGATGGGTTATCACATCGAGTTCTTCTTTATAGAAGTAAATTGGCAACATTGGTAGTTCGTTCAAATTGTCATATTTTTCCATCACTTCTTGAACAGTCTGGTCTGGATGAAAGCTCATCCACCCATCAAACGAATTTGCAACAATATTTGCTATAAGTTCTTCCGCTTCATCCTCTGAGTAGCACATGGTTTTCAGATATTTAGCGTAAATATAGATATCTTCCCAACTATCAACGCCTAACTGTTGCGATTCTTCTAGCTGATTGGCTCTCTCGCACATCGTCCATTTATAGCGTCTCAATTTCATAGTTCACCTTCTTTTCATTAAGATAGGTTTTATACGGCTCTCCCGGCGCTTCGCTTGCTGTGCTGCGCTCTGGTCGAGCCTATAATTATATATTCTATTCTATGTATTTGGAAGGTTGGCTCTTTGCTCAACCTCAAAACAAGCCTATTTTATATGGGCTTTGTGATGATTGCTCTTTCTCATGAATTAGTCATTCAGGACTAATTATCAATTCTGAAAGAACAAATTTAGATGTTTAATCAGATAGCAAATATATTTTTCAATATCCTTTTCGGTATAAAAAGAGGTATCAAGCCCTCTGTTCCGCTTGATGAAGTTGTACCGGGCTTGTACTGGGTTCTGTACCCCCATTGAGCTATAAAGTTCTTCCATCTGCTTTGCAGTAAAGACGAAATCCATATTGTGCCGCATAAATTCGTTGGCTGTTGGGTACTTTGCTCTGTTCTCCATGTAATGCTTCAATAGACTATGATTGATTGTTCCAAGCATTTTAGAATAAGCTGGACTGCATTCTTTTAGTTCTCCGTACCACTTGCCCGCCAATTCCTCCGGGCGTGTCATTGGGAAAGTATTCTTGACCCTGTGCTGATTGACGGAACGAATCTCTAGGCGGCTTAAAACCATTCCTGTGGGTTCTTCCTTGATTTTTCTGTAACTCTCAATCTCTCTTGTGCTGGCCTTGTAACAGTCGTTCAAATCTTCTTTCGTTACAAGATGCTCTGTATGATAAATATTATCTGTGTAATGTAAAGTGAAATAAGTTAAAATCAGCGCCTTGTTAAGCTTTTCAACTTCATCAAACCCAACTGTATAGCTATCAAAGCGGAAATCAACACGCTTATAGATGAAGCAAAACACTTGAAAATAATTCAGCACATACATGATTGCTTGTTGATATTCGCTGTACTTGTGGACTTCGTAACAGGTTACAGCTTCTTTTTTGCCCAAAACATACTCTGCATATACCTTGTTAGGATTGATTTTAAGGCTAATCATACCTTCGCTTTCATCTACGATGGTAACGCCCTCTAGCAGTGACTTTAGATTGTTCTCTGCTTCTCTGCCTATAGGTCTTGCAAATCTAATCATGCAAGTATCAATGGATGCTCTAATATCTAACGCTTGTAGGAAAGATTCTGTACTCATAGCATTCCTCCTTGGAATTTTAACATATCGTCCCGGCGACGTTCTATGACCCCCTCCGGGGGCTTGTAGAGCGTTTGAGGACATTTCTAATATAAATTCATTAAACGATAATAGACCGCCCTACACGGCTTGTAGCGGCTCTGGTGTGGATGCCGTTTTATGCCTGTGCGGCTGTTGATTGGCTATGCCGTCATTTTGGAAAATTAAGCCCTAATATTTGTAAATTGCGGAATTTTCTTTTGTTAAATCGTGAAAACACCTTATTTTACAGCGTTTATTGAGCATCACAAAGTTCCTATTTAGCAACGCTTTATGAAATTCAGTTTTTATTATAGATTCTCCAATTTAACAGAATAAGGGAATCGCCAACAAGAGCGCCCATTGCTGGACGCTCAATGTTGCTTTACTGTTCTTCTTTGAGTTCTCGCTTATACTTGTAATAGGTGTTCCGGGCAAGTCCTGCCAACTTCATGCACTCTGCATCGTTCAGTGTGCCACCAAAGTCCTTAGAGTGCTGCTTGATGATGGCTTTCGCCGGGGCTGCTTTCTTGATGTTCAACTTTGCGCCTGTCTTTCCACCAATCTGTTTACCGTTCAAACGTGCGGTCTGGATGCCCTCGCGTGTTCTCTCGTGCAAATCATCGACTTCTTTTTGTGCCTGTGCAAATGCAAGCTCTATCTGCTCTTTTGCAAGGTCTGCAATATAGTCGTTAATGGCTTCAATCACTTTATCAAACTTCGTTCCCGTTGTGGGGATACTGTTCTGTTTGGCTTTGTCGTAGGTTGCTGTATTGATATGGGGTTCTTTCAGAAAAACCAAATTCACGCCTTTGCCGTAAAGCTTTTGATAGAGCTTGTATCCGTCCTCTGCGTTACGGCTCATACGGCTAACGCTATCAAACACAAGAGTAACAGGCTTTCCCTTCTCAAGGTCTTTATCAATCTGCCTCAACAACTTGTCGAACACTGGGCGGTCAATCTTCGTTCCCGTGTACGCTTCTTCTTCAACGTGTGCGTCTGGGTAAGCAGATTTGATGTTCCGGGTCTGGCGGTCAATGCTCTGCTGCTTGGTGCTGATTCTCGCATATCCGTATGTCATAGCTTGTACCTCTTTGTATCAAGTTCAACGTTCATTTGATTTGCTACAATCATTATAGCACGATTCCACATCAATAGCAATATGTTTTGATACAAAATCATAATACGTTGGTTTTGATACTTGTTTTTCTTTTCTCAAAGAACATAAAAAGCCCGATGCCAAAAGTAGCACCGAGCTTAAAGTTTCTTGCATGGGTTTAGTCCTGTCTGTCTATCTTAACGCTAGAGTTGCCCCTAGCACAATCTCTGTAAAAGATTAGCTCTAATATTAGGTGGGTCAATGTTTAGTTGTAGTAATAGGTTTTCCCGGATTGTTTTTTAATCCACTCTGGAAGGTCTGCTCTGATAACACGGTAAGTTCTTCCAATTCTAAAAGCAGGAAAATCTCTTTGCTTGACAAGAATGTATGCCTTGTTTCTGCCAATGCCTAATTCTTTTGCCATTTCCATGACACCCATAGTTTGCGATAGCGGAGCGGTTAGGTCACAATCGGTCATTCAATCACCTTTTTGCCTTTCTGTACTCAAAGTGTCCCGGTCTTTCCGGGGCTGTGATTAGTATTATACTCATTCCCGTAATGATGTCAAGGGGAATGTTTGCTTTTTGCACAATCCAGACAGTTTAATTATTTAAATATTTGTTACATTTGTCAACTCGAATTATTTTTCTTATTATTTTCTCAACTTTATAAGGTCACTAATAAGGTTACTAACTCAGCACAAATTTTATATTTTTATCGAATTTACATTGTTTTTCTTATTTATGAAATGGTCTGCAAAACCCTCATCCACCAGTTCAAATCTGGTCGTCACCTCCAAAAGATTCCCGGGTGCTGAGGCATCCGGGATTTTTTGTTGTTTTGCTCGTTAAATAATCTACTTATTGGGAAAAGCTTGTCTCCCCTCTTCGCTCTGTGCTATGCTAAAAGAGTCAGCAAAGAAACGGCTAAGAGTCTAGAGGAGGATACAGACCCATGCCAGAGTTCCCGCGCAAAGATTTCCGGCTCCATGTGGGCTGGCGCACCATCAAGACCGCCGTCAGTGTCATCGCAGCGCTGCTGGTCAACTACTTTCTGCCCCGGCCCCGGGTCGTTTCCCTCTGGGAAGGGTTCAAAGGCTCGTTCAGGAAGGGCAGTAAAGTCTGAATGCTTTTCCGCGCTCCGCTCCGGCGGGGCGCTTTTCTTTTGCCCTCTGCCGTGATACAATGGGCATACTATCATTTTCCCTGAAAGGAGGCCGCGCCATGCCTGCCGAACTTCACACCACCCTCACGCCGGACACCCCGGTACGCTATCTCAAGGGCGTCGGCCCCAAGACTGCCGAGCGGTTCGAGAAGCTGGGCATCCTGACCCTCAGCGACCTGCTCTGCCACTATCCCCGCCGGTATCTGGATTTTTCAAAGCCCTACTCCATCGCCGAGGCCCCCGCCGACACCGAGTGCGTCGTGAAGGCCGAAGTGTTTGCAAAGCCCGGCGGGCGCATCCTGCCGGGCGGGCGGCGGATGGAGCGCATCACCGCCGGAGACGATGTATCCAGCCTCGAGATAACGTGGTTCAATAATCCATACGCCGCCCAGAAGCTGGAGCTGGGGCAGGAATACTATTTTCAGGGCATCGTGACGGGCGGGATGCTCCGCCGTCAGATGGTCAACCCGCAGGTGCGCACCGACGCGCAGGTGAAGTCGTCGCCTTTCGAGGCCGTCTACCCCCAGACCGAGGGGCTGACCAGCAGTGCCATCGCCAAGTGCGTCCGCCAGCTCCTCCCCCACGCGGAGCTTCTGCCCGACCCGCTGCCCTCCGAGATGCTGAAAAAATACCGCCTGCTCTCCAAGGCCGACGCCGTCCGGGCCATCCACTGCCCCGCCACGGAGGAGGAAGCCTTTGCGGCGCGGCGGCGGCTCATCTACGAAGAGCTTCTGGTCTTACAGCTGGGTATCGGGCGGATGAAGAACCACGGCGCGGCCTCCACCGGCGCGCCGATGAAGAAAGCCGACGCCTCCCCTTTCTGGGAGTCCCTGTCCTTCTCCCCCACCGGCGCACAGCGGCGGGCCGTGGAAGAGATCCTGACCGACATGTCGGGCGAAACGTCCATGAACCGCCTTTTGCAGGGCGACGTGGGCAGCGGCAAAACGTTGGTGGCTGCTGCGGCCATCTGGGCCTGCATCCGGGCCGGGTATCAGGCCGCACTGCTGGCTCCCACTGAAATTCTGGCCAGCCAGCACGCCGAGAACCTGAACCGCCTGCTCTCCCCCTTTGGGATGCGGGTGGCCCTGCTCACCGGCGGCATGAAAGCCGCCGCACGCCGCACCACCCTCGCCGCCATCCGGGACGACGAGGCCGACCTCATCGTAGGCACCCACGCCATCCTCAGCGAGGGCGTGGAGTTCGCCCGGCTGGGTCTGGCCGTTGTGGACGAACAGCACCGCTTCGGTGTGCGCCAGCGTGGCCTGCTGGCCGAAAAGGCCGCGAACCCCCACCTGCTGGTCATGAGTGCCACCCCCATCCCCCGGACGCTGGGGCTGCTGATGTACGGCGACCTCGACATTTCCATCCTCGACGAGCTGCCGCCGGGCCGCAAGCCCGTCAAGACCCGCTGCATCACCGGCAAAAAGCGGGCCGACCTCTACGGCTTCCTTGATAGAGAAATCGATTCCGGACGACAGGTGTATATCGTCTGCCCTGCCATCGAGGACGCGGGCGGCAGCGGCCTGAACGCCGTCAAGAGCTACTATGAGGACATCGCAAAAGCCTATCTGCCGGACCGCCGGGTGGGCCTGATGCACGGCAAGCTCAAGCCGAAGGAAAAGGCTGAGGTGATGGATGACTTCAAATCCGGACGTCTGGACGCCCTCGTGTCCACCACCGTCATCGAAGTCGGTGTGGACGTGCCGAATGCGACGGTCATGGTCATCGAAAACGCCGAGCGGTACGGCCTGAGCGCACTGCACCAGCTGCGCGGGCGTGTGGGACGCGGCGCGGCGGAGAGCTGGTGCTTCCTCGTCAGCGACAATGCCTCCGAGTCGGTGCAGAAGCGGCTCAAGTTCCTCTGCTCCACCTCAGACGGCTTCGCCGTGGCGCAGTACGACCTCGAGACCCGCGGCCCCGGCGACTTCTTCGGAAGCCGCCAGCACGGTCTGCCGACCTTGCAGATCGCCGATTTGATGAACGATACCCGCACCCTTCACGCGGCCCAGAGCGAGGCTGTGGCCCTTCTGGCCGAAGACCCGCTTCTCGAGCGGCCCGAACACGCCCTGCTGGCCCGTCAGGTGGAGCAGATGTTCGACAAAGCCGGAACCATGAATTGAGTAACGAAAAAGGACTGCCCGCGGCAGTCCTTTTTCGTTATCTTCTCTTCCACCACAGCTTCTTCTCGCCGATGCTCACTACATCGCAGAAGAGGCAGCGGCTCTTGGTAGAGAGCTGCACATCCTTGTGATGGCAGCCGAAGAACCATTTCTCATAAGTCGTTTTCATGACGACCTTGTCGAGGAAGAGGTGCAGCCGGTTATTCTCGCCCTCAGCCAGCACGCTGAAATCCAGAAATTTGCTTGGCGCGTCGTGGGTCAGCACATAATCTACCTGCCAGCCGTTCGCTTCCAGCGCGGCCTCGCAGCGGGCGTATTCCTCGTCCGAGGGCATCTCCTGCGGCCACCAGTTGACGTGGACTTCCCGCTCTTCCTTGTCCGGGCTTTCCGCTCCGCCGAAGCAGAGGTACTTCTTCCCTTCCAGTTCCAGTACGCTGCCCCGGCAGACGTGGTACACATTGCCGCCCAGCGGCTGCACCAGCCCGCCGAACCGCTCCTCGGTGGGGTACTGTTCCAGCAGGTCATAGTTCTCGTGGCTGCCATCGAGGAAAAGGATGGTGTAAGGCCGCTTGCGCAGCCAGTCCAGATTCTTCTGCTCGGCCTTGCTGCCGTCCCACACAAAGCCGAAATCGCCCAGCACAACGACGAGATCGCCCTTGCCGGCCCGGCGCAGCTCCCCGTCCTTGAAGCGGTCCAGCTCGCCGTGGGTGTCGCCCGTAAGATATACCATCCTCTGCCTCCTTTTGCGGAGTGTGAAATCGCCCCAAAAGCCTTGTCATGCTCCGCCAAACCTGTTATTATAAAGTACAAAGCCCTTCGCTGAGCCTGTTTTTGTCCCGTAAGAACGGACAGCACATTTTGTCCGATACTCTATCGCAAGTCAAGAAATTCGTGCAACATTCAAACAGCATATTTGCGATATGCAATTCAACGCTGTTGCTGTTGCATTAAAAAGTTGAATCGCTATAATATATTATCGCTTTTTGAGGAAAATGTCCACATGAAACGTATCGTTACCCTATTTCTAAGCCTTATCCTGCTGCTGAGCTGCCTGTGCGCGCCGGCTTCGGCCATGTTCGACCCCAGCCTCTTTTACGAGGTGCAGGCCAAGAGCGCCTACATCGTCAACACTGACACCAACATCATCGTCTACGACAAGGACAGCTCCCGTCAGGTGCCTGCCGGGGGCCTGACCAAATATATGACCATCGCGCTGCTGCTGACGAATTACGCCGACCAGCTCGACAACACCTTCCAGATGCCCTTCGCCATCTCGGATTACGTCCACAACAGTGATAATGCCGATATGCGCTCCAATGAGACCTTCACCTACCGGGAAGCTGTCTACGCCATGCTTCTGCGCAACGCCAACGATGCCGCGATGGGCCTCGCCTATAGTCTTTCGGGCGGCGACCTTGCAGGCTGGGTGAGCCAGATGAACACCCTTTCCCAGCGCATCGGCACCACCGGAAGCACCTGGACGGATGCCTGCGGCCTTGACAGCGGCAATGTGACTACTGCCGTGGATATGTACCTCATCCTGCGGTATCTGATGAGCTTTGACGCCTTCGTGGACATCTCATCGGCCCCCACCTTCACCATGCCCGCCAAGGAAAAGCACACCAAGAGTTTCGTGCTGCTGAACCAGAACGTCGCCCTCAACAAGACCAGCGGTGGTAGCTTCTACCGCAAGTCTATGCAGGGTGGTATGTGCGATGTGATGGCCTATAAAAACGACCACGGCGACCAGAGCTATGTTTCGTGGGCCAATCAGGACGGCTCCACCTATATCTTCTGCATCATGCAGAGCCCCGACACCTGTGACACCTACGGTTACGCCAACCGCCGCCCGGCCCTCTACGAAACGACCCGCCTCATCGACTGGGTGTTCCAGAGCTTTTCCATCCAGCCTGCGCTGGATACCGACCTCGCTCTGGCAGAGATCCCCGTGAAGTATTCCTCCGACACCGACACCCTCAAGCTCTACCCCGACAACAGCATGATGACCCTGCTGCCCTCTTCGGGCGACGGCACCGTGACCCAGAAATACTTCCATCTACCCGACTATGTCTGCGCCCCCGTCCAGCAGGGCGATATTGTCGGCACCGTGGAGCTGAAGCTGGCCGGCGAGACCATCGGCATGGTCAACCTCATCGCCGGGCAGGACGTGAGCCGGAGCAGCCTGCTCTACTCTTTCTCGAAGCTGCAGGAGTTCTTCGGCAGCCTCTACCTCAAGGTAGTGCTCGTCGTCAGCGCCATCTGCGCCATCATCTATGTGGCGTGGGTCCTGCTCAACTCCCCCCGCACCCGCCATCCCTCCAAAAAAGTCCACCGCTATGGCCGTCCCCGCGACTGAGCCGTGCGGTCAGCTTCTTTTCTGAAAAAGCTGTAAAAAGCAGTTGACAAATACGCCCCCGAGTGGTAATATATATAGGCAGTCCGCAACTGCAAAAAGCCGTATATGGGCGTGTTCCCGAGTGGCCAATGGGGACAGACTGTAAATCTGCTGCTTTT
>ERZ860668.2020-NODE-2020-length-11617-cov-2.088307_pt1 | contig 11617 bp, 9 predicted proteins | sample MGYA00510062_ERZ860668 | MGnify/ENA primary metagenome ERZ860668 (study PRJEB30046, sample SAMN00715258) | human gut metagenome | study: EMG produced TPA metagenomics assembly of the A metagenome-wide association study of gut microbiota in type 2...
GTGCGTCTGTCAACAGAAGAAAAGAGCAGAAAAAAAATCATGCATAATATTCCAAAAAATATTAAAGTCCGCTTCATGCAAAGATACTCCTCATAAAAATATCTTTCTGATTCCGGAACACAGAGTATGAATATCTGTGTCAGAACGAAAGAAACAGCAGGTGGCAGATGTAATCATTACAGTATATGAAAAAAAGAAAGCAATTCATACCGATTTATTGTATAATAGATTCTGCAAAATATCGAAGAAAGAATTTACGGAGATTGAGATGAAAAAGAAACGGACAAAACTGCTGGTTTTCTTTGCACTGGCAGGAATTTTAGTGCTTTTTTATATGATAGGAGAGTCTTATTGTGAGGGACTGTCCGGGGGGAGTAGTCTGGAAGAGAAGAATGAGATGATGTGTAAATATAAATACGATATGATCGTAGACAGTCCGAATTCTTCTTTCTGGCAGGCTGTTTATGGCTGCGCGCAGGAATGGGCGAAGAAGAATGATGCAATTCTTGAACTGAGAGGCAGTGGAAGGGAGAGCGATTACAGTAAGCTTGATTATATGAATATGAGTATTGCTTCAAATTCAGACGGGATCATCCTGCAATACAGTGGGGAGCAGGGACTGGAAGCGAAGATAAATGAGGCTGTTCAGAAAGGAATTCCGGTTGTCACTGTAATGGGAGATGCAGTTCACAGCAAGCGTCAGAGTTTCGTGGGTGTCAGTGATTATCAGCTTGGAAGTGTCTATGGCGAAAAGGTAGCGGAATATGTGACTGAGGATACGGAAAGTATTCTTATTCTGTTGAAGAAAAATATTGATGATATGAACCAGAGCCAGATATATACACAGATCAGCAATGCAGCCCAGGCAAAGGCAGGCTCTTTGCAAAATATCCAGATAACAGGAAAAAATCTTCGCTTAACCGGAACCTTTGAGACAGAAGAAGCGGTAACAGATATTTTTCAGCAGAGAGATAAAGTACCCGATATTCTTGTGTGTATGGATGAAGAGACTACAGAATGTGCACGTCAGGCAGTGCTGGACTTTAATCTTGCAGGAAAGGTTACAATCATAGGATATTACAGTTCCGAAGATATTCTTACAGCAGTGGAAAAGGGAGTAATCTCTGTTACCTGTGATGTGGATACAGAGCAGCTTGGCAGATACAGTATAGAGGCTCTGACAGCATATCAGAAAGATGGAAGGACCAATTCTTATTATAATGTGGATATTAATTTTCTGGACAAGGATGTAGTACGGGAAATGAGAAGGAAGGGGGTGTCCGGATGAAGCAGCTGCGCTGGAAAGATTTTTCACTGGTCAGTAAAATCGTTATAGAGGTGGGTATGATCGCTGTCCTTCTTTTTGCCATGAATATGCTTTTTTATGTGCGGATCAATAATTCCATGCAAAAGATGGATAATGTTTATGCCAGTAATGCAGAGCTTACCGAACTTTCACAGGTATTTGAGAAGGTACAGGATAATATGTATAAGTATCTTAAGGTTAAGAATTCTCAGACACTTCTTGATTATTATCAGAATGAGGCAAAATACAGAAATGAACTTGAGAAACTTAATGAAGATAATATCAATGATCCCGTAAAGCTTCTGGAACGGAATATCCGGAAAATGTCGGAAACATATCTGGACTGTACTGCGGAAACGGTAGCTGCCAAACGAGGAAGGAACGTTGAGCAGTATAAGCGTAAATATGATGATGCAACAAAGCTTTACAGATATATCCAGTCATCTATTGACGAACTGAATAACCTGATGTTTCAGGAGAACTCCAGTACTTATGCAGTACTTCGTGCAGTGATGAGATATCTGGAGATAAGCAATTCAGTTATTATGATCATAATTGTAGCCGGTGGAATGCTTCTGCTCATCCAGGCCACCAGAAATATGTTTGTTCCCCTTTCCAATATGGCAGAGACAGCACAACTGGTAGGTCAGGGAAATTTCCATGTAAAGATGCACGATACAGATGCACAGGATGAACTGGGAACAGTAACCAGAGCGTTTAATACAATGGTAGAGAATCTTGATCTGTATATGGCAAGGACGAAAGCAAGTATGGAGAAAGAGCAGCAGATGATGGAGAGGGAGCTTCTTATGGAAAATCATCTGAAAGAAGCACAGCTGAAATATCTTCAGTCACAGATCAATCCGCACTTTCTGTTTAATTCCCTGAATGCAGGAGCACAGCTTGCAATGATGGAGGATGCAGAGCAGACTGGGATTTTTGTAGAGAAAATGGCGGATTTTTTTCGCTATAATGTAAAAAAAGGACAGGAAGACGCCACATTGGGAGAAGAACTGGAGGCTGTTGATAACTATATTTATATTCTGAATGTCCGGTTCGCCGGAGATATCCATTTCAGCAAGGAGGTGGATGAATCACTGGAGAATGTGCGTATGCCAAGTATGATCTTGCAGCCGGTTGTGGAAAATGCAGTCAATCATGGAATACGTGACATTGAATGGGAAGGAAAAATACATCTCACAGTTACAGGAGATGCAGATTATATACGTATCAGCGTGAAAGATAATGGAAAGGGAATGACGCAGGAACAGATAGAGGGTGTTCTGTCAGGAAACAGAGAGCGCAGAAATGAAGAAGGTGATTCTACAGGAATCGGTATGAATAATGTGATCAGTCGTCTGGAACTTTATTATGAGGAATCAGGGCTTATGGAGATTAACAGTGAAGGTGAAGGAAAAGGTACAGAAGCAGTAATCTATATACCTGTGCATGAAAACTAAGAGAAGTATTATGGGAGTGAGAGAAGATGTATAGAATTTTGCTGGCAGATGATGAAGGTATCATGCTGGAATCATTAAAGAAAATTATTGAAACTGAATATGGAAATGAATGTGAGATCCACTGTGCAAAGTCAGGCAGAGTTGTGGTGGAGATGGCACAGGCATATCCGCCGGATATCTGTTTTATGGATATCCAGATGCCGGGAATAAGCGGAATCCAGGCAATCAGGGAAATTCAGAAATTTAACAGCTCAGCAGTTTTTGTGATCATAACTGCATATGATAAGTTTAATTATGCAAAAGAAGCAGTGAACCTGGGAGTTCAGGAGTTTCTCACAAAGCCTGTAAATAAGAAAGTAATTCTGGAAACCTGCGCGAAGATGATGACAAAGGTAGATCAGATACGGCAGAAGAGAAGCGATGATCTCCTGATCAGAGAGAAACTGGAGACAGTGGTACCTATGATTGAGAGTGGATATATCAATAATATTCTTCTGCAGGATGATTTTGTTACTTATCAGGATAATTATACACAGCTTCTTGATATCCGTCAGAAATACGGTTATATGATGGTCATAGAATTTGGAGATTCTATGGAAAATGGGATGCTCAGTAATGCAGTAGGTGCAAGTGTAAAGGCAAACAAATTTTATTCTACTTTTCGTGAAATCGCACAGGGATTCTTTGAATGCCTTGTAGGTCCTATTATGGGAAACAGGATCGTACTGCTTGTTCCTTATGAAAATGCGAAAGAAGATTACGAAGACAGAGTTGCAATTGTCACAAGAGCCAGAAATATGGTACATAAATTTGAAAACCGGATCGACAGTATGTTCCGCTGTGGAATCGGAAGAGTCAAAGAACTTGGAAGCGTGAAGGAATCTTTTAAGGAAGCGGTGGTCGCACTGAGAGAGAGCATCAGTCATGTAGTGCATATCGAGGATGTACCGGCGGCACAGAAATATGACGCGGAATATCCAAGAGACCTGGAAATCAGATATCAGAAGAGGATCCTTGAGAAGGATGCTGCGGGAGCAATGAACTGCGCAGAGGGATTTTTTGAATGGATGCACAGTCAGCAGGCCGTCACAAGAGAAGACATTGAGATTAAAATCCTGGAGATGGTGATGAATGCGGAACGCAGGGCATTCTTTGCAGGAACTTTGAAATATAATGTTAACAGCAGGAGAAGCTATATCCGGGAGCTTCAGTCCTGTACGGATATAGAAAATCTGAAGAAGTGGTTTCTGGATAAGACGAGAGAAATCTGTACGAAACTGGAGAATTCCAAGGAAAAAGAAGCTGGCAGTATTATTGACAGAGCAAAGGAATATATCAATGAAAATTTCCGCAGGGATATTTCTCTGGATGATGTTTCAAGAGAGGTAGATATCAGTCCGTATTATTTCAGTAAACTTTTTAAACAGGAAACAGGTAAGAACTTTATTGAATATCTTACAGAAATACGTCTGAAAAATGCCAGAGAACTTCTGCAGGATTCCAGACTTTCCATTAAGGAAATATGTGCACAGTCAGGATACAGTGATCCCAATTACTTCAGCAGGATTTTCAAGAAGTATGAAGGAGTTACGCCTAGTGAGTTCAGAGAGAGGTTAGGCTGATGAAATTATATAAGACAAAAAAGAATTGCGGAAAGCTGCTGCTTGGAATACTGGCATTTTGTACAGGGATGATACTGCTGACAGGATGTGGTTCCTCTTCAGAACAAAAACAGAATAAGAATGAAGAAACAGCAGAAGAGAATAAGGAAGAGGATAAGGTTCAGATCGGACTTACAGTGGATTCTTTTGTTATAGAAAGATGGATCCGTGACAGAGATGTATTTGTGGCGACTGCCAGAGAACTGGGAGCAGAGGTAAATGTGCAGGATGCAGGTGCAGATGTCAAAGAGCAGATCAGTCAGATTGAATACTTTATAAATAAGCAGGTGGATGTGATCGTTGTGATCGCAAGAGACTGTGGAGCACTTTCAGATGCCATACAGAAGGCACAGAGTGCGGGAATTCCGGTTATTTCCTATGACAGAATGGTCAATAATGCCAATACAGATTTGTACATTTCCTTTGATAACCGTAAGGTGGGTGAGATCATGGCACAGGCACTTGTCAATGCACTTCCTCAAGGAGGAGATGTCTTTATGATACAGGGATCCTCTTCAGATAATAATGTCCAGATGGTGAAACAGGGGTTTGATGATATGCTTGCAGACACAGATCTGCATGTGGTTTATGAAGCTAACTGTGATGGCTGGACAGCAGAACTGGCTGCCGGATATGTGGAGGAAGCCCTGGAAAAATATCCTCATGTTAAGGGAATTATGTGCGGAAATGATGACATTGCCAGTCAGGTCGTACAGGTACTGGCAGAGAATCAGCTTGCCGGAAATGTGGTTGTTGTAGGTCAGGATGGAGATCTTGCAGCCTGTCAGAGAATAGTAGAAGGAACACAGTATATGACTGCTTTTAAACCAATTGAAAATCTGGCAAGAAAAGCAGCGAAATATGCAGTGGAAATGGGTAGTGGAAAGGGAGTTGCAGAACTGGAAGATGTGACAGAAACAGTAAATGACGGAACTTATGAGATTCCTTCCTGCATCCTTGAACCAACTGCAGTGACAAAAGAGAATATAGATAAGGTGATCATTGAAGGAGGTTTCCACCGCAGAGATGAAGTTTATCTGAATGCGGATTACAGTTAAATAAAATATTCAGAGATTATCCGACTGCTTTTGCAGATGTAAGAGTAAATCAGTATATAGCATTATCTTGCAACAAAAATGTCCTGTCCTGTGCAGGGCATTTTTTGTTTTTCTTAAAATGTCTTGTTTCTTGCCAACCATGTCCAGATTGCCCTGTGCTATAGTAACATCATCAAGAAAACGTGAGAAACGTAAAAAGAAATGGAGGATTTTTACAATGAGAAAGAAAGTCGTATCTGCAATTCTTTGTGCATCAATGGTAGCTGGAATGGTAGTTATCCCGGGAGTAGCTGTTAAAGCGGATGACAAGAAACTGATTGGTGTTACAATGCCTACAAAAGATCTTCAGAGATGGAATCAGGATGGCGAGAACATGAAGAAAGAGCTGGAAGCAGCCGGCTATGAAGTAGACCTTCAGTATGCATCCAACGATGTAAGCACACAGGTTTCACAGCTTGAGAATCAGGTTGCAAACGGATGTGATCTTCTGGTTGTGGCATCTATCGACGGAAGCAGTCTTGGTGAGCCGCTGAAACAGGCTAAAGAAGCAGGAATCCCGGTTATTTCCTATGACCGTCTGCTTATGAACTCAGATGCAGTTACTTATTATGCAACATTTGATAATTACAAGGTAGGTCAGAAACAGGGCGAATATTTAGTAGATGCACTTGATCTCGACAATCAGGACGGACCGTTTAATATTGAGCTGTTCACAGGTGATCCTGGTGACAATAACTGTAACTTCTTCTTCGGCGGAGCAATGGATGTACTTCAGAAATATATTGACGAAGGTAAGCTGGTAGTTAAATCCGGACAGACAGAATTTGAGCAGGTTGCAACTGCTAACTGGGACAGTGCAAAGGCTCAGGACAGAATGGATACAATTATCGCAGGTAACTACTCAGACGGCTCCAACCTTGACGCAGTTCTCTGCTCCAATGACTCTACAGCACTTGGCGTAGAAAATGCTCTTGCAGCTTCCTATACAGGAGAATATCCGATCATCACAGGTCAGGACTGTGATACACCAAATGTTAAGAACCTTGTAGCAGGAAAACAGGCTATGTCCGTATTCAAGGATACACGTGCTCTTGCAACAGCAGTTGTTGGAATGGTTGATTCCATCATGAAAGGTGAAGAACCGGAAGTTAATGATACAAAATCCTATGATAACGGAACAGGTGTCATCCCGACATACCTTTGCGATCCGGTTGTTGTCACTGTTGACAATTACAAAGAAATCCTGATCGATTCCGGATACTATACAGAAGATCAGATTAAGTAATAAAAATTGATCATACAGGCGGGAATCCCCCCCGCCTGTGTTAATCTATAGCAATCCCAGAAAATAATGTAATTCAGTATTTCCTGGGATTGCTATAGGGCTGCCCGTCGCAGGCATGATTTATAAAAGGGAGGGAAACAAAATTGGCTAAGATACTTCTGGAAATGAAAAATATTACCAAAACTTTCCCAGGTGTAAAAGCACTGGATAACGTTAATCTTCAGGTGGAAGAGGGCGAGATCCACGCTCTGGTCGGTGAAAATGGAGCCGGTAAATCTACCCTGATGAATGTATTAAGTGGTATTTATCCGTATGGAACATACGATGGTAATATTATTTATAACGGTGAAATCTGTAAATTCAATACAATTAAAGACAGTGAAGAAAAAGGAATTGTAATCATTCACCAGGAACTGGCGCTGATCCCATATATGACGATCGGTGAAAATATGTATCTGGGCAATGAAAGAGGAAGTTCATTATCTATTAACTGGAATGAAACCTACGGAGAAGCAGATAAATATCTGAAAATAGTAGGACTTGAAGAATCCTCCAGAACTTTGATCAAGGATATTGGTGTAGGTAAACAGCAGCTGGTAGAAATCGCCAAGGCACTGGCAAAAAATGCCAAGCTTCTGATCCTGGACGAGCCGACAGCATCTTTAAATGAGGATGATTCTCAGGCTCTGCTGGAATTGCTTCTGAAGTTCAAAAAACAGGGAATGACATCTATTATCATTTCCCATAAACTAAATGAAATTTCCTATGTTGCGGATAAGATTACAGTTATCCGTGATGGATCTACTATCGAGACTTTGGATAAGAAGAAAGATGACTTTTCCGAGCAGCGTATTATCCAGGGTATGGTAGGCCGTGAGATGACAGACCGATTCCCGAAACGTCCAGGTGTAAAGATTGGAGATGTTTCCATGGAGGTTAAGAACTGGAATGTCTATCATCCGCTGTACTCAGAACGTAAAGTAGTGGATAATGTATCATTTAAGGTGCATAAAGGGGAAGTTGTAGGTATCTCCGGACTTATGGGTGCAGGACGTACAGAACTTGCCATGAGTATTTTCGGAAAAAGCTATGGAACTAAGATTTCCGGTCAGGTATTTATAAACGGAAAAGAAGTAAAGCTGAATACTGTACAGGAAGCAATCGATAACAAGCTTGCTTATGTCACAGAGGACAGAAAAGGAAATGGTCTGATCCTTTCCAAATCCATTAAGATGAATACTTCACTTGCAAACATGAAGGGAATCAGTAATGGAAAGGTTATTGACGCAGATAAAGAGTATGCAATAGCAGAGGAATACAGAAAGAAACTGAAAACAAAATGTCCGTCTGTGGAGCAAAATGTAGGTAATTTGAGCGGTGGTAACCAACAGAAAGTCCTTCTTGCAAAATGGATGTTTGCAGAACCGGATATTCTGATTCTTGATGAGCCTACCCGTGGTATTGACGTAGGTGCGAAATACGAAATTTACTGTATTATTAACGATCTGGTAGCAGCAGGAAAATCTGTTATCATGATTTCTTCTGAACTTCCGGAAGTACTTGGAATGTCAGACAGAATCTATATCATGAATGAGGGTAGGTTCGTAGGTGAGGTCGGCAAAGAAGAGGCCACATCAGAACTGATCATGTCCAAGATCGTAAAATCAGGAAAAGGAGCGTAAAGAAGATGGAAAAAAAGATTAGTTTTTCAGAGATATTAAAGAAATATACCATGGTGCTTGTACTTGTTCTGGTAGTCATCATGTTTGCTGTAAACACAAAGGGGGTTATGCTTCTTCCTCAGAATGTGAATAACCTTGTAGCCCAGAATGCGTATGTATTTATCCTTGCAACAGGTATGCTGTTCTGTATTCTGACTGGTGGTAATATTGACCTTTCTGTTGGTTCTGTTGTATGTTTTGTAGCAGCAGTTGGCGGTAAGATGATGGTTCTCAACAGTATGAATCCATATCTTACAATGCTGATTATGTTGCTTACAGGTATTGCCATCGGTGCATGGCAGGGATTCTGGATTGCATATGTAAGAATCCCACCGTTTATTGTAACTCTGGCTGGTATGCTTGCGTTCCGTGGTCTTTCAAACGTAGTTTTACAGGGACAGACACTGGCACCAATGCCTGATTCTTACCTGGCACTGTTTAACAATTATATTCCGGATCCATTTGGGAAAGAGGGATTTAATCTTATCTGTTTTGTAGTTGGTATTATTGTCTGTATTGTATATGTGTTGCTTGTTCTGAAGAATCGTGCAGATCGTGTGAAGAAAGGGTACAGTGTAGATGCTTTTGGTGGCGTTGCAGTTAAGATGATTCTGATCTGTGTAGTTGTTCTTGCTTTTATGTTCCGTCTGGCTCAGTATAAAGGTATTCCGAATTCTCTGATCTGGGTAGCTGTGATTATTGCAATCTATACATATATTGCTTCCAAGACAACTACAGGACGTTATTTCTATGCAGTTGGCGGTAATGAGAAGGCTACAAAGCTTTCCGGTATTAATACAAATAAGGTTTATTTCCTTGCTTATCTGAATATGGGTCTTCTGGCTGCTATTGCAGGTATGGTTACTATGGCCCGTTTGAATTCGGCCAATCCTCAGGCTGGTACAAACTTTGAGATGGATGCGATTGGTGCTTGTTTCATTGGTGGTGCTTCTGCTTATGGCGGAACCGGTACAGTTCCGGGGGTTATCATTGGTGCATTGCTGATGGGTGTGCTGAACTTAGGTATGAGTATCATGGGTATTGACCAGAACCTGCAGAAGGTTGTTAAAGGTCTGGTTCTGCTGGCAGCGGTTATCTTTGATGTTGTTAGTAAGAGAAAATCCTTTATTGTGAAATAAAAAAATTGTATATTCCTCCTTGAATAGGAATTTTTTGCAGGGCTTGCAGAGATGCGAGCTCTGTTTTTTTGATTGGTAGGGGACGCGCAGAAAAATAGTGTGTTTGATGTGCGGTTTCGGCATCTAAGATATTCTAAGGTCAAAAAAATCTGCTAAAGGCATGAGCCGGCTTCTCAAACTCGCTCCGTCGCAGACTCCGCTCAGACAGTGATACAGCCGGCTCATAACGCAGATTTTTTTGACCTAAGAATATCTAAGATACCTGCAAATGCACATCAAACACACTATTTTTCTGCGCTGGCTGCTGGCGATTTTTGGGGTGTTGGATTGAGTAAAAATGGACGATAAAAATGGGTGGACGGAAAATTTGCTTGTGGAGGTGGAAGGATGGTCGTATAATGAGGGGGAATATTGTACGAAGTGAGGAGTGGGTTGTTATGAGATATAATTCAGTGTTGGATCTGCATACACATACTTTGGTGAGTGGTCATGCATATTGTTCTCTGAGGGAGATGGCGAAAGCGGCCGCAGATAAGGGACTGGAGGTTCTGGGGATTACGGAGCATGCGCCTGCTATGCCGGGGACCTGTCATAAGTATTATTTTGAGAATCTGAAAATTGTGCCCAGGGAGATGTATGGGATTCAGCTTCTTCTGGGGTCTGAGGTGAATATTCTGGATGCACAGGGGACTGTGGATCTGGCGCAGCGGACGTTGGAGAGGATGGATGTGGTGATCGCCAGTCTGCATATGCCATGCATGAAGCCGGGATCTAAGCTGGAGAATACAGAAAGCTATCTGAATGTGATGAAGAATCCGTATGTAAATATTATCGGGCATCCGGATGATGGGAGATATGAAATCGATTATGAGGCACTGGTTCAGGGTGCGAAGGAATATGGGAAGGTTTTGGAACTGAATAATCATTCTATGGATCCGGACTGTAACCGGCAGAATGCTGTGGAGAATGATACTGTGATGCTGAATCTGTGTAAGAAATATCAGGTTCCGGTGGTGATGGACAGTGATGCCCATTTTGATCTTCTGATCGGGGAGTTTGATCTGGCGAGAGATCTGCTGGAGAAACTGGATTTTCCGGAAGAGCTGGTTCTTAATCGGTCTGTGGATGCAATAAGGAAGTATGTGAATCGTAAATTCTGATAAACTGAGAAGCAGTTATTTGGTGTAGAGCTATGTCACAAAGAGGATGATTTTATCTGCCTTACTCTTCGAAAGAGGTTTTGGTGAGAAAATAAAAAAATCTGTAATTTCTTTTAGGTTAAAGGCTTGCTTCCTATAATTTAACGTGGTAAAATATCACTGTTAGAAATATAACACGGACATTTTAAAGACAAATGTCCGCCCAGTGAAGTACAGAGTTCTAAAAGGAGCATGAAAATGAGTAAAAAAATCAGAACAGAGGCTGTAGATCAGCTTTTTGAAGCGATTTTATGCCTGAAGGATAAAGAAGAGTGCTATACTTTTTTTGAGGATGTATGCACGATCAATGAACTTCTTTCCTTATCACAGCGTTTTGAGGTTGCCAAGATGCTGATGGACAAGAGAACCTATCTTGATATTTCGGAGAAAACCGGAGCTTCCACAGCAACGATCAGTCGTGTGAACCGTTCGCTGAATTACGGTAATGACGGATATGACATGGTATTCGAGAGAATTGGACTTGGGGAAGTCAAAGACGAAAAAGCAGAATAAAGTGCGAAAAAACAGTGCAGATGCATTTGGCAAGAATGCAGAAGCAAAAAAAGAAATAAGACGTGCGGTCTTATTTCTTTTTTTTGGCCGAATCCTTTTTGACACCGGTATTTTCAGAGTGAAGCAGATCGGGGAAATTATCCAAAAGCTTTTCTACAATCTGCTTTTTAACATAGATGTCAAAACTCAGGTTACAGATAAATGCAAACAACTGCAGAGAATCCCTGTCATCTTCCGGTGCTTCATCAAAACATTTTTTAGAAGAATTATAAGAG
>ERZ860668.2023-NODE-2023-length-11592-cov-2.348357_pt1 | contig 11592 bp, 10 predicted proteins | sample MGYA00510062_ERZ860668 | MGnify/ENA primary metagenome ERZ860668 (study PRJEB30046, sample SAMN00715258) | human gut metagenome | study: EMG produced TPA metagenomics assembly of the A metagenome-wide association study of gut microbiota in type 2...
CCGCCGCATTAGGAGCGGTGGAAGATGCCGTAGGAAGTGAGACTCCAGCCTTAGGCTATACCGTTACCTATGCGGTGGGTAATACTTTATTAATCATCTGGGGTGTCGTTATTGTGCTAATCATGTAATATATATAATGTATGGACAAGAAGAAAATACATGTCACGAGAGAATATGAGAAAAAGATGTCGGAGATTAGCCCTTTCGAGCTAAAGAACATCTTGATAGAGTTAGCGGATGAGAGCGCTCGTAAAAGTACGCATATCATGCTGAACGCAGGAAGGGGAAATCCAAACTGGATCAGTACGGTTCCACGGGAGGCATTCTTCCTATTAGGGCAGTTCGCCTTGGAGGAATGCCAGCGGGAAACCGAATTGGCAGATGAGATGGCCGGAGCCGCAGGGGTTCCCAACCGCAAAAGGATCGCGTCTCGCTTCGTACAGTTTCTAAAGAAACATGCGCAATCTCCCGGCGCTACTTTATTGAAGGGTACCTATGAATATCTGGTCACGGAAAAAGGTGTAGATGAGAATGAGCTTGTATACGAATGGGCGGAAGGTGTCATTGGTGATCAATATCCGGTTCCCGATTGTATCTTGAAATATACGGAAATGCTCGTGCGGGATTATTTAGACCAAGAATTATGTGATAACCAGCCCCCTGAGGGAATATTCGACCTTTTCGCTACCGAGGGCGGAACTGCCGCCATGTGTTATATCTTCGATTCCTTGCAGCAGAATTTCTTGTTGAATAAGGGAGACAAGATCATTCTCTTCGCTCCGGTATTCACTCCTTATATAGAGATTCCGGAACAGGCTCGTTATCTTTTTAATGTCATAGAGATAAAAGCCTTGAAGATGACAAAAGACGGCTATCACACGTGGCAATATCAAGAAAAGGATTTAGATGTCCTGAAAGATCCTAGCGTGAAAGCCGCTTTCATAACAAACCCGAGCAACCCGCCTTCATACGGATTGACAAAAGCATTGATGAATAGGATCGTTGAGATCGTACGGAACGACAATCCCAACCTTATGATTATTACGGATGATGTGTATGCGACATTTATTCCGCATTTTCGCTCGATGATGGCCGAATTACCAAAGAATACGTTATGTGTCTATTCTTTCTCCAAATATTTCGGGGCAACCGGATGGAGATTGGCGGTAATCGCTTTACATCAAGATAATATTTACGACCGGATGATCCGTGAATTGCCAAGAGATAAACAGGAGCTTCTAAAAAAACGATATAGCAGTCTATCCTTACATCCCGAGGATATCCGCTTTATTGATCGTATGGTAGCCGATAGCCGTCAAGTAGCCTTGAATCATACGGCCGGTCTTTCCTTGCCACAACAAACACAAATGTCTCTGTTTGCGTCTTTCGCTCTATTAGATGCGGAAAATACCTATAAGAAAAGGATGCAGGATATGATCCACGAGCGTTTACACACATTGTGGGAAAGCACCGGATTCACCTTATTGGACGACCCTTTGCGTGCGGGATACTATAGTGAGATCGATATGCTTGTCTGGGCTAAGAAATTCTATGGGGATGATTTCGTGGAATATCTAAAAAAGAATTACGAACCTCTGGATGTCGTTTTCCGTCTGGCACAGGAAACTTCCTTGGTTTTACTGAACGGAGGAGGTTTTGATGCTCCCGAGTGGTCTATCCGCGCATCTTTAGCCAACCTTAAACGGGAAGATTATGTCCGGATTGGAGAGGGTATCGCATCTATTTTACATAGTTATGCTCAAAGATGGAAAGAAAGTCTCGATAAGTAGAAAAAACAGCTCCAAGGCTTGAACAAAACGGGCTAATGGTACGTTTTATTAATAAACGTGCGATTAGCCCGTTTTTCTAAGTTATCCGGGAGATTATAAATAACCTCTATAACCTCATAGAAATTATCGAACAAATTGTATTTCATTATATTATATATTTGTTGATAATAAAAACAAAGACTCATTGGCAGATGTCTTATTTATTACATTTTAGCTGGTTATAGATAAATATATTTGCGAAAAGGCTTACAATAAAAAACGAATATGAATATGGTGTACGACATTGACATGCTTAGAAATTTCTATGCGAATTTCCCCAGAAGAGTGGACACAGCCCGCGAACGTATCGGTGGTCGCCCGATGACCTTGGCCGAGAAAATCTTATATGCGCATCTATACGATGAAAGCTCGACTCGCCTTTTCAAAAGAGGTGAGGATTATGTGAATTTCCGTCCCGACCGTGTGGCTATGCAAGATGCCACCGCTCAGATGGCGCTTTTACAATTCATGAACGCCGGAAAAGAAAAATCCGCAGTACCGGCTACCGTGCATTGCGACCATTTGATCCAAGCGAATATGGGAGCCAAGACGGATATCGATACGGCTACCAAAAGCAATAGCGAGGTCTATGATTTCTTGAAATCGGTCTCCGATAAATATGGAATCGGTTTTTGGAAACCCGGAGCAGGCATTATCCATCAAGTGGTATTGGAAAATTATGCGTTTCCCGGCGGTATGATGGTAGGAACTGATTCACATACCCCGAATGCCGGAGGACTTGGAATGGTCGCTATCGGAGTAGGAGGAGCCGACGCCGTGGATGTCATGACCGGAATGGAATGGGAACTGAAGATGCCGAAACTAATTGGTGTTAAGTTAACTGGTAGTTTGAATGGTTGGGCCTCGCCGAAGGACGTGATTCTTAAGCTAGCGGGCATCTTAACCGTAAAAGGTGGAACGAACGCTATCATCGAATATTTCGGTCCGGGCACCGCCTCAATCTCAGCGACCGGAAAAGCTACGATCTGTAATATGGGTGCCGAGGTAGGAGCGACTACTTCCTTATTCCCATTCGATAATACAATGGCTCAATATCTTCGTGCCACGGGACGTGACGAGGTAGCGAGCTGGGCCGAAGCTATCGGTGAATATCTGGAAGCGGATATGGACGTTCGTGCCGAGCCAGATAAGTTTTACGATCGTGTAATCGTTATTAACCTTTCCGAATTGGAGCCGCATATCAATGGTCCGTTCACGCCGGATGCAGCTACGCCTATCTCGGAGTTTGCCGCAAAAGTAAAAGCGAATGGCTATCCCCGAAAGATGGAGGTGGGATTAATCGGTTCCTGTACCAACTCTTCTTATCAAGATCTAAGCCGTGCGGCATCCATTGCTCGCCAAGCTTATGAGGATAAAATACCGGTAGCGGCACCCTTGATCATCAACCCGGGTTCCGAGCAAATCCGTTATACGGCGGAAAGAGATGGTATTATCGGTGATTTTGAACGGATTGGCGCAACCATTATGGCGAATGCCTGTGGTCCTTGTATCGGACAATGGAAACGTCATACGGATGATAATACCCGTAAGAATTCGATCGTTACTTCATTTAATCGTAACTTCGCTAAACGTGCGGACGGTAATCCGAATACACATGCTTTTGTCGCTTCTCCGGAACTGACACTGGCCTTGACCATCGCAGGTGATCTATGTTTCAATCCTTTGACCGATACCTTGAAGACAGAGGATGGTAAGGTTGTGAAACTGAAAGAACCGAAAGGCACGGATTTTCCGCCGAAAGGTTTCGAGGTAAAGGATAACGGCTATCTGGCACCTACGGGTAAGAACGTAGTGGTGAACATCGATCCGGAATCCAACCGCCTACAAGCATTAAAGCCTTTCGCTCCTTGGAATGGAGAGGATTTCACGGATATGCCCCTTCTTATCAAGGCTGAAGGTAAATGTACGACGGATCATATCTCGATGGCCGGTCCATGGTTACGTTTCCGTGGGCATTTGGAAAATATATCGGATAATATGTTGATGGGAGCCGTAAACGCTTTCAATGGGAAGACAAACTCTGTATTGAATCAACTGAACAATGAATATGAAGCAGTTTCTGCCGTAGCGAAACAATACAAGGCAAATGGTATTTCCTCGATCGTCGTAGCGGAAGAAAACTATGGTGAAGGCTCTTCCCGGGAACATGCAGCCATGGAGCCTCGCTTCCTAAATGTAAAAGTGATCCTAGCCAAGAGTTTCGCCCGTATCCACGAGACAAACTTGAAGAAACAAGGAATGTTAGCACTGACTTTCGCCGATAAGGAGGATTATAGCAAGATCCGTGAGAATGACCATATCTCGATCATCGGATTGAAAGATTTTCAGCCGGGCAAACCGTTGACGGCCGTTCTTCTTCATGCGGATGGTACGCAAGAATCATTCCCGGTTAACCATACGTATAATGATTTACAAATTAAATGGTTCAAGGCGGGTTCCGCTTTAAATACAGCTCACTAAGACAAACAAAAAAATCTTGATATCATGAGTAAGATAACAAAGAAAGGTAATCATATTTTCGTTCCGGATCACGTGACGATCCCTTATATTGAAGGAGATGGCGTGGGGCATGAGATCACTCCCGTTAGCCAAAAGATAGTAAACGCTGCCATCAAGCAAGCTTACAACGGAACCCGTTCCATTGAATGGAAAGAGGTCTTAGCCGGTGAAAAGGCGTTTAAGCAAACCGGAAGTTGGCTTCCCGATGAGACTATGGAAGCATTCCGTGAATACATCGTCGGTATTAAGGGACCGTTGACAACTCCGATTGGTGGAGGTATCCGTTCATTAAATGTGGCCCTCCGTCAGACGTTGGATTTATATGTTTGTCTCCGTCCGGTTCGTTGGTTTAAAGGAGTCGTATCTCCGGTAAAGGAGCCGCAGAAAGTGAATATGTATATCTTCCGTGAGAATACGGAAGATATCTATGCCGGAATCGAATGGCAACAAGGGACTCCGGAGGCACAAAAGTTATTGAAGTTCCTCACCGAGGAAATGGGAGTGAAGAAAATACGTTTCCCGGAAACTTCCTCTTTCGGCATCAAGCCGGTTTCTGTGGAAGGTACGGAGCGTCTGGTGCGTGCCGCTATCGAATACGCGATATTGCATCAGTTACCGAGCGTGACTTTGGTACACAAAGGTAACATCATGAAATTCACGGAAGGTGGTTTCAAACTATGGGGATACGCTTTAGCGGAACGGGAGTTTGCGGATCTCACTTTCACATGGCCTCAATATGAGAAGATCAAGAAAGAGCAAGGCGAGGAAGCGGCCAATACCGCCTTAGTGGAAGCTTCAAAGGCCGGTAAAATCATTATCAAGGATGTCATAGCCGATGCCTTCTTGCAAAACACTCTATTAATTCCGGAAGAATATTCCGTGATCGCTACCTTGAACCTGAACGGCGATTATATCTCCGATCAATTAGCGGCGATGGTAGGTGGCATTGGCATTGCTCCCGGCGCTAATATCAACTATAACAGTGGTCATGCGATCTTCGAGGCAACACATGGAACCGCTCCGAATATCGCAGGAAAGAATCTCGTAAACCCCTCTTCCTTATTATTATCATCCGTGATGATGCTGGAATATATGGGATGGAGTGATGCAGCTAACCTGATTACATCCGCTATGGAGCAAGCTTTCTCCGCTGGAGAGGCCACTCATGACTTGGCTCGTTTTATGCCGAACGGCAAATCTCTAGGCACCAAAGAATTTGGTGATCGTATCATCTCTATTATCGAAACAATTAAATTAGTATAGTAATGTTGAAGAAAGAATATTTAATTTACAAATTGTCCGAGGCTGCCAGAGAGGCTTGCAAGATTGACAACGAACTTTTCCCGATGTATAATGTGAAACGTGGCCTTCGTAACGAGGATGGTAGCGGCGTGTTAGTAGGATTGACCCAAGTCGGTAATGTAGTAGGATACGAACGCTTGCCAGAGGGCGGTCTTAAAGCGATCCCCGGTAAGTTATTCTATAGAGGTTACGACGTAGAGGATTTAGCTCGTGATTTCATCAAGGAAAAACGGTTCGGTTTTGAGGAAGTGGCTTATTTATTACTTTCTGGTAAACTCCCCGATAAAGAGGAATTATCAGCCTTTAAAGAACTGTTGAACGATAATATGCCCTTGGAGCAAAAGACCAAGATGAATATTCTGGATCTGGAAGGACAGAACATCATGAATATATTGGCTCGTAGCGTATTGGAGATGTATACCTTCGACGCAAACCCGGACGACACCTCCCGAGATAACTTAATGCGCCAATCTATTGAATTGATCTCTAAGTTCCCGACGATTATCGCTTATGCCTACAATATTTATCGTCATAGCACACAGGGGCGTTCTTTACACATCCGTCATCCGCACGAGAACTTATCGATCGCAGAAAATTTCCTTCACATGCTGAAACGTGATTTCACGGATCTGGACGCACGTACGTTGGATTTGCTCTTGGTATTGCAAGCAGAACATGGTGGTGGTAATAACTCTACGTTCACGGTACGCGTCACTAGTTCTACGGGAACGGATACGTACTCATCTATTGCAGCTGGTATCGGCTCATTGAAAGGCCCGTTGCACGGAGGCGCCAATATTCAGGTAGTAGATATGTTCCATCATTTGAAAGAGAATATCGCGGATTGGAAGAACGTGGACGAGATCGATACTTATTTCATGCGGATGCTTAACAAAGAGGCTTATAACAAGACAGGCTTGATCTATGGTATCGGCCATGCGGTCTATACGATTTCCGATCCCCGTGCCGTCGTCTTGAAAGAGCTGGCACGCGACCTGGCAAAAGAAAAAGGACGTGAAGAAGAGTTTGCCTTCCTCGAATTGCTCGAATCACGTGCCATCGAATGTTTCGCCAAGCATAAAGGAACTAAGAAACGGGTTTCCTCGAACGTGGACTTCTATTCCGGATTCGTTTATGAGATGATCGGTTTGCCACAGGAAATCTATACGCCTTTATTCGCCATGGCCCGAATCGTGGGTTGGACCGCTCACCGTATCGAGGAGTTGAACTTTGACGGAAAACGCATCATCCGTCCGGCTTACAAGAACGTTTTGGACGATAGGGAATATATCTCCATCAACGAGCGATAACACTAAAAAAATCATAGTTATGTTTTCTTTCATTCATAGTTATAAGTTGAAGGATTCATAACTATGATTTTTTAGCATGCTCAGGCTGATAATAATATCCTACATAAAACCCTTAAAATGTAAATTTCTCAAGTTCCATCGCACCTAATCCTTGCAATTTAGGAACCAACGTTACGAAATGCTCAGCTTTTTCGTGAGCTGATAAGGATTCAGCGTCTTTCCACGTCTCACAAATCATCAATACATCACTACGAGTAGCGCTCTCGAAAATATCATAAGCAATACAGCCATTGTCTTTCAAAGACTTTTCAACCAATTCTTTCGCAGTCTCCAATGCGGCGGGACGATTCTCCTCACTTACTTGAATAAATACATTTAGTCTAATCATACTCATAATTGTTTTAAGAATGTTACATACTTGATCAAAAGTACAGCACAAATATAGAAATAAACCCGTATATTTGTCATTCGAAACGTATAATTAACAGCATGAAGGAATCTGTTCGTATTCTTCGTTTCGCCATTGTAGGTTCTTCTAACGCTTTGATCACCGCATTGGTAATCTGGATATTAATGGATATTCTGGATTGTAATTACTTGTGGTCGAACATGGCTGGATATGTGGCTGCCTTGGTGAATAACTTCTTTTGGAGTAAATACTGGGTATTTTCTTCCGGGAAAGGTAATTTCTGGAAGGAGATTCCTTTATTCCTAATCGCTTTTGGTTGCGCTTACGCTACTCAATTCATATTCTTGCTTTTAATGGTGGAGGTGATCGATCTAAATGAATATCTGGGTCAGTTCCTTGGACTTTTCGTTTACGGAGCCGTTAATTTTATGATGAATAAGAGGCTTACTTTTAAGAGCTAGAATCCGATAAATCGTATCAAAGGAAGTGGTATAGTACGCCAGTAGTGGTGAAGGTCAACGCGACTATTCGCATAAGCCTTCACCACTACTGGTGTTGACCATCGGGACTAGTCGCGTGAGCCATCGAGACTAATCGTGCTGAATCGCTAACGGGTAAGGCTCGTAAACTGCTTCCCGAGTCTGTAAAGATAGAAAGCTAGATGCGTAAAAGCGAATACGAATGAGATAATCAATAAGACTTTACTTTCGCCCCATCCCACGGTTTGCTGGTGCCAAAGCCCCGTAATCACGCAAAGCACGGATAGGGTAATACCGATCATATCCAATGTGGTCTGTCCCGAGCGATGTTTCTGCATATGTTCCAGTTTGCTATGTTTGATGCCATAGCAGACATATATATCCAGACCGATTAACATCCATAATACCAAACGAATCCATGTATCAGCCGGGAGAAAAAGCATCATCACCAGACAAGTTATGATACCGGCGATAGGCACGAACGGAACCAACGGGGTCTTGAAAGACCGGGGAGCGTCCGGCATTGTCTTACGGACAATCAATACCCCGGCGCAAACTAGCGTAAAGGCGAACAAAGTCCCGATACTACACATCTCGCCCGCTACGCTCGCCGGAACGAAAGCTGCCAATGCACCGACCAATAACATAAACAGGAAATTACTTCGTGCCGGCGTGCGGAATTTCTCATGGATATGGGAAAATAGGGGAGGGAGCAGCCCATCCCGGCTCATACTCAAGAATACACGGCTCTGTCCTAATAACGTTACCATGATAACCGAGCAATACCCCAGTAAAATAGCTATTACGATCGCCCGATTCATCCAAGGGTAATCCGGACGAATCACACCAGAAGCATCCATTTGTCCCATATGATCGATAGCTATTGCCACAGGAGCGATTCCATTCTGGCCAGCAAAAGCGGAGTAATGTACGACTCCGGTCATCACGTGGGCAAACAGCATATATAATATAGTACAAACCACCAATGACATCAAGATCCCGATCGGCATATCCCGTTTCGGGTTCTTGGTTTCCTGCGCCGTACTTACAGCGTCGAAACCGAGGAAAGCAAAGAATACGATAGCCGCCCCTCGTAGGATACCGGAAAATCCGAACTCGCCTAGAGTCCCTGTATTAGTGGGGATATAAGGCGTATAATTCTCCATACGGATATATTTCCATCCCAAGACTACGAACACCAAGACTACGGAGACTTTCAAGAATACGATGATCCCATTGAAGATAGAACTGCCTTCCGTTCCTCGTATCAACAAAATACTCATTAACACCACGATCAAAAAAGCCGGGATATTCACGATACCGCCATCCCAAGGGCAAGCCGTCAAGGCTTGCGGTAAATGCACTCCGAATCCTTCCAGAAAAACGACCAAATACCGACTCCAACTTATGCTAACGGTCGTAGCGGCCACGCAGTACTCGAGCACCAAATCCCAACCGATAATCCAAGCGACCAACTCACCCATCGTGGCGTACGAGTAGGTGTATGCGCTACCTGCCACCGGGATCATGGAAGCGAACTCGGCGTAACATAACCCGGCGAAACAACAGCCCAAGGCGGCGATAGCGAAAGATAAAGTAATGGCAGGGCCCGGCGGCCACCGCACCCGTAATGGAGAACAATCCGGCACCGATAATAACACCGACACCTAAGGCGATCAAACTCCACGGGCCAAGGATACGCTTCAGCGATTTACTGCCCGAATCATTTGCCTCGGTCATCAAATCCGCTAAAGGCTTCTTAATAAATAAACCCATCTGTATAGATTAAAAAATTAGTAATTGGGCGCAAAGGTAGGAATTTTTATTATGTTTGCCGAAAAGTAAAAGCAAGGACAGAAACAAACAAGAAAATAAATAGACAACTAAATAATGAAACAATTGATAGCCTGTTGCGGATTAGATTGCGAAAGTTGCGATGCCCGCATAGCCACAGTTAAGAATGATAATGAGCTAAGAGAAAAAACCGCACAAAAGTGGAGCGCCATGAACAATGCGCCCGAAATTACAGCCGCAACTATAAACTGTATGGGTTGTCGTGCGGACGGAGTGAAATTTGCGTATTGCAGTGATTATTGTGAAATATGCAAATGTGTATCCGGAAAAGGCTTTAATACATGTGGCGATTGTGATGAATTGGATAGTTGCCAGATAGTCGGTGCGGTCCTTCAGCATGCTCCCGGCGCAAGAGAAAATCTAATGTAGAAGCAAAAAAGATGAACCTCTAACATATCCGATCCTAATTCCGTATCGGCAGCCGTTCCCAAAGCCATTCAGGGATCAGTCTCCAGAGAAAGACAAGGATAGCGTATCTCCAATCGATGATCGCCCTTCTCTTTTTCCGGTCTATAGCGTTGGCGATACGCAGGGCGGCATATTGGGGAGACATCAGCATAGGATAATTCCTGCCGTCTTTCAATAAATCCGTACGGACAAATCCCGGACGGATATCCGTAAGTATAATAGGCTGTTTCTCCATACGGGAAAGTTGGGCTAAAGCGTCTATATAAATATTTTGGTATCGTTTGGTAGCCGAGTAGGAGGGAGCGACACCTAATCCTTTGGTTCCGGCAATAGAGCTGATTACAGATATATGCCCGCCACCTTGACTGGAAAAATAACGATAGGCCGCTAGTACCATACGTGTAAAGCCTGTCACATTCGTCTGTATCGTAGCTTGTTCAATGGAAGTATCTAAGTTTTTATTCTGGTTGCCGATCCCTGAACTAAGCAGGAAGATGTCCATTCCTCCCAAATCACGGATTAATTCGTCTAAACGATCAGCGGCATCCTCGGCGGTCACGTCCAACTGCTTTATCTGGATATGCTCCGGATCTTGCTTACGAAACTCCTCCAACCGATCCACCCGACGGCCAGCCAATCCCAGTTGATATCCTCGTTTCCAATAAATCTTAGCAACCTCATAGCCGATACCGGAGGTAGAGCCAATAATGATAATTCGTTTGACCATAATACTTGATGCCATAAATTAACAATAAAGATAAATTAAATTCTCATGCCATGTCTACTGCAACCCGCCTTGCAGTAGTACTGCACCGCACGTGCAGCGTCACTGCAACGGGCGTGCAGTAACACTGCAAGGCGGGTTGCAGTGACGCGGGTTAAGTAACACACGGCTAAAATAGCATAAAATCCCTTGCAATCCCCATCTGTTTCGTTATATTTGCTACAATTTATAAACTTGATAAAATAAAACGCTATGTCAGTAAAATCTTATATCGAATCCAATAAGGATCGTTTTCTTGAGGAATTGTTCTCTTTAATCCGCATTCCGTCAATCAGCGCCAAGCATGAGAATAAGCCGGACATGTTGACATGTGCCCAGCGTTGGACTGAGGTGCTGTTGTCTTCTGGTGCGGATAAGGCCGAGGTAATGCCTACGAAAGGCAATCCTGTCGTATACGCCGAGAAAATGGTATCTCCCAAAGCTCTGACCGTATTGGTTTACGCTCATTACGACGTGATGCCCGCCGAACCTTTGGAATTGTGGAAGAGTGAACCTTTCGAGCCGGTGATCCGGGACGGACGCATTTGGGCCCGTGGAGCAGACGATGATAAGGGGCAGGGTATGATTCAAGTAAAAGGTTTTGAGACAGCGATTAAAGAAGGCTTGTTACAGTGTAACGTGAAGTTTATTTTCGAAGGAGAGGAGGAGATAGGTTCTCCTAGCTTGGAAGATTTTTGCCGGGAACATAAAGAATTAT
>ERZ860668.2030-NODE-2030-length-11568-cov-2.537653_pt1 | contig 11568 bp, 9 predicted proteins | sample MGYA00510062_ERZ860668 | MGnify/ENA primary metagenome ERZ860668 (study PRJEB30046, sample SAMN00715258) | human gut metagenome | study: EMG produced TPA metagenomics assembly of the A metagenome-wide association study of gut microbiota in type 2...
ATTATAAGAAATTTTTTCGTAAATATAAAGTTATAATTATATTTTCATTGTTTTTTCTTATCTTTCCGCTACTACTGTATATGATATATAGGTTAATATATTGTTGTTATCCACCGTTTGAAGCCGGTGTACTGTTATCTTATTATGGCACAACTTTTGGTATATTCGGCTCATTTGTTACATTCTATTTGACTGACAAAAAAGAAAAAGAAACACGAAATGCCGAAATAAAGCCAAAGATCACAGTTGATTTGAAAAAAGAAGATGAAAAAGTATTCAAATTGACTGTTTATAATTGTTTACAAACACCGGCTAGAAATGTTTTTTTGTACGATGAAATTCTTGATTCGAAAATTGAAAAATACACAACGGTATATGTTACTTACAATATGCCTAATGATGAGTTTAAGAAATATAAAGAAAAATATAAAAATTGTCAAAATATTACACTTGATGAAGATATTATCGAAAATGGCTATCCTAAATATATTTTGATAGACTGTGATGATGTTGATGGCAGAATGTGGCAGTGTGAATTTAATAAAATTGTAAACGGTAGTAAAATTGCTTATATGAATTCGAATGTTTATTTAGTTTAAAATTAGTAAGGAGAAAAAATTTTATGAAAAAAGTTATTAGTTTATTTTTATCCCTTGCAATGCTTTTGAGTATTGTATCGGTAGTTGATTTTTCAGCTTATGCTTCTGTTGAAACAGGCAAGTGCGGTGACAAATTAAAATATTCGCTTGATACTTCAACTGGTTTGCTTACAATCAGCGGTACAGGTAAAATGACTGACTACTTAATGGGAAATCCATTTTCTAAATTTAATGTTAAAACCGTTATTATTGAAAATGGTGTGACAAGCATTGGCTATCAGGCATTTTGCGGTTGTACAAGGGTAGTTGACGTTATTGTACCTGATAGTGTGACGAGTATTGGAGATTCTGCTTTTTATAATTGCCAAAAGCTAAATAATATAACAATACCAAATAGTGTAACAAGTATTGGTAATTCCGTATTTTATAATTGCACAAATCTATTGCGTATAACTTTGCCGGGATTAGAAAATATTGGCAAATATTCATTATGTGAATGTCCGAATTTGAGAAGAATCGAGTATTATGGTACGAAAAATCAATGGAATAAAATCTGTAAATTGCAAAATAATTCAAAATTAAATAATGTAGAGACTTTTTGTATTGATGGTTTGACAGGTTCGTTTGATCCAATTACATATTCTACAAAAGATTATTTGAAATTCAAAATAGACGATAATGTTACTCTTGTTGGATATGATAAAAACAAAATGAAATCTAAAAATATAAATGTTGATAGTATAGAATTTGCAGGATTTAAATTTAATGTAACAAGTATTGGTAACTCTGCATTTAGGAGTTGTACAAGTTTAACAAGCGTAACAATAGGAAATAGTGTAACAAGTATTGATGATTACGCATTTGAAGGTTGCACAAGTTTAACGAATATAACAATACCAAATAGTGTAACAAGCATTGGTTCTTATGCATTTACTGGTTGTGTAAGTCTAAAAAGTGTAACAATACCAAATAGTGTAACAAGTATTGGTGATAATGCTTTTTATAAATGTGCAAGTTTAACAGATATAATAATACCAAATAGCGTAACAAGTATTGGCAATTCTACCTTTGAATATTGCACAAGTTTAACAAGTGTAACAATACCAAATAGTGTAACAAGTATCGGCGGATCTGCATTTAGGAGCTGTACAAGTTTAACAAGCGTAACAATTGGAAATAGTGTAACAAGTATTGTTGATTATGCATTTTATAATTGCACAAGTTTAACAAATGTAACAATTGGAAATAGCGTAACAAGTATTGGCGATTATGTATTTAAAAATTGCGAAAAACTTGAAAAGATTGTTTATACCGGAACTTTATCGCAATGGAGAGCCATAAAAGGCTCTGACAATATTTCTTTAATTGTTACTTGCAAAGACACTGTTGTAGCAAATGAAATAATCATTGAAAATATAAAGTATCGTATATTAGATGATAAAACAGCTTGGGTAATAGGCTATATTGGTGAACCGCAAAATTTAATAATTCCCAGTAAAATTAAATATGATGGTTTTAGTTTTAAAGTAGATACTATTGTTAAAAATGCATTCAAAGATTGTACAAGTTTAAAAAGTGTTGAAATTGCGGATAGTGTGACAAGTATTGGTTTTTCTGCATTTTATAATTGTTACAGACTAAATAATGTGAAGTTGTCAAAAAATATTGAGCGTATTGGTTCGTGCGTATTTCAAGATTGTTACGCTTTAGATAGTATAACAATTCCCGACGGAGTTTGCAGAATTGAAAGTTCTACATTTGACGGTAGCGGGTTATTTAGCATAGTAATACCTACAAGTATGACATATATTAATGCAAGAGCTTTTAGAAATTGTATGAGTTTTTCGGCAGTTTTTTATAATGGATCTAAGGAAGATTATAATCTGACAATAGATTCTGATGATATATGTCAAGCTAATGTAAAACAATATAAGCAATTTATTTGTCGAAAAGAGTTTTATAATTTTACTCCTTGTAGTGACAATTCTCATAATTATTTTAGTGATTGGTCATACAATTATGGCGATTGTACTCACGAGGGATATAAAACAAGATATTGTTATTATGATGGATGTGTCGAAAAAATCATAATTAATCCGGGAGACGGTCATAAATATGGCGAACGAGTAGTGGCTCCTACTTGTACAGAAGAAGGTTATACTATACATACTTGTGTACGTTGTGATGCAACATATAAAGACAATTATACTAAAGCGTTGGGACATAAAGAAGTGATTGATAAAGCGGTAGCACCAACTTGTACTCAATCGGGTTTAACAGAGGGTAAGCATTGCTCAGTTTGTAATGCTGTCCTCGTTAAGCAAGAAAAAATCGATGCACTCGGTCACAAACCTGTTTCTGCTAACAATTCTGTTAGACCAACTTGCACAAAAGACGGTAAGCAAAGCAATACCATATGTTCAGTTTGCCAAGAAACATTGAAAATAGGTGAAATAATTAAAGCTTTAGGTCACAATTTTTCAAACAATGCACAAGTTTGCTTGAACGGTTGCGGTGTGGCTAATCCTAATTATGTTGCACCTACACAGCCGACACCAAGCCAGACACCGTCAACAGCACCTACACAGCCTAATCAAAATGATACAAATACATCAAATGATGAAGATGTGACTGTAACTTCAAAACCAAAATCTGCTTCAATTAAAAAAGTTAAAGGTGCAAAGAAAGCAATTTTAGTTACTTGGAAAAAGGTAAGCGGTGTAAGCGGATACGAAATTCAGCTTGCAACCGACAAGAAGTTTAAGAAAAACAAGAAAACCGTAACAATCAAGAAGCAAAAAACAACTAAGACTACTGTTAAAAAGCTTAAAGCAAAGAAAAAGTATTATGTAAGAGTTCGTACATATAAAATAGTGAACGGTAAAAAGGTTTATTCTTCTTGGTCAAAGGTTAAGACGGTTAAAACTAAATAAGTCAAAAAACTGCGGAGATTTAATTCTTCGCAGTTTTTTGACACCCTGTGGGACTTGCTGATTTCGTATTTGAATATGCCGAACTTAAGGTTGATTATTTCAATCAAAGTTTTGAATCAATCTTAAACGATTCACTTTTAGGTTTAACGGTGGTTAAAATAGGATTGGTTATATGGCTTGTAATATTGCTTATCAAAGACCCTGACGGTGTATTTGAAAAGAAGTTTACAAAAAAATAAAGTAAGAAAAAACGGACTGCATTAGCAGTCCGTTTTTGTTTTTGATGTTTGAATTATTTATAAAATAATGCGTTAGTTTGTGCTTTTGAAAATCTGTAAACACTCATTTCAATTCCGAGTGCCAGGTAAATACACAACGATGATGAACCGCCTGCCGAAAAAAGCGGCAGTGTAATACCGATACTCGGTAAAATTGAAAGCTCCATTCCTATATTAACAAACATTTGCGCAAACAGCATAACCGATATGCCGCTGCACATTAAATAACCTACATTATCTCTTGCTTTAAGACCTGTTGTCATAACCCTTATAATCAGCACTGCAAGAATAACAATTACTGCAAGTGCGCCGATATATCCGAGTTCCTCACCGGCAACGGTTAAAATCATATCACTTTCGTTTACCGGCACAGAACCGCTTTGAGTCATACTTCCGTTAAGATAACCTTCGCCAAGCCAGCCGCCGCTGCCAAGTGCAATTTTACCGTTAGTTTGCTGATAGAGAACATCTTTATATTGCTCAGGGTAAAACAGCGCAGTGATTCTTTCCCTTTGTACACCGTTTATAATGTTTAATTTCCAAGCCGCAGTAAAGCCGACTATTATTGCGCAAATGCCGGCAATAAAGTAGCCTATATTTACTTTTGCAAAGAATAACATTCCGATGAACATAACCAGGAAGATGAGGGCTGAACCGGCGTCACCGGTTAAAAGTACAAGCCCGATAGGAATCATACCGTGAATTACAAGTGGCACGATTGTTTTAAGCCTGTTAATATTATCCTTAACCATATCAAGATGATATGAAAAAGATATAATAAATCCGACTTTTAAAAGCTCCGATGTTTGAAAATAAAATACACCAAGGTCAAGCCAGCTTTTAGCATCAGGCCTGTCAGGGTTAACGGCTTTACCGAAAAGCAGTGTTACCACCATAAGCCCTATACATCCCGCCGCTATTAAAGGCCACAACTTTGATATAATTTCATAGTCGATATTGCAAACAATAAGCGCAAAAATAATGCCGCCCAATGTGGAAATCAGCATACTTTTTACGCCGCTTGCAATAACAGCACCGTCTTTTAATGTGGAATATGTTGCACTGTAAACAAGAGCAAGTCCGTAGCAAGAGCCGATTAGGGCAGTGATAAGTGTTACAAAATCAAGCCCGCTGAAAAATCCGACTCTGTTTTTTTTCAATTTTTTCTCCAATCTGTATTGAATTTTGTATATATTATATTAAAGTATATTAGAAAGATAATGTCAAGTGAAAAATTGTGTTTTTTGTGTTAAATTTGTTATTGGAATATTTATTGTTATATGTTATAATATATCGCAAGTTAAGAATAAATGGAGAAATATTTATGTTAAGTGATATTGAAATTGCACAAAACGCTAAAATGAAAGACATTAGCGAAATTGCATCAATGCTTGGTATTGATGCAAAAGGAATTGAGCCTTACGGTCACTATAAAGCTAAAATATCAAATGAAACTATCGAAAGCTTAAAAGATAAAGAAGACGGCAAGCTTGTTTTGGTAACTGCTGTTAATCCAACCCCTGCGGGAGAGGGTAAGACTACTGTTTCAATCGGCCTTGCGCAAGCACTCAATAGGCTTGGCAAAAAAGCAATTGCCGCCCTTCGCGAGCCATCGCTCGGCCCTGTTTTCGGAATTAAAGGCGGTGCGGCAGGCGGCGGATATTCGCAGGTTGTACCTATGGAGGATATAAATCTTCATTTTACCGGCGATATGCACGCTATTACAAGTGCAAATAACCTTATGTGCGCCATTCTTGATAATCATATTCAGCAGGGCAATGTGCTTGGTATTGACCAACGCAGAATTCTTGTTAAAAGATGCCTTGATATGAATGACCGCGCACTTCGTAATATTGTTTGTTCACTCGGCGGTAAGCTTAACGGTATCCCGCGTGAAGACCATTTTGTAATCACCGTTGCAAGTGAAGTTATGGCGATTCTTTGCCTTGCAAATGATATTTTTGATTTAAAACAAAGGCTTGGCAAAATTCTTGTTGCTTACACTTATGACGGTCAGCCTGTTTATTGTAAGGATATTAAGGCAAACGGTGCTATGACTGTTTTGCTTAAAGATGCCATTAAGCCTAACCTTGTTCAAACTCTTGAAAATACACCTGCTATTATGCACGGCGGTCCGTTTGCAAATATTGCACACGGTTGCAACTCCGTAAGGGCTACAAAAACCGCACTTAAACTCGGTGATTATTGCATTACCGAAGCCGGTTTCGGTTCGGATTTGGGTGCAGAAAAGTTTTTTGATATTAAATGCCGCTTTGCCGGTTTAAAGCCTGCCTGCGTTGTTCTTGTTTCAACCGTAAGGTCAATGAAATATAACGGCGGCGTTCCGAAAGATGAACTTAAAGAGGAAAATTTGGAAGCACTTAAAAAGGGTAGTGAAAACCTTGCGGCACATATTGATAATCTTCATAAATTCGGTGTGCCGGTGGTAGTGGCTATCAATCATTTCTATGCAGATACAGATGCAGAAATTGAATTTGTTGAAAAATTCTGTAAAGAAAAAGGTGCCGATTTTGCAGTTACAAAGTGCTTTACCGAGGGCGGTGCAGGCAGTGAGGAACTTGCAAAAAAAGTGATGTCCGCTTGCGAAAAGGAAAATGATTTCCATTTTCTTTATGATATTGATACCCCAATCTATGAAAAAATTGATACTATTGCCAGGGAAATATATGGCGCAGACGGTGTTGAATACACCAAGGAAGCTAAAAAGAGTATTGATGAATTTATTAAACTCGGCTGTGATAATATGCCTGTATGTATGGCTAAAACGCAGTACAGCCTTTCGGATAATCCTGCTCTTTTGGGCAGGCCTCACGGTTTCAAAATCACCGTTTCTTCTGCATCACTTTCAAACGGTGCAGGTTTCCTTGTGTGCCAAACAGGTTCGGTTATGACTATGCCGGGGCTTTCAAAATCACCGGCTGCGTATAAAATTGATATTGATGAAAACGGTAATACTGTCGGTCTTTTTTAAGGTGAAAGTATGAAAGAGTATAAAACTAAAAGTTACGAAGAAACAGTTGAGCTTGGTAAAAAAGTTGCCAAAAGCTTGCCTAAAGGATCGCTTGTTGCATTTTTAGGCGGGCTTGGAATGGGTAAAACCGCTTTTACAACAGGTTTTGCAAAAGGACTTGGCATTGATGTTGATGTTTCTTCGCCGACTTTTGCTATTTGCAATACTTATATTGGTGAAGAAAATACGCTTTACCATTTTGATATGTATCGTGTTGACGGTTGGGATGACCTTTATTCTACCGGATTTTTCGATTTCCTCGAAACAGATGCATATATGGCAATTGAGTGGAGCGAAAATGTTTACGGCGCATTGCCTGATGATACTTTGATGATTGAAATTGAACGCCTTGGCGAAAATGAAAGACTTTTTAAAATGTATAAAAAATCAGAGGAAGAATAATGATTTTATCAGTTGATTCTTCGGCTGTTACTGCTTCTGTTGCATTAACCGACGGAGATAAAGTTATTAAAAGTGAATTTGTAAATGCCGGCCTTACACACAGCGAAACGCTTTTACCTATGATTAAAAGGGTGATGGGGGAACATACGGTTGATGAACTCGAAGCGATTGCAGTTACGGCAGGTCCCGGTTCTTTTACCGGAGTCAGAATAGGTGTTGCAACCGTTAAAGGATTGGCATTTGAAAAAAATATTCCCTGTATCAGCGTTTCAACTTTAGAGGCAATTGCCTGCAATTTTATTAAAGAAGATGCAATTGTTTGTGCTGTAATGGACGCGAGAAGAATGCAGTTTTATAACGCTGTGTTTGAAATTAAAAACGGTACAGTGAAAAGACTTTGTAAAGACAGGGCGCTTTCTATTGATGATTTAAGAAAAGACCTTGCCAAGTACAGCAAAGTTATTATTGCAGGTGACGGGGCAAAGCTTTGTTTTGATAATTTGAATTTGGATAATGCTGTTTTGGCACCTGATGATAAAATGTATCAATGCGCTCAAGGTGTAGCTTGTGCCGCAAATAGTAAAGAAAAAATTTCAGCCGCGGCTCTTATGCCGATTTATTTAAGGCTCAGCCAGGCTGAAAGAGAATTAAAACTTAAAAAGGAAAGATAAGGAGAATAATATGATAGCATTAGGAAGTGACCACGCAGGTTTTTCACTTAAAGAGGAAATCAAAAAGTATCTTGATGAAACGGGAGTAGATTACATTGATGTAGGCTGCTACTCACCTGAAAGATTTGATTATGCAATTTCTGCACAAAAAGCTTGCGATAAGGTAGTGGCAGGCGAATGTTCATCTGCAATTCTTTGCTGTGGTACAGGTGTCGGCATTTCAATGGCGGCAAATAAGGTTAAGGGTATTCGTGCTTGCTGCTGTACTGATTATTTCAGCGCAAAGTATACAAGGCTTCACAATGACGCAAATGTTCTTTGTATGGGTGAAAGAGTTATAGGAGCAGGCCTTGCAATTGAACTCGTTGATGTTTTCCTTAATACAGAATTTGAAGGCGGAAGACATCAAACCCGCGTTGATCAAATTATGGCAATTGAAAAGGGCGAAAAGCTTTATTGATTGACACCTTTGGAGAGTAATTATGAAATATGATTTTATTATGACCGAGGAAGATTATTTAAAATTCAATGTTGAAAGCTATAAAAATTCTCACGCTTATAAGGTGATGAACAAAATAACTTATGCCGCTCTTGCGGTGGTTACAGCTTTTCTAGTTGTTATTTTCTTTTATTTTTCAATAAAGAACGGTATGCCGATATATGTTTCGATATTTGAAACGGTTTTTCTTTTGATTTTCTGCGGCATATATTTGTTTTTTACATTTAGACCTAAAAGCAGTAATAAAAGTGCTGTTCGTGTTTGCAAAAGAGCACTAAAAATGCTTGAAAAGGACGGCAAGTTGCCGTATTCTAAGCATTATACAGTTGAATTCTCAGATGACGAATATGCTGAAACAACCGAAAATTCGGTTTCGCATACAAAATACAGCAACGTTAATAAGGTGATTTATGCTGATGATTCAATGTATCTTTTTGTTGACGCTCAGCAGGCAACCGTTATTCTTTATTCCTGTCTCGGCGAAGATAAGCAAAAAATAATCGATTTCATTAAACAAAAGGTTAAATAAGCATAACAAAACCCTCCTTGTTGATCACTCAACAGGGAGGGTTAATTTTATGTGTATGTTTAGTTATTTTCAGCGTCGCTGAGCTTTTGACCCATAAGTACACCCATTACAGATGCCATCATAAGACCTCTTGTCCATCCTGAACTGTCACCAAGGCAATGAAGACCTTTAATGTTGGTGTTAAGGTTCTCATCCATTTTAACTTTGTTAGAATAGAATTTGAGTTCAGGGCTGTAAAGAAGTGTTTCGGTTGATGCAAATCCCGGTACAACAATATCAAGCATTTTGATAAATTCAATAATGTTTGTCATCGCACGGTACGGCATAGCGGCAGTAATATCACCTGCGACAGCGTCTTTAAGTGTCGGCTTAACATTACTTTTTGTAAGTTCATACTGCCATGTTCTTTTACCGTCAAGAATATCACCGAAACGCTGAACCATAATGTGACCTGCACCAAGCATATTTGTAAGCTCGCCGACTTTTTGCGCATATTCAATTGGCTGGTTAAACGGTTCTGTAAAATTATGGCTTACAAGAATAGCAAGGTTTGTGTTTTCACTCTTCTTATCCTTAAAGCTGTGTCCGTTAACAACAGCAAGGTCGTTATCATAGTTTTCCTGTGCTACAAAGCCGCCCGGATTTTGGCAGAATGTACGAACCTTGTTTTTCCACGGTCTTGGATAACCGATAAGTTTTGATTCATAAAGTGCTTCGTTAACTTTTTCCATAACTTCGTTTCTGCACTCAACTCTTACACCGATGTCAACAGTACCCGGCTTGTGAGCAATGTTATGCTCGATACAAAGCTTGTCAAGCCAATCTGCACCGCGCCTGCCTGTTGCAATAACTATTTCAGGTGCGTTAATAATTACATCTTGGCCCTTGTCATCAATAATTACACCTTTGCAAACACTGTCTTCAATAATGATGTTTTTACATTCTGTTGAAAACATCATATCTACTCCGTTATCTGCAAGGAAGTGTTGAATTTTAAGGTAAAGTTCCTGTGCCTTTTCAGTACCTAAATGGCGGATAGGGCAGTCAACAAGTTTTAAGCCTGCCTTAATGGCATTTTTTCTGATTTCTTTGATTGCGTCGCCTGTGTTAATACCCTCAATTTTAGTGTCAGCACCGAATTCAAGATAAATTTTATCTGTATAGTTGATAAGTTCCTGTGCAAAGTCTTCGCCGATAAGCATTGGCAAATCGCCGCCTACTTCATAGCTTAAGCTTAACTTACCGTCAGAAAAAGCACCTGCACCCGAAAAGCCTGTTGTAATAGCACAGCTTGGCTTACAGTTTACACAGTGGCCTACTTCTGCTTTAGGGCAATGACGCTTTTCAACCGGCTTGCCCTTTTCAATTAAAAGCATTTTTTTCTTTGTCCCACGCTTGATGAGTTCAAGGGCTGTAAAAATACCTGCCGGGCCTGAACCTACAATTATCAAATCGTAACTCATTTATGTACTCCTTTTTTGCAAAAAAATAAAGTCGAACCGCAATAGCTCGACTTCAAAACTTTTTCTTGTTTATTATCTATTGCACATTATATTAGCATATTAGCATATATTTGTCAATAGTTGTTACATTAGTTGTTGCATTTTAGGCTTAATAATTCTTGCATATATAAATATAATCTGTTATACTTTATAAGTAAAAATATATTTTATGGGGAATTTGATGGAACAGACGCAATCTATTAAAGAAATACTTGATACATACGGTAAATATACCGGCTTAACTATGGGTACATCAATGGAACCGCTTATTCACGAGCAGCAGGATAACATAATTGTTGTCAAGAATAAAGGCAGGCTTAAAAAATATGATGTGGCTGTTTATGTTACACCGCAGGGTAAGTATATTATGCACCGTGTTGTAAAAGTGTGTGATGACCACTATGTTATAGTTGGGGACAATTTGCTGAAAAAAGAATATGTTACCGATGATATGATTTGTGGTGTTCTTGTCGGATTTTATAAAAAAGGTAAAAAATATATTGATTGTACTTCATCAAAAAAATATATGATTTATTCAAAAATATGGGTTGCCCTTTTGCCGATTCGTCCTGCTATTCTTCTTTTTCCAAGGGGAGTTAATTGGATAAAAAGGCATATTTTTAAAAAGGGGTGATGTTCATTATGGTAAATAAAAAAATCGGCAAGAACGATACAAATGTTATTAAATGGATGTTCACCGTTTGCAAAAAGCAATTTCCGATGATGATTTTGCTTGTTGTTTTAAATGCGATATACGGTATATCTTCAGTCTTTTTTGCAAAGTTTTCCAAAAGCATTATTGACGGTGCAACGCAGGCAAAGGATTTTAATATCGTAATTAAATTTGCACTTTGTATGCTTTTTCTTGTTGCATTTCAAATGATACTTAATATAACTAAAAACAGCCTTTCCGAGCGTTGCAGTGCAAGGCTTGAAATGATACTCAAAAAATATATTCTCGATTTAGTTATAAAAAAAGATTATCAATGTGTTACATCATATCACACGGGTGATTTGCAAAACCGTATGTTTAATGATGTGACGCTTGTCGCAAACGGGTTTACAACGATTATTCCCGAGTCAGCATATTTCGGTGCAAAACTTTTAAGCTCATTGATTTATTT
>ERZ860668.2034-NODE-2034-length-11561-cov-7.191205_pt1 | contig 11561 bp, 8 predicted proteins | sample MGYA00510062_ERZ860668 | MGnify/ENA primary metagenome ERZ860668 (study PRJEB30046, sample SAMN00715258) | human gut metagenome | study: EMG produced TPA metagenomics assembly of the A metagenome-wide association study of gut microbiota in type 2...
TCAATTATCTCTCTTATAGAAATAGTTCCTTCAGCACTTCCATTAATTGCTCCTTTGACCTCTTTATCAACCAGAAAAGCCATAAATTTCCCTGCTTCATCGGAACTTATAAAGCCCATCTGATAGTCCAAATTATCTATATTCATAGGAATAGACTTCATTACATGTTCGACATAGAATAATAATCTTTTCGTATAATCATCTTTGCCTATTGCAAAAGGATATCTTACCGCAATCCAATTGCGACTAGAGTATTTTTGCCACAAAGCATACTCCGCTTGCCGTTTTATTTGTTCATACGGAAAAGCAAATCTGTCACACCAAATAAGCTCTTTTGATATTCCATCAAAATCAGATTCCATCGTATTCATATGTTTAGGTTCATATACAGATGTACTGGACATATGCATATATTTATCACAATCTACAGCTTCCATCACATACTTTATATCATTCGAACAATAGGCAATTTTATCAATAACAATGTCATAATGCGTGCCGGATAATGCTTCTTTTACACTTTCTTCATTTGTCCTTTCAAGGATAATCCTCTTTACCTTGTCACCATATTCATCAGAAGATATTCCCCTTGTGGCAATAGTAACATCATGCCCCTTTTCTAAAAGTTCATTTACCATATGTATTCCAAAAAATCTAGTACCACCTATTACTAATATTTTCATCCTTTTTCTCCACAAACTCATATTTATCAATCAAATCTTCCCCTAAAATTATACCATTCTCCCAAGAATAAAACCATACATTTCCTCTCGTGACGCCATTTTGACGCCATTAACTCCTCATTTCTCTCTATGACGTAGAAAAGGCATCCCCGAAAATTTCGGGAATGCCCATCATTCACACAAGCATATCTTATTGATTACTCCGTAATCAATAAGCTCGCGGCATTCATAGAATGCCTGCGAGCCCTATAAACAAAGGAAAACCACGGTTTCGTGTAAACACGACCGTGGTTTTCTTTATTTATAGTGAGCTTGCGCTCTATTCATTGATAACGTTAATTATTCAACAATTGTAGCAACCTTACCTGAACCTACTGTTCTACCACCTTCACGAAATTATCTCATCATTGTTGAGTGTTTTCTATTTAATTTTCATTATATTTCCTGCTCCTTTTGGTTGCCTGTGCTGTCATTATTTCTATTTGCAGAGAAAAATGACGACTGATTGACGACTGCATACAAATACAACTAAAGTCTATTATCACACATTTTTAGGTATAAGCTTTCTATTTGTTGTTTTATGCTTTCTACTTGTTTCTTATCATCAAAAACTTTATGTGCTTTTATAGATAATTTAGCAATATCTTTATGTATCTCATTTTTTTCGTCAAATAACGGAATATAAATATTCAAATCAATACTATACGATCTTCCACTATACGTATAACGAAAATATTCTTGAACAACGTTAGTATTTAAGATGCCACATATATAATATGCTTCTTTTTTATTTATATATCTCCCTTCCTTATCCATTGATATATATGGCGAATGCTTTGCACAAATCGGCATAACCTTTTCTCCCCACGGAGTAAGAATAGGCTCAACTACCGAAGAAACCATTCTTGTATTGTCTCTAAAAGTTACAGCTGATTCCCCATAAGTGTAATTTCCAACTTTTGACAAAGCATAAAATTCACTACCTTTTGCAATCATTTTGCTTCTTTTTGACTGCTTTCCAATCAAATTCATATTTTTTATAAAATATTCTGTAACATATTCATAATTCTTACTTAAATCTTTTAACGAAATACATTCTGTTTTACCCTTTTCATATGGGAAAATACAATAATTGTCACTATTCTCTATTCCAAACTCTCTTATCTGCGGACTTTTAATTACGGGTTTAACTACTTTTTTTTCAAGTTCAAATCCTTCATTTTTTGTAGCCTTATATACAGAATTTTTAAATTTAGAATTAACGAATCTATATCTTTCACTATTATTTGATTTTCCCTTTGGTTCAATAAAATATATCTCTGCTGGGGTGAATTCTACACCACTTCTTGCTTTATATTCGCACTTTCCAACTATTTTCTCATACAACTTTGTTCTAAATGCTTTTGATTTTTCAACCATTGTAAAACCAGTTCTCTTATCATCCAACCGATATGCATTTCCAATTTTGTGTTCAAAACAATCTTTTACCTCATCAAATTTACCGTATGAATTTATAGTTTTAATATCTTTTCCTTTCTTTTTTTCATAATAATCAACTGTTATCCCTTTTGAATAATCTACCTGATTGCTTTGGTAATAGTATGTTAAAAATTTTTCTGTAGTATATATAAAAGGATTTCCTGCTTTACTCCAATCATCCACTTTCTGTAAATATAACCTTTCATTCCTTTCTACATTTGTATAAAAATTTCTAAAACCTGCATATGAATCCTGCGTCATCAAAGTTTTTGGCATCAAAAAAGCTAAAACCCCTTTATCATTTAACCATCTTGAAGCTGTAACGTTTGATATTAAGGCACATATATTTAAACTTATGGCACCCATATATGTCTGCCCTGAAAACAAGTGTCTATCTAAGCATAAATTCTTAATTTTTTGTGCATAAACCTGAGGTAAGAATTCCCATTTTACCCAAGGTGGATTTCCTACTATAATGTCAATATTCTTTATTCTTGCAACAAGCATATAATTAGTAACTATTCTTAACCAAATGCCATCCCATTTATTTATATGCAATTCAACCAATCTTGAAGCTAATTCATCAATTTTATTTAAAACTTTATCTTTTCGTTCATCTTGTGCTATACAGTCAACAATTTTATCATACACTATTTCTGTATTTTCAGCTTTGATTGTTGTTTGAAGTAAACTCATTTTCTCCAAATAATAATCACTTTCGACAAATGAACATGGTAATGTAATTTCTATTTCTCCTTGTTTTGTATTAATAATATATTGATAACATTTTACTCCATCTAAATAAATTATCTGCGGGATATTAGCTGAATCACCCAAATATATCGGTATTTCTACCGGCTGATCATCTAATAGTGGTGATATTGCTAATAGATAACTTACCCTAGCTGTCAATACAGATAAAGGATTGATATCAATTCCATATACTCTACTTATGATTGAGTCTAATAATTCTTTTTTTTCTTCTGACTTTAACGTCGCTACATCTTTATCTCCTATGATATGTTTTATCATTGACACAATAAAAATTCCACTGCCACAGCATGGATCAATTCCTCTCCATTCACTATTTTCAAGCATTTTTGTACTATTATCAATCACATAGTCCGCAAGCCATGATGGAGTAAAATATTCTCCTAAACTATGCCTAACTTCATTTGGCATAATTTCCATGTATAAATCTTTAAATATATCAATTGCCATATATCCATAAGAAAAACTATTAATTGAATAACTTTCTAATTCGTTTATAACTCGCTTTATGCACTTGGCTTCCTTTTCAGTCCATTGATTTTCATCAGCATACCATGAAAAGAAATCCCCTTCTAAAAGATTTCTTATTCCTCCTATAGAAAAAGTATATCCTTCTTCTAAATTTCCCATAAATTCTCTTAATTTATTTGAATCTATTTGGGTCAAATCCGAAAAGTAAACAACTTCATCTTGACTACTTCCAGATATTTTTGTAATAACCTTACAAGCAATTAATTTTACAATAATAGCGTATGTTGTTTGCAAAACAAATAATGCTTTATAATCCATTTCTGTATCTTTGATTTCAACATCAAACAATCTTCCTAATGCTTTTTTTCTCTTTTCGATATCTAAATTTTGTCCTCTGTCATTTTCAGATAAATGGAATAACTCTTGCCATTCTTGAAATAACATATCAGTCTTATCTGACATATTATTAAGAACAATTTCAAATAAACATTTTGCTAAATTTTCGGTAACATGAGTTGAAGAATCATATTTAAAATCTTTTATAATATTCTGTGGAACAAACCTTTTATTTTCCAAGTTTACTAAACTTTTTACAACCTTATCCAAATCTTCCGTTTCAATTTCTTTAAAGGGTGTATGATGTAATACTTTATCAAAATAATAAAAATATCTTATTTTTAATCCATCTGTTAAAATTGCATTGTATTCAACATTATCCTGTGCATTCACCTGAACAAGATAATCATTTACTTGTTTTGTTGCTTTTTCTTGATCTTTTAAATTAGATAATTTCGATTTTTTCTTATACTCTATTATCAAATCATTCGAAACGGCATCCATCCTTCCTCTAAATTTTCGAATTTTTCTATCTTTAAATTCAGGTACAAATTCCTTTTCAAATATAATATCCTTATCAAGATACGACTTACTCAAATAATATATCTCATTTTCAAAAGCAGATGCGACTGTTGCTTCGGTAGTTGCATCTTTAGCCTTTTTTATTAAAGATTTTAAAGTTATTTTTAAACCTTCCTTATATTCTTGGCTATTAAATTTTTCATCTAAAGTCCTTTTTTTATCGTTCATATTTTCTCCATCCTTTATATTTACCATATTGTATGATTATAACATATTCTTTAATTAAAATAACCATCTAATCACTTTATATCCTGTACCGAATGAATATCCTCTTACATTAACATAAAATTTGCAACACCACTATCTTCAATTACTTTCCAATTAACCATAGTATTTCTTTTATCTTCTGCTAAATTACTCCCTGTATAAATATCAATTAATTATTCTCCTTGTAAAATACATACTTTAATTATATTATATAGTATTTTCGAACGCAAGTTCTATTTTCTTTCTGTAAAACACTCAACGCATATATCCAGTAGCAATTCGAACTTATTCTTATATAATTTGCTTCTTTTCCACTCATACTCCAATTTCACTACCTCTTTCGATATATTTTATATCCTTTGCCAAATAACTCTTCAACATTTTCTTGTCGCACAGAAACTTTACCCGTACTTCTAGTGGCATCAATAATAACAGCTACTTTTTGATCTTCACTTGCAAATTCTTTAAAGAACATAACATGACTTCCAATTTTAGCAAATACATCTCCTTGTTGTATCTCTTCTATTCTTTCTACAACATTAGCATAATCAGGTATTACTCTTGTTGAAATTTTTTGTGGTAAATTCCAACATATAGTCAGCAGACCTGAACAATCTACTCCAACACAATCGTAACTTATTCTTCTAGATTTGTCCTCTGGTACATTGCCTGCATATTTTCCTGAATCAAGTCCATTTTCAAACTCCTCTAACGTAGAACCTAATCCCCATCCATATGGAATTCCTATATTCTTTTGATTAACTTTCCACCAACCACAATTAAGTTTTTCTCCCTTCCATGTGACATCAGGCGAATCAACCTCTATACCATTACTATCTATTCCATGTTTTACATTTTTCTCCGTAGCATACCATTCATAATTTGCATATTCCAATGCTTTATTTATAACTTTTTTTCCCCATTCGCTTGTTTTATTCATATATATTACCTCAATAAATTTATTCTGTATAATCTAAATATATCTACATTTTATCATAACCCCCTCTCCAAATAAACATAATTCTTTTGCCAATAGACTACCTTTATTAGTCTTATTTTTACTGGAACTATCGTATTTCTAACGAGTAAATCTTTTATTCTCTCTTTCCTCCTTCCCCATCTCTACAATACTTTCATAATCTTCATCCCTGACAAATCTCCTAAAATATTCCAGCATAAACTCTGACTCTTCCAACTCACATATCCTTTCAACTTTCTCATCAATCTCCTGATCCATACACTTTACTCTCCATCTAAGAGTTTCGTTTACTTCTGCCAGCCTTTCTCTGTCTTCATTTGCCTGCTCCAATTTCTTCTTCAATTCTATTGACTCTGCAAAGCAGCCTTTCGCCATTTTAACTATTCTTTTAAATATCCTGTTCAAACCTGCAAGAAACGGCATTACAATCTTTTCTCTGTAAGATTTTGCACTCATCAGTCCTTTAGGTTCTTCCGGTCCTTTTATTATTTTATTTTCAAATTCCCGAATATCCTTTATTCCCCATTGTGCTACTGCATCTGCTTCTTTTAATTCTTTGTAAGTTTCTTCAAGCTTTTTATCGGCTCTTTGCTTTTCAACAGTCTTTTTCAATATTTCATTATTCATAACCTCAACATCTTTTACTGCCTTTTCATATTTCTCATTTTCCTTTTTTACCTTGTACTCTACAACCGACAAATCATTATTCCGTCCTGTTTTCTTACTTTTCAGGAACTCTCCCAGCCATACGAATATTCTGTTATCCACACACTCTCTTATCTCCCCCTGCAGCACTTTTTCAAGGAATTCTTTTGTGCATACTTTTCTTTTTGATACCTGTTTTGATATTCCCTTTTTAAATCCCTCTGCTACCGGCACTGCCACAACATGCATGTGCGGACTTGCCTCATCATAATGAATTACTGCATTTGCCACAATTAAATTTGGAGCAAACTTTTGCAACAGTTCCAATATCTCTTTGAACGCCACATCCATTCTTCTTCGTTTGTCAGGATTTTTGTCCCAAAACTCCTTATCTCCTATTTGAAAAATCAGTTCCACTGCCATGTCCTTGTTTGACTTTGCAGTCTTTTCAAAATAATCATGTATTTTTCTTTCTTCTCTTGTCTGTTTTTTATTATACTCTTCCACAGCCTCACTGAACTGTTCCCTGTATAATTTCTTTACATCATGCACTAATTTATCCGTACCACATAATATTACTATGTTCTCCTTATCATAATCATTGGAGTGGTACTTTCGTAAATTATGCTTTGCCACACATGCCAGTTTCGCCTTGCTGTTAATGGCACTGTTCTTCTGGCTCAGATGGGCTGAATATGATAATCTTTCCATAATCTCACTCCTTCTCTTTTATTGTATTTACGTGCGGTGACACCGCCACGTTCTCATTCTTTAAATGTATACCCGGGGCATATTGGAAACGTAAGTTTCTTATCAATTTGGCTCTGCCATAATTGATAACCCCCTAGCACTTTTGACAATCAAAAGTGCGGGGTCTCTGCCGAGGGCTTTATGTCCTTACATTACCTTACTTATCCCACAGCCGACTGTATGTGTGTGTATACCTTATGGATTTATTACACCCGGGTGTGAGACTTAACTTTACGACATTATGTCGCAAAGTACGATTATCGCCATAGCAGCGTTTCCACCTACACCAATATGTAAAGCTATGGCGCAATCTTTATTTCCATTGTCTGCTCTTCAACCTGCAAGTGCCACTTGCAGGTCTTTAGCATTCAAGCCGGAAATTTACCAACGGAAATCCTCCGGGATTTCCTTTCTGTCAAGATATTCTTTTCTTGCATTTTCTCTCTCCTCTACCGATTCGGCAGTCTTGCTTTCTGTATAAATGTTTCTCAAAATCATCTTATCCATCTTATCTTTAATACCTGCTTTAATCAGTTCCGTTTCGTCCTCTCGACCATATATAAAATACTGATAAATCATCCTGAATAAGTCCTCATCTATTTTTATCTGCTTAACCTTTTCAACCATACAAATCTCCTTCCGTAAATTGGAAATGTAAATCGGCTTTAAAAAACTATATTTTTTTAGTTTCATTTAGCCAATTTACAATTTACGATTTACAAATTTCAAAACATCCCATAAATAAAGGGATTGAAAACATTCTGATGTAAATTGGCTCTTTTTTTTACGTCATTTTCAATTTACAAATCCATCATTCCGATTTACAAACCACCCAATTTACATAACAAATTTACATTTTTAAAAGTAAATGACATCATGTCACTTACTTTTTCCTGTAATTTCATCAGATTCAGTTTTAAGATTTTCCAATGTTTCCTGCTTAAAAGGAATGTCCTCATCCCTCTCTATTTTCTCAAAACCATTTTCCTTTTTTCTCTTCCATGCAAGCTGGGTTCCATATCCTTCCTTAATGAATCTGTGACTTTTCACCTCTTCCCACTGTTCTGCAAATTTAAGCCTCATGATGCTCGTAATCTCTCTGGATTCGTACTGTTTCGGCTTGCAGTTTTCGTGGTGCAACGCTCTCTCGTAAATCATCTGAACACATACAAACTCCTCATCCGTCATTTCAAGAAACATCTCAATGATGCCCACAAGAGTATCCTGAGGCATACATTCCTTCTGAAATTCAATGAGTTCTTTTTCCAACTCCTTATTAAATACAAGTTTAGTGTTAATGCCCTTTTTATACATATTCATTATTTCAGCCCAGCACTGTTCTATGTATGCCCTTGTTTCTTCCTCATCTTCCAACGGATGATGCAATGCCTTTTCCTTATTTACCATTACCGGTACAAATCTTCTGTTACCTGTACGGTCAAATGGCAGGAAATCAGCATTATTGGAAGAACCCACAAATATGCATTGTCTTGGTCTGTCTTCAGGATGGGTTTCATATGGTACCTTGTAAGTTTTACTCTGACGGCTTAAAAATGACTTAATGTCCTCAACACTTCTTGCATTACAGGTTGCAAGCATTTCCGCCATTTCAATAATCCAGTGTCCCTGAATCTTACGAAACACGTTGTCATCATCAAGTTTTCTTAAGTCATCCGAAAACCACTCATTTTCCATTGCAAGAAGTCTTAGAAAACTTGACTTTCCTGCACCCTGCCCGCCTACCAGACAAACCATGTATTCAAACTTACAACCGGGATTGTAAACTCTATGTACTGCTCCCATCATCATTATTCTTGTTGCTTCAAATATGTAATTACTTTCATCTGTTCCAAGGTATCTCGGTAGCAGATACCTAAGCCTTGAGTTTCCATCCCACTCCAGACTTTCCAACTTGTCTATAATTGGATGATAATGATTGTTGTTGCCTACAATGTCAATTGCACGCTTAATGTTTTTATCTCTTGTAATTCCGTAAAACTTTTCCATTCTAAGCATTATGTTGTTAAAATCCGTATCTGTAAAAGTCTTTGAACGTCTCCTCCAGTCCATTTTCTTAACAATGTCTGTCTTACAGGAAAGTTCATTACGCCTTATTGCATCCTTTAACATTGGGTCATTATTTAAAACTTCGATGACATTTTCAATGGTTTGTCTCGGACTTCCATCAGAACGTTTTTTAAGGCAATCCCTTATAGCCTCGATTTCTTTATTATCTTTGTCCTCCACATTGGAGGATTTATTTATTGTATTGCCATTCATCTTTTTGTTTTCCTCCTATCAAACAAATTCTTCTTGTTAGTGGAAGAAACTCTTGCTATAATTCAATTGTCAGTTAAATGTAGCAAGGGAATCTTCCCGGTTACACCAGCCCTTGGCTTTATGTCTTGGGCTTTTTAATTATGGTTATTGTCAATTAAATCTGCAACGCTTCTTGCTTTGTTAGGATATAAATGACCATAAGTATTTAACGTAATTCTTATATCCTTATGTCCCAGCCTTTCCTTAATAAGCAATGGTTCCACACCTTTATCAATAAGATAGGCAACGTGACTATGTCGCAAATCGTGAACTCTTATTTTCTTAACATTAGCCTTTTCGATTTGTCTTCTCATTTTGTTTTGTAATGCACGACATCCTATAGAAAATAACCTTATATTGTCAGGTAATCCATATTGTCTGTCACACCATTCTTTTATTTCTTCTTTAAGAAAAATAGGAATTTCAACAACTCTTACTGACTGCTCTGTTTTAGGTGTAGTAACAATATCTTTACCATCTGCTCTATAGTAAGTTTTCGTGATACTGATTCTGTTGTTATAAAAATCAATATCCGATTTAGATAAAGCAAGCAGTTCTCCTTCTCTTATTCCTGTCCAAAATAGGATTTCAAACATTATGTAATATCTGTCTGACTTATCAACCGTACTTATAAACTGCTTGTACTCATCTACTGTCCAGAACGTTAAGCTGCGCTTATCATCTTTTCCCATTCTCTTTACTTTTTTACATGGATTATTAGCCAAATCATATATTTTCGTTGCATGTGTAAATAAAGCCGTTAACTGATTTTGAATCATTCTCATATATGATTCTGACAGATTTTTCTTATAGATTTCATTCTGCCATGCTATAATCTGTGCCGGTTTTATATCAGACATTTTCATATCTCCAAAATATGGTATAAGATAACTGTCAATCATATATCTCTTGTTTTGCTTTGTTCTTTGCTTTAGTTCATTTTCCTTATCCTGAAAATACTGTTCAACAAAAACTTTCATAGTCATTTCAAGATTTCCATGTTTCTTCAGATTTCTCTCACACTCATACTGTTTAGCTTCACGTTGTGTTTTAAATCCACGCTTTTTCTTTTGCTTATTTACACCATAAACGTCCGGTTCATACCATTGTGCAACCCACTTTCCTGTGCTTTTGTCTTTGAATGCCATAACTTAATTCTCCTTTTCTGATTCTTTTAATCCAAATAATTTCTGTTCTAAATAGGCTTTAGGTATTTTACCTGCAACTACAAGATATCCACCTTTAGCCAATTCTTTATTTAAATCTCTAATAACTCTATATGCATGACTACTGGAACAATGAAGTAATGTTCCAACATCATTTACATCTAATAAATATTTTTCATATATCATACGCTCGCCTCCTCTCGATTTACGTTTTTCGTACGGTTGTGATAGTATTGTAATGTACGAATTTCGTAATGTCAAGTATTTTTCGTATATTTAATTATTTATTATGTACTTTTTTCGTACATCATGTTATACTATACGAAAATATAGAAAGGTTGGTATCAATAAATGGGTGACGGCAAAAACCTAAAAAAAATACTGGATGCACAACAAAAAAGCGTGCGATGGTTGTCTAAAGAAACAACCATTAGTCCAACTACGTTATATTCAATTATTCAGAAAGACACAGCTATTAGATTTGATTTCGCTCTACGAATAGCCAATGTTCTTAACGTGGAAGTATCTGACATATGTTCAGATTCAGCTTTACAGGCTGAAGATTGGTCTGATGAAAGCAGGATAACATTACCTGAACTTCCACATGGTTTTGACAAAATATTAGATGAAAACCGCATCAAAACTTACTTAAAAAATTCACTTTATCCGCTAATGGAAATGTTTGGGAAAAATAATCTACCTAAACTTGATGAGCACCTGACTAATTACTATCAGTTAACAGATGAAGGCAGACGAGATGTTGACCAGTTTATCAATGCTCAACTTCAAATAAAGAAAGACCCTAAAAGGGCAAAAGATGTTAAAACTATCAAAAAATGGTAATGCAGACTCCGAGAAAATCGGAGTCTTTTTTCTTATGTAAAATCCTATAATAAGTCCTCTTTCTTACTTTTAGGTGAATTTTGACGACACTTTTGACGACACTTTTCTGAAATTCATCTTGTAAGAACGAAAAAAGGCATCCCCGAAAATTTCGGGAATGCTTATATTTTTGCACAAGCATATCTTATTGATTATTCCGTAATCAATAAGATCGCGGCATTCATAGAATGCTTGCGAGCCCCATAAACAAAGGAAAACCACGGTTTCGTGTAAACACGACCGTGGTCTTCTTTATTTATAGTGAGCTTGCGCTCTATTCATTGATAACGT
>ERZ860668.2038-NODE-2038-length-11541-cov-10.621191_pt1 | contig 11541 bp, 10 predicted proteins | sample MGYA00510062_ERZ860668 | MGnify/ENA primary metagenome ERZ860668 (study PRJEB30046, sample SAMN00715258) | human gut metagenome | study: EMG produced TPA metagenomics assembly of the A metagenome-wide association study of gut microbiota in type 2...
TGCCGCCGGTCATATGTATTATACGAACCTTGAGAGTTGTCTTGCCGAGTATGTTTATCGCTTTTCTTGTTGCCTTTTGGCCTGCCTCATCAGAATCGTAACAGATAAAAATTTCACCCGCATAATGGGAAAGCAGATGCGCCTGCTCTTCCGTGAGAGCTGTGCCGAGACCCGCTACGGCATTTGTAAAACCTGCTTGGTGCAGTGAAATAACATCAAGATTACCCTCGCACAGAATTATCGAATCGCTCTTGGACTTTTTTGCAAAATTAAGGGCAAAAAGATTACTGCCCTTTTTATAAACAAGCGTGTCGCTTGTATTTACATACTTACGGTCGCTGTCCGCATCGTGAATACGTCTTCCGCTGAAGGCAATAACATTGCCGCGCAAATCAATAACCGGAAACATAGCCCTATTTTTAAAGGCGTCATAATAATATCTTTTTCCGTTTTTTACCGTAGACCTCAGAATATTCGCATCATACAGAAGCTGCTGACTGTAACCCTTTGACACAAGATAATTTTCAAGATCGTGCCAAGAATCAGGAGCGTATCCGAGCCCGAAATGACGTATCGTATCATCGGTAAGTCCGCGCGAATAGAAGTATTCAAGACCCTGCCTGCCCTCCGGCGAATAGAGCTTTGCGTGAAAGAACCTTGCCGCCTCACGGTTGGCACCGTACATCTCCGCCCCTAGTAGGGGCGGTGGCATTGCGAAGCAATGACGGTGGGGTTCTTCCTCTCCCCCCGAAAACTTTTTTTAAAAAATCTCGAAAAAAAGTGAAAGGAATCTGCGTTTCATGTATTATAGAGAGTGAAACTGCGAATATATAACACAAAACTGCGCGATATATCAATGAAGCGGGCGGTGCGGATAAGTTAGACTGCGCTACTCCCCGCAATATATTACGGCGGTTCATAACGTGCTGTATATCGCAGAATATTTTGTCTGAAAAGGGGAAGGAAAAATAAAATTTCGCTATTGAAAATACTGGATATACATGCTATAATTACGATAATGGGTTTGTCTGGTAAAAATAACCTGCCGAGAGAAAGAAGACCGACAAAGGTTGGATATCTTTTTCCTCGGCTTTGCCAAAAATACTATGATGCAGGGAGGGCTCCACTGTGCGGAAAAATCATCACGGAAAAAAAGATAGGCTGGTGAAGCGTGTTTTTGCGCTTTGTCTGGCGCTTGCGGTCATCTGCACCTGCCTTGTGCCGGTGTTTGCAACCGAGTACAAGGAAGTTGTCGATTCCGGGGACGAAGTTGCCGGTTTTGGCGGGGATTTCCCTGCCGTAGATGACGGCGAAGCTGCCGGTTTCGGCGAGGAAGAAGCCTCCCGGCCCGTAGAAGGCGGCGAGGACGAGATTGCCGGTTTCGGCGGGGACGAAGCTGCCCGGCCTGTAGAAGGCGGCGAGGACAACCCCAGCGGGAGCAGCTCCGGCAATTATACTGTTGAGGAAAAGGATGATGCCCTGGTCTATGTGCTCAATCCCGACACCAGCTCCAGCACCGTGACCGAGTGGTTCGGTGAGGACGACGTGGTGGAAAAGCCTGATGACAAAGTGGTCGTTTCCGGCGACGAGATCAAAAAGCTGCAGGATATGGTGGTCTACCGCTTCTGGCTGAAGGAGCTGAACGCCAACGACCTGAAGGACATTACCGCTCAGGCACAGATCAACAATATGACGGAAAGCGAGTATCTGGCCCGGAACGGTGAGGTTCTGTGGAACCTGTACTTCATTCAGGCTGTGCCCCGGGCAGAGACCATTGCAGATTACAGCAGCTACATCAATACCCCTTCCTCCAACCGGGACCCCAAGGGCGAACTGCGGCTGTTTGACTACTGGTACACGCTGGACGAGTTTGGCAACCGGGTGCGCCTGAACCTCACCGACCCCACCAGCAACATTCTGGACGACAAGACCACCACCGTGAACGTCTACGCCGCATGGAAGGACGGCACCGTGGGCTCCGATGAGGAAGAGGATGTGGATCACGAGGATCTGGTGGACAAGAACCCCGTGCCTGTGGATCTGACTGCCAAGGCCTCTGCTTCCTACGAGGACGAGGAAGGTAACCCGAAAACCACAACCCTGCCGGTGGAAGTGAAAAACCTGCCCTCTGCCACTCACAGACTCAGCATTACCCACATGGGTGATAATTCCATGACGGAGTTCTGCAATACCTACGTGAATGAGCTTCAGGGGATGCAGCCCCTTCTGGGCCTGAAGATCACGCCCGAAGATATCAACAGCGAGAAGGTGCAGCTGGCCAAGGGCCAGAAGGCCACCGTTACCGTTTCTGGTCTGGACAAACTGCCGGATATTGCGGAAATGGAAGAAATGGGAGCGCTCACTGCCGATGCACTGAAGGTGCTCCACCAGAAAGACGACAATACCGTGGAAAAACTGGATGTTGTCAGCTATGAGAATGGCACCCTGACCTTTGAGACCACCAGCTTCAGCCCCTTTGTGATTGCACTGGAATATCCGTATCAGGGAAGTGAAGATTTCGATGATGACGGCATTGAGATCGTCAGCATTGAGATTGATGGCGTTGAGTACCCGAATGTGAATGATGGAATTGCTACGATCAGCAGTATTCAAGGCGATGTGAAGGTTCCGGTTGGCTCGACCATAAAACTGAGAGGCAACAATGGCAAAAGCCATTACTACCATTATTGGGAGGTTGTAAGCGGCAACGCAACCCTTATTTACAATAACAAGGATTGTACAACCGTCAATGGAAAGGGAGACGAGTATAAGCTTGTTTCACTGAGGCTGAACGGCGAAGGAAAGGTTCAGATTCGCCATACGTATGGCGAATCTAGTGAGCCTGCTAAAAACGGTAACCATGATACGTTGGATATTACAGTTGTAAAGGCTAGCGAGTACAACAAGTATAACCTGTATGTATATACACAAATTCCGGGTTATTCGGATACCAGCTATGAGGATGCAAAACAGCACAACAGCGTCTGGAATGGTATGGCCATTGGTACGATTGCTATAGATCAGCCTGCAAGCAAAAAAAATGGAATTATTTATGGAAGTTCTGATATTGCTGCTAAGCTTGGAACCGAAATTGTTGTAGATTCGGCACAGTTCCCTGTGATTCCCATCAAGCAAGAAGATGGAACGTATAAGGATTACTATTATCAGACGGATCCACGCAGACCGAAAGATGCACCTTATTACACGATTGAGTGGTATCGGGTAGTGGTATCTGATGGCGCAAATACCGGCAAAAATGGTGCAGACGGCGACTGGGGGGGTGATGAAACTCTAAAGAGTAAGTATACAAGCGACGATTATGCATCTCCGATTAAACCTGTATATGGAAATCAGTACCATCTGGATGGCGTTCTTCAGTTCCACGATGAAGTGCATATCAATGTGAGCTACAAGGTTCAGGATGCAGGAAAAACGGGTTTTGACCTACAGGCGGATTACTCGGCGGTTTACAAGACAGAAAAGGATAAAGCTATTTCGCTGAAGAATGCACGCCGTCCGGATAAGGATAGCCTGAATGGAAGCGTGTGGGTGTCAACTCCTTTGTATCCGGAAACAAAGAAGGTGGGAAGGATAACCTACCAATTTGACGGATGGTATACAAACGAGGCTTGTACCGGAAATAAATTTAATTTTGAGAATGGTACAATTACGAAGGATACTATATTCTACGCAAAGTATGTACCCATTTCCGAAGAGACCGATGTAACAATCACCAAGCAGGTGACGGGTTTGTTGGGAGATACAAACAAAGAGTTTGCGTTCTCGGCAACTGTTACAAATGGTGGTGATGACATTACGAGCCAGATTGATGCCGTGGATGAAAACGGTAGCAAGGTTGATCTGAGTAGCTTCAAGCTAAAGCATAACCAGAAAATCACCTTGAAAGATGTACCTGTTGGTGCAACCGTTACGGTTACGGAAATTGCGCCCGGAGCGCATTATAAAGTGACGGCAACCGGATATACTGGTGAGCAGGACGGTAGTAACAACGTATCCTTTACTTACATTACTGTAAAGAGTGCAGATGCAGTTGAAACAGCAAGTGAGACGGGTGCGGAAACTGCTATGGCAGTTGTGACGGCTGTGGACGCAGACGACATTGTTGTCACCAACCATGCAACCCTCAAGCCCGACACCGGTGTTCTCCTCGACACCCTGCCTTACATCGTCATCCTTGCTGTGGTTGCTGGCGGCGGCATCCTGCTGATGCTGCGCAAGCGCCGTAAGGAAGATGACTAAAGGGGGCTGACCGCATGGCGAAGAAGAAAGCGCCCCAGCGGCTGGCCGGTGCAGAGGAAAGCTGTATCAGCCCGGAGCAGGAAGCAATCATCCAGTGGTTCCGGACGGTGAAATTCCGCAAGAACCTGCTGGGCGGCGTGGACGAAGCGGCCATGTGGAAGAAGCTGGAAGAGCTTTACGCCCTGTACGAAGCCGCCATCCGCGCCGAGCGCACCCGCTATCATGTGCTCTTGGAGCAGCAGACCGGAAGCCTGCCCTTGGATACCGCCAAAGTTGACAGCTCTGACCCCCAAAAGGAGGCGCATTCCGATGCACCCGCTGGACAATGAAGCCCTGAAGCTGGGGGCAAAGGCGGTGCGCCGCCGCCGGCTGGACGCTGAGAACAGGCAGGATTTTATCAGCCTGCTGGGCCGCATTGTGGTGATCCTGCTGTGCGCCTGGGTGCTGTTCACGCAGGTGTTCCTGCTCACGCAGGCCAAGGGCAGCAGCATGTTCCCCGCGGTAAAGGATGGCGACCTGCTCATCTGCTACCGCCTGCAGAAAACCTACGCAAAAAACGATGTTGTGGTCTACACCCAGGGCGGCAAGCTCCGGGTGGGCCGCATCCTTGGGCGCGAGGGCGACCTTGTGGCTCTGGACGACAGCGGCACCCTTGTGGTGAACGGCGCGGTGCAGAGCGGCGAGATCCTCTACCCCACCTACGCAAAAGACGCGCTGGAGTACCCCTACACGGTGCCGGAGGGCTGCGTTTTTGTGCTGGGCGATTACCGCACACAATCCGAGGACAGCCGGGACTTTGGCCCGGTTCCGCTGGAGGATGTGCAAGCAAAAGTAATTACACTACTGCGGCGACGCAGTTTGTAATACCACGGAGGCCGGAAGAAGCTGCCGGCATCCTGCCTGTGAACCGCGGAGTTTGGGCCGCGGCACAGGAGTACGAACTATTTCTTACTAGGGAGGAATAACAATGAAACTGAAGAAATTCTTCGCGGGCGTTCTGGCTGCCGCCATGATGCTCACCGTCGGCGCAACCGCAGCGCTGGCAGAGACCCCGGCTGGCGCAACTGCAGATGACAGTGTGACCATTACCAAGACCTACAAGCTGGAGAATGATAACACTGCGTCTGGTGAGGATACGTTTACCTTTACAATTGCAGGTCAGGATGTTAAGAACAGTGCAGTAAAGGAAGTTCCTCGGATTACTAATCCTACAAAAACGGTTACGCTGGCTGCATCTAAAGATGGTGCAACTCAGAACTTCACTGTGAGATATGGTGATCTGAATATTACCCGTCCGGGTGTTTACTATTACACCATTACTGAGAGTGGTTCTTATGCAGGTGTTACTGGTACGAACTCTCTGATTCTGAAAGTCACTGCAGGTTATGAAGGCAACAGCAAGACTTTGTCCTACTGGTCTGCAGTACGTGAAACCGAAAATTCTAATAAGGGTGCTGGATTTACCAACACTTACAAAGCAGGCAGCCTTTCCGTTACGAAGAATGTTACCGGTAGTCTGGGTGACCATGAGAGCGATTTCTACTTCCTGGTAAGCCTGTCTTCCGATAAGAATGTTACCAGCACTGTGAGCTATGCTGGTGGCCGCAACGAGAACGGAAACTTCACCTTTACTAAGAATGGCGAAGGTGAGAATGCTACTTGGACTGCATCCAAGGTGCTGAAACTTCATGACAATGAGACCTTCACTATTAGCAACCTGCCCTATGGCGTTTCTTATGATGTTAAGGAGCTTTCCGATAGCACTAATGTGAATTCTACTGTCGACGGTGATGCAAAACTGACTGTTGATGGTACTGAGTATACTGTTAGCTATGATAAGGTAGCTACTGGTGCACTGAACGCTGCAAGTGCTGCAACTACCATCACTAACAGTGCTGGTACGGCTACCATCGATACCGGCGTTATCCTCGACAACGCTCCTTACATCGCTCTGCTGGCCATTGTTGCCATTGGCGGTGTGGCCCTGGTGCTGAACAAGCGCCGCCGCGACGAGGAGTAATTGCTCGCGGTAGATTAAACCCCACCGTCATCCCTTGCGGGATGCCACCGCCCCTAGTAGGGGCGGCCTTGGCAAAACCGTGAAGCTTTGCGCCATGCCAAGGGCCCCCCTATTAGCGGGGGCTGGCACGCGAAGCGTGACTGGGGGGTTATCCCAGCACAAACCTAACGAATAACCACTTATTTGAATTTGCTTAACCGGAGGTGGGCTGTATCAACTGGCAGAGAAAAGCGTTGAGGGCAGCCGACTTTCTGGTGAGCACGGTGGTCGTGCTGTTCCTGGTGGTCGCCGGGGCGTATTCAGCCTATGCCCTGTGGGACAACTCGCAGGTGTACGCCGCCGCAGACAATGTTCAGGCAGAGCTTCTGCAGTTCAAGCCCAAGGCGGGCGCGGATAATGGCGCGAGCTTTGAGGAGCTGCTGGGCATCAACCCGGATGTCTGCGCGTGGGTCACACTGGACAACACCGCCATCGACTACCCTGTGGTACAGGGCGAGGACAACTTTACCTATGTAAACACCGATGTTTACGGTGATTTCTCGCTGGCAGGCAGCATCTTTCTGGATGTGAACTGCGACAAGAACTTCACCGACCCCTACTCTCTGCTGTATGGCCACCACATGGAAGAGAGCAAGATGTTCGGTGATCTGGATCTCTACAAGGACGCAGAGTTCTTTGCACAGAACACCACCGGTGAGCTGATCCTGCCCGACCGCACCTATGAGTTACAAACCTTTGCGTGTCTGCTGGTTCCAGCGTCTGAGAATGCGATCTTCGATCCGCAGCGCTGGGACAGCGACCTGCAGGGACTGTATACCTTCGCACAGGAGAACGCCCTGAACCTGAACACCGAAACGCTGGCCGCCATGAAAGCGGCGGGCGATGACGTTCAGGTGCTGGCGCTGTCCACCTGTTCAACGGAGTTTACCGATGCACGCACCATTCTTCTGGCGTGGATGATCCCGTCCGCGTCGGATTCATAAAGGAGAGGATGAAATGAGGTTCCGTAAAATCGCGGTAGCACTCCTGACGCTTGCGTTGGGGTTCTGCCTGTGTCAGCCGGCGGCATTTGCGGCCACCGCGGCTGACCAGCATACACAGCTGCAGGAGCTTCCGGTTTCCATTCAGTCCACGGGGGAAACACCTCTCCCAAAGGAAACACTGACTGTGGAACTTGAGGCTGTGGACAATGCGCCCCTGCCCGAGGTGACCACTCTGGAGATCACCGACGGCGAGACCGGCAGCTTTGGCCCCATCAGTTACACCAGGCCCGGCTATTACGTTTACACCGTGCGCCAGCGCGCCGGTGTCAACACCCGCGGCACCTACGATGAAACCGTGTACTATCTGCGCGTTTCCGTGGTGTGGGACAACGACAAGCTGGTGGCCCGGATGGCCGTGCACACACAGGCCGACCTGATGGACGAAAAGGTGAGCAGCATCACCTTCAACAACAGCTACAAGGCCATCGAGACCCCGTACTACCCGGATCCGTATGACCCTGATCCTGTCACCCCGCCCACCCCTTCCACGCCGGAGAACCCGGCCCCGGCAGATGCCCGCCCGACCATGACTGAAACCACCACCCCTAGTGCACCGGAGCCCACCGCCCCGGCCAGCGTGGTGGCGGATGCCCGCCCGGCCGAAGGCCCCAAACTGATCCAGACCGGCCAGCTGAACTGGCCTGTACCTGTTCTGACGGTAAGCGGTCTGGTGCTGGTGGCTGTGGGTGCCTACCTGATGGAGCGCAGTAAGAAACGTGAAAAGAATGCGTAAAGTATCCCCCGGGCTCGTCTGCATCGTGCTGGGTGTGGTGCTCCTGCTGGCGGCGGGCGGCCTGTACGCCTACAACCGCTACGAGGATGCCCACGCCGGTGCCGAGGCTCAGACCGTGGTGGCCGACCTTCAGCAGAAGGTGGAGACCCCGGAACCGGAGGCAGAGAGCGGCCCCCTGGACCCCGAGCTCCCGGTGGTGGAGATCGACGGCAACGAATATGTGGGTGAGATCTCCATTCCCGCCATCGGCATTGACCTGCCGGTGATGAGCGAGTGGAGCTACCCCCGCCTGAAGATCGCCCCCTGCCGCCAGTTCGGCTCTTCCCGCACCGATGATCTGGTCATTGCGGCGCACAACTACGAGAGCCATTTCGGCAAGCTGACCTCCCTCACAGCGGGGGACAGCGTTATCTTCACCGATATGGACGGCATCGTGAATGAGTACGTCGTGAACAAGGTCGAAGTGCTTGACCCCCACAGTGTGGAGGAAGTGGAACACAGCGGCTACGCCCTGGTGCTGTACACCTGCACCTACGGCGGCAAGACCCGTGTCACCGTCTTCTGTGATCGTGCATCGTAAAAATCAAGGCTGAAAAACAAAAAGAAGCCCCGACATTCGTCGGGGCTTCTTTTTTACTATGTGGGAACTCCCTCCGTCATTGCTGACGCAATGCCACCTCCCTCTCAGAGAGAGGCTTTTCGCTGCCGTAAGGCTCCCTCCTAGAGGGAGCTGTCGCCGGAGGCGACTGAGGGAGTTACTGTTTTTTCCACCGCCGCATCACGCCCATGCCCAGTGCATAGGGGCCGGTGTGCACGGCAATGGTGCAGCCGATCTGCAGCAGGACCACATTGCACTCGCAGGTGGGGTACTTGGCGCGCAGGGCGGCGCGGGTCTGCATCCAGAGCCGCTTACCCTCGTCGGCATCGTAGCCGTAGCCCACCGTGATGCAGTAGTCATCGGGTGTGCCGTTGTGTTCGGCCAGATAGGTCATCAGCAGGTCGAGCGCCTTCTCAAAGCTCTTCTGGCGGCCGCGGGCCACGCCAGCGGAGAAGATCTCGCCCTCCTTGAACAGGATCATGGGCTTGATGCCCAGAATATTGGCAGCACGGCCCGTGACTTTGCCGATGCGCCCGCCCTTGATGAGGTAGTCCAGATTACCCACCGTGAAGAAGATCTGGTTGGTGATCTTTTCCGCTTCCAGCCAGGTCACGGCTTCGTCCAGCGTACAGCCTGCATCCCGCATGGCCACCGCGTTTTCCACCACGATGGATTCGGTCACGGTGGCGGCGGTGCTGTCAATGACCTCGATCTTAGCATCGGGGAAATCCTCCAGCACCAGCTCCCGGGCGTTGCGGGCACTGCCCACGCAGCCGCTCATCTTGCTGGTAAAGCAGATGCAGAGCACCGGGCGGCCCGCCTCGGCATGGGCCCGGAAGACGGTTTCAAAATCCTCCAGAGAAGGCAGGCTGGTCTTGGGGTAGGCCGCGGGGTTATCTACCATGAACTGGTAGAAATCGCGCACGGCGATCTCCTTGCCTTCCTTGCGGTAGTGCTCACCGTCCAGCGAGACATAGAAGGGGATGATCTCAATATTCAGTGTTGCGGCCGTCTCAGGGGTCAGGTCGCAGGCGCTGTCCGTGATGATATCAAACATAGTCACGCTTCCTTTTCAATGCGGCGGGTTCTGTGGCGCGGATCAGACGTTGTGATGGATGTAGGCCTCACGCTCGGCACCCACGGAGATGTAGGTGATCTTGCAGCCAATAGCCTTTTCCAGATACTCAACGTAATCGCGGGCTTCCTGGGGCAGATCCTCCCACTTGCGGGCGGCAGTGATATCGCAGTGCCAGCCGGGCAGATACTCCACCACGGGCTGTGCGGTGTCCAGAGCCATGCCCATGGGGAAGCGCTTGGTGATGGTGCCGTCGGTCAGCTTGTAGCCGGTGACCATGGGGATCTTCTCCATGTAGTCCAGCACGTCCAGCAGGGTCAGGGCAACCTCATCGCAGCCCTGGCAGAACACGCCGTAGTGGCTTGCCACCAGGTCGATGGGGCCAACGCGGCGGGGACGGCCGGTGGCTGCACCGTACTCGTGGCCAGCCTCACGCAGGGCGTGCTTCTCTTCCTCGGTCATGGCCAGCTCAGTGACAAAGGGGCCGTCGCCCACGCAGGAGGAGTAAGCCTTCATCACGCCGATGCTGTTGGTCAGCTTATGGCCCGGGATGCCTGCGCCGATGGGGGCGTAAGCGCCGATGACGTTGGAGGAGGTGGTGTAGGGGTAGATGCCGAAGTCGATGTCGCGCAGAGCGCCCAGCTGGGCCTCGAACAGCACCTTCTTGCCAGCGGCATCGGCGTCAGCCAGATACTGGCCCACGTCGCAGATGTAGTCCTTGAAGATGGCGGCGTACTTCTCCAGCCATGCCCACATCTCATCCACGCTGATGGGAGCGGCGTTGTAGCTGCCCTCCATGACGAGGTTCTTGGAGTCCACCATGGTGACCAGGCGCTTCTTGACGGAGTCGTCCAGATGCAGCAGGTCGCCCATGCGGAGGGTCTTCTTCATGTACTTGTCACCGTAAGTGTAGGCGATGCCGCGCTTGGTGGAGCCGAACTGTGCGCCGGTCTTGGACAGACGTGCCTCTTCCAGACCGTCCTGATCGACATGGTAGGGCATGGTGATGGTGGCGCGGTCAGAGATCTTCAGGTTGGCAGGGGTGATGGAGATACCCTGCTCGCGCAGCTTGTTGATCTCACCGTCCAGATGGTGGGGATCGATGACCATACCGTTGCCCATCACGCAGACAACATTGGGACGGAGGATACCGGAGGGCAGCAGGTTCAGCACGAACTTGCCCCGCTCGTTCTTGACGGTATGCCCAGCGTTGTTGCCGCCCTGATAGCGTGCAACAATATCGTACTCCTGGCTGATCAGGTCGACCATGCGGCCCTTGCCCTCATCGCCCCAGTTGATACCCGTAATTGCAGTAAGCATAATAAATGACCTCTTTATTGTTTTTCAAAAGGCGGCCTTTTCCGCGCACCCTGCCCGGGATACGCCGCCTTGGGAAACTTGTTTTCTGCCGCGCAGCTCCTGCCGGAGCACACAACAGCTCGAGTATAAGTATAGCACTCTTTCGCCCACAAAAAAAGAGGAAAAAGCGGTTTTGTACGACTTTTTCCTCCCGGTTCAGTTCTTTTTGCTCACTCTGTGGATGGTGCCGTCCGGCTCCTTGATGGAGGTGTGCTCCAGCTGGGCGCGAAGGCTGGACTTCATGTCCTCGATATACTCCTTGCGCAGAGCCTGCTGCTCGGCCTTTTCGGCCTCCGTCAGGCCGGTGGTCTTGCTCTTGTGTGCCAGCTCGTTGATTCGGGCTATCTTTTCTTTGGTCATCGAAGTTTTCCTCCGTTTGTGGTATAATAAGATGAACTCAACCTCTCAGTCTCGCTATCGCTCGACAGCTCCCCTAGCGAGGGGAGCCTCTGG
>ERZ860668.2039-NODE-2039-length-11521-cov-2.595500_pt1 | contig 11521 bp, 10 predicted proteins | sample MGYA00510062_ERZ860668 | MGnify/ENA primary metagenome ERZ860668 (study PRJEB30046, sample SAMN00715258) | human gut metagenome | study: EMG produced TPA metagenomics assembly of the A metagenome-wide association study of gut microbiota in type 2...
GGGAGAGATTATGAAGAACTATAAAGAGAGTGTATTTGTGGTTGGAAATATCGGAAATCCATACACGGCAGCTGCGTTAGAAATGAGAGAGGACAGCGTGGCGGTGGCTGAGATGAGTAGTTTTCAGTTGGAGACAATCCATGAATTTCGCCCGAAAGTCAGTGCAATTTTAAATATTACACCGGATCATCTAAACCGTCATCATACGATGGAAGCGTATATCAAGGCAAAAGAGGATATCGCCAAAAATCAGACGAAAGAAGATACTTGTGTACTGAATTACGAAGATGAAGTGACAAGAAAAATTGGAGAAAATGTAAAAGCGAATGTTCTATATTTCAGTAGTCAGCGTAAACTAGACAGAGGGATTTATTTAGATGATGGGAATATTATATTGAGGCAGGACGAAGAAATCCTGGTCTGCAATGTAAATGAGCTGAAATTACTTGGGACACACAACTACGAGAATGTGATGGCAGCAGTTGCTATGGCTGCGGCATATGGGACACCGATGGAGGTTATCCGCAGGACGATCAAAGAATTTGCGGGAGTGGAGCACCGGATCGAATTTGTGCGTGAAAAAGACGGTGTTGCATATTACAATGATTCCAAAGGTACGAATCCGGATGCGGCGATCAAGGGAATCCAGGCAATGAACCGTCCGACGATCCTGATTGGTGGTGGATATGATAAACAGTCCGATTTCCATGAATGGATCCAGAGCTTTGATGGAAAAGTCCGCTATCTGGTACTGATCGGTGCTACAAAAGAGCAGATTCAGAAAGAAGCAGCAGAGTGCGGATTTCATGACTGTATTTTAAAAGATACTTTCGAAGAAGCACTCGATACCTGTGTGGAGCTTGCAAGACCCGGAGATGCAGTTCTGCTGTCACCGGCATGTGCAAGCTGGGGAATGTTCCCGAACTATGAAGTGCGTGGGGAAGAATTCAAAAAATACGTGAATGCATTATAAAAGAAATAAAATAATTTCATATAATCTGTATCAAAGGGCGTGAAACAAAGTGGAGGAAAAAGGGAAAAAGGGGCGTATGGATTACACGCTTCTGTTGATTGTTGTTCTCCTGGTTGTGATCGGACTGGTGATCTTATACAGTACCAGTGCATATAACGGGCAGGTGAAATTTCATGATTCCTTTTACTATCTGAAAAAGCAGGCGTTTGCGACGGTGCTTGGAATTGTACTGATGCTGTTCGTGGCAGGGATGGATTACCACATCTGGCAGAGACTGGCAGTATTTGGTTATCTGGCAGCAGTTGCACTTTCGGTTGCGGTCATGTTGTTTGGCAGAGAAATTAACGGGTCCAAAAGATGGTTAGCTTTGGGCCCGTTTTCTTTTCAGCCATCAGAATTTGCGAAAGTTGCACTGATTCTTTTTCTGGCGGATCTTGTGACGAAGAACGTAAAAACAATCGGAAAAATGTGGACACTTTGCAGGATCATGTTCTGGATCCTTCCAATCGTGGGACTTGTGGGAGCGAGTAATTTAAGCACGGCGATCATTATTCTGGGAATCGGTGTGATCCTGATCTTTGTGGCAAGCCCGAAGTATGCGCAATTTGCCTTGATGGGAATCGCAGGCGCCTGCTTTATGGGGATTTTTCTTGCCCTTGAAAGCTATCGGCTGGAACGGCTTGCTATCTGGAGAAATCCGGAAAAATATGAAAAGGGTTATCAGACTCTGCAGGGGCTTTACGCGATTGGATCCGGAGGAGTATTCGGAGTCGGGATCGGAAACAGTGTGCAGAAGCTGGGATTTGTACCTGAGGCACAGAATGATATGATCTTTTCAATTATTTGTGAAGAGCTTGGACTCGCAGGTGCTGGGATTATCGTTTTTCTGTTTCTGCTTCTGATCTGGCGCTTTTTCCTGATCGCATCCGGAAGCAGGGATCTTTTTGGTGCGCTGATCGCGACCGGAGCGATGGCACATATGATGATTCAGGTTATTTTAAATATTGCAGTTGTGACGAACACAATTCCGAATACGGGGATTACACTTCCTTTTATCAGTTATGGAGGAACATCGGTGATGTTTCTTTTAATTGAAATGGGACTTGTGCTAAGTGTGTCACAAGTGGTAGACTAAACAGGAGATATACAAATGACGGAAGGAGGAAGATGCCTGATGGGATGATACAGAAAGAAAGGAAAAAGAGAATCATAAAGCAGACTGCCATGAAAGCCATTCTGGTCATTATTTTGGTTTGCATAGCTATGATTACGTTTCTTTTACTCTTTCAAGTGCGGAAAATCGAAGTATCAGGAAATCAGTATCTTAGCAGACAGGAGATTGCAGACTGGGTGCAGGATGATAATTGGTCTTCCAATTCTCTGTATGTGATGATCAGGAACCACCTGATGAATCACGAGCTGCTTCCGGCAATGGAAGAGGCAAATGTGACGATGAAGAATCCGTGGACTGTGAAGGTGACGATCAAAGAGAAGCGTGTGGCCGGTTATATCGTGTCAGGTGATGAATGTATTTATTTTGACAAGGATGGTATCGTACTTGCAAAGACAAAGGAGCTGTGGGATGGAATCCCGTGCATTGAAGGGCTGGAAGTAAAGAAAGTACAGCTTTACAAAGCACTTCCGGTCAGCAAGGCGAACAAAAAAGCATTTGGGAACCTTCTGGATATGACGATGACACTGAAAAAATGTGATCTCGCGCCGGATAAGATTGTTTGTTCCGGTTCAGATCTGTATCTTTTTTTTGGAAACAAATGTGTCAATGTCGGGCACACGAATCTGGAAGAACGGATCATGCAGATATCGCCGATCCTTGAGAAGCTGGGAGATCAGGGAGGAACCCTGTATCTGGAAAATTTTAACACAGATAATATTACAATTACCTTCGAAAAAGATGTGATTCCGGACCTTGGAACATAATCTGTGTCAAGTGAATAAAAAAATAGGAAAATATACAAAATTCTATTGATATTTTTCGGAAAAAAATATATTATAGTCTTATGTATAACTAAGCGCATATTGACATTTAGGGTGTATAATATAATAAGGTGACGAAGGAGGAGAAACTCTTGTTAGAAATTAAAACAAATGAATCAGAAGCAGCAGCTAAAATAATTGTAGTCGGTGTAGGTGGCGGCGGAAACAATGCAGTCAACCGCATGATCGATGAACAGATTGCAGGTGTTGAATTTATCGCAATCAATACAGATAAACAGGCTCTTCAGTTATGTAAAGCTCCGACTCTTATGCAGATCGGAGACAAGCTTACAAAGGGTCTTGGTGCAGGGGCTAAACCGGAGATCGGTGAAAAAGCAGCTGAGGAAAGTGCCGAAGAGATCCAGTCAGCACTCAAGGGAGCTGATATGGTATTTGTTACCTGTGGTATGGGTGGCGGAACAGGAACAGGAGCAACTCCTGTTGTTGCGCGTATTGCCAAAGAGCAGGGAGCACTTACTGTTGGCGTTGTAACCAAGCCTTTCAAATTCGAATCCAAGACAAGAATGAACAACGCTCTTGCCGGAATCGAAAAATTAAAAGAAAATGTAGATACACTTATCGTTATTCCGAATGATAAGCTTCTTGAAATTGTAGACAGAAGAACAACTATGCCGGAAGCACTTAAGAAAGCTGATGAAGTTCTTCAGCAGGGTATCCAGGGTATCACAGACCTGATCAATGTACCTTCACTGATCAACCTTGACTTTGCCGATGTACAGACAGTTATGACAGATAAAGGAATTGCTCATATTGGTATCGGACAGGGCAAAGGTGATGACAAGGCTCTTGAAGCAGTTAAGCAGGCAGTTGCCAGCCCTCTGCTTGAGACAACCATCGCAGGTGCATCTCACGTTATCATCAACATTTCAGGTGACATCACACTTATGGATGCGAGTGATGCAGCAGAATATGTACAGGATCTTGCAGGTGAAGATGCAAACATCATCTTCGGTGCAATGTATGATGATTCCAAGTCAGATGAAGCAACTATCACAGTTATCGCAACAGGTCTTCACAATGTAGGTGGAACACAGAGCAAGCTTCAGTCAAGACTGGAACATAAAGCAGCTATGATGAACGGTGGATCTGGAATGGGAGCAAGCAATATTTCACGTCCACAGTTTAATCCGGGAGAATACAGCAATGTAGAAAGACCGGTATACGGAGGCAGACCGGTACAGCAGCAGACTACACAGGTACCACCGCTTCAGAGTGCAAGAACTCCACAGAGCAAGGTGAAAGAGCAGTCTATCAAGATTCCGGATTTCTTCAAGAAATAAGAATGAAATAACAGGGAAGCAGTAAGAAATTACTGTTTCCCTGTTTTTCATAATTTACTGTTCATAGCGTACCATTTCGCGTCGCAGTCTCTGCATAATTTTCTTTTCAAGTCTTGATATGTAAGACTGGGAGATCCCAAGAAGATCGGCCACTTCTTTCTGCGTTTTTTCTTCCCCGTCGGGGGTTCCGAGTCCGAATCGCATCTGCACGATTACCCGTTCCCTGTTTGAAAGCCGTCCGATGGCTTTCCCAAGAAGTTTGTGTTCTGCTTCGGTTTCCATATCACGATAAATGGTATCTTCTTCAGTTCCAAGAATATCGGAGAGAAGAAGCTCATTTCCATCCCAGTCAACATTGAGCGGTTCATCGATGGAGACCTCCAGTTTGGTCTTGTTATTCCGGCGCAGATACATGAGGATCTCATTTTCAATACAACGGGAGGCATAGGTGGCAAGTTTGATATTTTTCTCTGGATTGAAGGTATTGATTGCTTTGATCAGTCCAATCGTGCCGATGGAGATCAGGTCTTCTACGCCTACACCGGTATTGTCAAATTTTTTCGCTATATATACAACCAGACGCAGGTTATGTTCAATAAGAAGCTTTTTTCCTTCTTCATCCTGCCCGCCTCCGAGAAGGGAAATGGCATGACCTTCTTCTTCACTGCTAAGTGGGAGCGGCAGGATATCTGTCCCTCCTATGTAATGAATTTCCTGCTTTTCCGGGAAGAAAACACTGCGGAAAGAAGGAATCATTTTCAATTTAAAACAATCTGAAACAGCAACTTTTATCATCATTATAATCCTCCTAACAATCTTCAGGATGCAATAGCATTTCATATTTTCCGTTTCCAAAATTCTTCTGTTCGGAAATACCGATCAGTGGAGATTGGATCAAAAATTCAGATTCTCCTGTTATTCTCATCTTCTTGACAGAAAAAACAGGAAGAATACTGGTCGTCTTCTGTATAGTCCGGTACGGGATGTACCGGAGTCTTCCAGGTGAGATTTGGGAAGAAATCTTCTGACAGGCGTCTTTGCTGATAATATGAACCGGCTTTCCGGTCAGTGGATCAGAAAGATGATTACCACTGTCCAGAAAGGCTTTCAGGTGAAAATCTTTTCCATTTACAGTTAAAATCACATCAAAACTGTGATCTTGTGATTTCCATAGTTTCTTTAGAAACAAAAGTCCATGATATAAAAGAAAAAAACCACAGATGCCAAGGGTGAAAAGAAAAGATATGATCCGGAAAAATTTTCCAAAATAAAGACGGAGCCAACTCATGATACCTCCAAGAAGAAAGCTTGCAAGATAGAGCAGAATCCATGCTTTGAAAAAAACGGGAAATGTCCGGATTTTCAATCCGATCACTGTCATACAGGAATTTACCAGGAAAAACAGCAGGATATAGCGGGTCCATACCGGGCATGGAAAAAATAAAATGGCACAGGTCAGTAGTGAACCGGTAAAGGAACCGGCAAGAAGACTTCCATAAGTGGCAGAACATGGAAATACTTTTTTTACTGCCAGAAGAATCAGAAAATCCATCATCATATTTTCCAGAAACAATACATCCAGATATACTTCATACTGCATAGTCTTATCCTTCTTTCTCTTTAGCTGCTAAATAGATTTGGTACTTAAGCATGCTTTATTATAGAAAAGATGTGTTTCAGATTTTGTCAGAAGATGGGAAAAACAGAATAATTTTATTCGACATGCTGAAATACTGGATTTTTTTAAAGAATTGTCGAAAAAGACAGAAAAAGACCGGCGTTCCATGTCGGAAGCCGGTCTCTGGAAAGATAAGATCGGTATTTATCTGTCGTCACGATCCCATTTGTCAGCAAGATTCTGGATCTGTGACTCGAATTTTGCAAGATCTTTGTTTGCAAGACCTTCATTTTTAAGCACAACATCCATGAGGTGTTTGGCTGCCGCAACCACGCGGTTGAATGCAGTAAGAGCACGTGCTTTGACCGGCTTTTCAACTGCTTTTTTCGGAAGCCTGATACCTTCAGAAAGGATGGTATCGGTTGCGAGATCAACACAGCCTCCGGAGTATGGTGCAAATGCCGGAATGCCGAAACGGTCTGTGATGGTAGCAGCGAAAGAATCTGTAACCGAATCCTCTCCATGTATAACAAAGATGTGGGATGGTTTCTCTTTGAATCCATCAATCCAGTTCAGAAGACCATTCATATCGGCATGTCCGCTGATCCCTGCAAGGACTTCAATACGGGCATTTTCGCCAAAGAGCCGGACTGATTCCGGTTTGCTTTCGACAAGCTTGCGGCCAAGAGTGCCAACTGCCTGATAGCCTACGAAGAGGATCGTGCATTCTTTTCTCCAGAGGTTGTGTTTCAGATGATGGCGGATACGGCCGGCTTCACACATTCCGGAAGCAGAGATGATTACTTTTGGTTTGTCATTGAAGTTGATCATTTTAGATTCTTCACTGGTGATCGTGGTTTTCAGTCCCTGGAAAAGAAGAGGGTTGATTCCTTTACTTATCAGAGCCATTGCATCCTCATCAAAGCAGGACTGTACATTTTTCTGGAAAACGTTGGTTGCTTCGATCGCCAGAGGACTGTCTACATAAACTTCAAAATTCTGATATTCCGGCAAAAGATTATTTTCTTTGATCTCACGGATAAAGTATAAAAGCTCCTGGGTTCTTCCTACTGCGAAAGATGGAATGACTACATTTCCACCTTTGGCAAAGGTTTCGCGCAGGACTCTGGTAAGCTCCTTAATATAATCCGGTTTTACAGTAGAATGGACCCGGTTTCCGTAGGTGGATTCGATGACAAGATAATCGGCTGCATCTACATGCTGCGGATCTTTGATGATCGGCTGGTCAATATTTCCGACGTCTCCGGAAAATACGATTTTTTTGCTTACACCGTCTTCTGTGATCCAGACTTCAATGCAGGAAGAACCAAGCAGATGACCGACATCTGTGAAGCGGAGTTCGATTCCTTCACAGAGCTGGATCGTCTGGTTATAATCGATCGGCGCAAGAAGTGCGACTGCATTCATGGCGTCCTGTACAGTATAAAGTGGTTCGTAAAGCGGAGCACCGGAACGAAGGGCCTTCCGGTTCCGCCATTCTGCTTCGGATTCCTGGATATGTGCACTGTCACGGAGCATAATGCTGCACAGATCAGAGGTGGCGAATGTACAGATGATTTCTCCTTTAAAACCATTTTTTACAAGCAGAGGAATCTTGCCGGAATGGTCAATGTGTGCATGTGTTAAGAGGATATAGTCGATCATGGAAGGATTGATCGGGATTTCCTGATTCTCATACAGATCAGGTCCCTGTTCCAGTCCACAGTCTATTAGAATATGTTTTCCACATGCTTCAAGATAATGGCAGCTTCCAGTTACTTCATGGGCGGCACCGATAAAAGTAAGTTTCATATACTCAACCCCTTTGCGTAAAAATTATTTTAGTATATTATACTATAATTTAAAGAAAAATGATAGAAAATCAGACAATATTACTAAGATGTATATTCTTTCAGAAGAGTATGGAAAAAGTCAAGGAGCGATATTTTTAATATTTTAGTGGGAATCGAATAAATAAAAACAGTTTTGAGAAAAATTTATACCAGTAAAGATTTGGAGGTTTATTGAGATGGTACTTAATAAAGTAGAAATCTGTGGTGTAAATACAGCAAGGCTTCCCCTGCTTAGCGACGGGGAAAAAGAGGTACTTTTTGAGAAGATCAAAGCGGGGGATGAGGAGGCAAAAGAACAGTATATCAAAGGAAATCTGCGTCTGGTACTCAGTGTGATCAAACGCTTTTCGGGAAGCAGTGAAAATCCGGATGATCTGTTTCAGATCGGGTGCATCGGACTGATCAAGGCAATCAATAATTTCAATCCGGAGCTGGAAGTAAAATTTTCAACTTATGCGGTACCGATGATCATTGGAGAAATCCGGCGGTTCATCCGGGACAATAATTCGATCCGTGTTAGCAGGTCACTTCGTGATACGGCATATAAAGCCATTTACGCGAAAGAAAATTATGTCAAAGTAAACCAGAAAGAACCTACTGTTCAGGAAATTGCAGAGGAAATCGGAATCGCAAAGGAAGAGATCGTCTATGCGCTGGATGCGATCCAGATGCCGGTCAGCTTAAATGAGCCGGTATATAATGACAATGGAGATGCTATGTATGTGATGGACCAGATCAGTGACAAAAGGAACAAAGAAGACAGATGGGTGGAGAAGCTGTCCCTTCAGGCGGCAATGGACCGACTCGGAAAAAGGGAGAAGCATATTATCAGACTTCGTTTTTTTGAAGGAAAGACGCAGATGGAAGTTGCAGAGCAGATCAATATTTCGCAGGCTCAGGTAAGCCGTCTGGAGAAGAATGCTTTAAAAATAATGCGCAAGTATCTTTTAGGAAAATAAGAGTGCGAAAAAACAATACGTCAGGAGAAAGAACAGATTGTTTAAAAGTATCTTGTCAGATAAAGTGACTGATGGTAATATAAATCTGACCAAAGACAAGAGAGGATGAAAAACGGTGTACAAAGCATGTATATTTGACTTAGACGGAACGTTGACCGATACGTTGGAGTCTTTGACATTTTCGGTGAATGAGACATTAAAGGAAGTAGCGCTTCCGGCGATCACAGAGGAACAGTGCAGAACATTTGTCGGAAACGGAGCAAAGGTACTGATTGAACAATCATTGAAAGCGGCAGGAGATACAAAGCTTCTTTTGTTCGAGAAAGCCTTTGAGGCATATGGACGTATTTTTGACAGGAACTGTACCTATCATGTAAAACCTTATCCGGGGATAAGAGAGATGCTCTTAAAGCTGAAAGATCAAAACATGAAATTAGGAGTGTTGTCGAACAAACCGGATCGTCAGGCAGTTCATGTTGTGGAAGAAATATTCGGGAAAGAGACGTTTGACCTTGTGTGGGGGCAGAGAGAAGGTGTACCGAGAAAACCGGATCCTTCGGCATTGTTTGCGATGGCAGAGTCATTAGGGGTGTCTTCGGAAGAGGTATTGTATATCGGAGATTCAGAGGTCGACGCTGCGACGGGAAATGCGGCGGATATGGATACGGTTCTTGTAGAATGGGGATTTCGATCACGAGAAGAACTGGAAAAGGCAGATGCATACAGAATTGTGGCAGCGGCAGATGAAATTCTTGACATTATCAGGTAAAGGGGAAAAAGACAGATGAATGAGTACAGTGAAGAGTGTCTGAACACATTTTTGAAAGAACAGAAAAAATTATTTGATGAGCCTGTGGCAGAAAACATGGAAGAAGCAGAAGCGTTTCTTGCAGACTGTATGGCTGTCGTAGTCGATTCTATTGACGAGGTGAGAGAATACTTTGAAGAAGAGGGAGTAGATGTGGACGGAATGTCCGCAGAAGATCTTGAGGAAGCTTCGGAAGTGTTCGCTTTGCCGGACGGAACGTATTTGATCGTTGAAGGATAATACCGGTGAAAGCAAATGTATGAATAATATTTGTCAAGTATTGTTGTATGAATATAAGGCAGCAAAGAGAAAAGGCCGCAGTTATTTTACTGCGGCTTTTTCGACGGCTTCGGAAACGGCGTCCAATATAAGTTGCGACGTATATGGCGTATCTTCGGACAGAGTGATTGAATCAGGTGACTGTGTTTCATAGATTTGTTCGGCAATTTCTTCGATGGCAGGCTGGATGAGTGGGAACATAGTCGTTACTGTTTCATCAAGATTGGAAAAACGGATTGAATTGATCTTGTAAGCGTCTACGGAAACTTCTACTTCCAGGTTCGTATTATTTAGTGTGAGAGTGGAAGTATATGTTCCGGGCGTGTACTGTTTTTCGTTTTTTACGGCGCTGTCTTTTTTGCCTGTTCCGAACATAAAAATAAGCAGGACGATGACAAGGAGCGCAAGTGCCGCAAAAATGGCGGTATAAATAATTTCTTTCATGTGAAGAACAACGATTTTTGTTCTGGAACTCATAGAGTTACCTCCCGATTATCCGGCTGCCGTTTTACGGCGATCCGCTTTTTTTATAAGTGTATGTTTGGAAAAGGAAAAATATGCATGTTATCTGCGTGACAAAGGAAGAGAGATATTGTAAAATATTTGTGCTGTATAGGAGGTAGAAGATATGTTTATTATCGCGGGACTTGGAAATCCGACAAAACAATATGAAGGAACGAGACATAATGTCGGATTTGAAGTAATAGACAGGATTTCAGAGAAATATAATATAGATGTGGATGCAAAAAAACACAGAGCGCTGATCGGAAAGGGAATCATTCAGGGGCAGAAAGTTATTTTGGCTAAGCCCCAGACTTATATGAATTTAAGTGGCGAAAGCGTACGCAGTTTGCTTGATTATTATAAGGTGGATGAAGAACATGAACTGATCGTTATTTATGACGATATCAGCTTAGACGTAGGACAACTTAGAATCAGAGCGAAAGGAAGCGCAGGAGGACATAACGGGATGAAAAATATTATTGCTCATCTTGGAAGCCAAGTATTTCCCCGTATTAAAGTAGGAGTCGGAGAGAAGCCGGCGAAATACGATTTGGCGGATTATGTGCTCGGACATTTTTCAAAGGGGGAAGCGAAGTTGATGGATGAAGGGTATGACCATGCGGTTCATGCCGTGGAATTGATCGTTTCAGGTCAGATCAATGAGGCGATGAATGAATATAACCGGAAAAAGAAAGAGGAAAAATAAATTATGAAAGCGTTGCTTGCTCCCCTTGCGGAACTGGCGGATTATGAAGAAATCCGGAAAAACAGAACAAAAGAAAACGGAATGATACAGATCTCGGGTTGTGTAAATACTCAGAAGATACATTTGCTTAGTGGAATCGGATCGGGATGCGGGTATAAACTTGTTGTTTTTTCAAATGAGGAAAAGGCAAAGAAGGCATACGAAGAGTATTTACTGTTTGGAGAAGAGACGTATTTGTATCCTGCAAGAGATTTGCTTTTTTATTATGCGGATATTAAAGCGAAGACACTTACAAATCGAAGAATGGAAGTGTTAAGAGCGATTGCAGAAAAGAAAAAAGAAGAGCCGGTCACTGTGATTACGACGATGGATGCTTTTTTGGACGGGATCATTTCCCCGGATGAAATTCAAAAAAACAGAATTCATATTACAGGAGAAGATACGGTTGATCTTACGAAACTTGAACAAGATCTGACGGCTCTTGGATATGAGAGAGAAAGCCAAATAGAAGCGCCGGGACAGTTT
>ERZ860668.2043-NODE-2043-length-11514-cov-6.699450_pt1 | contig 11514 bp, 7 predicted proteins | sample MGYA00510062_ERZ860668 | MGnify/ENA primary metagenome ERZ860668 (study PRJEB30046, sample SAMN00715258) | human gut metagenome | study: EMG produced TPA metagenomics assembly of the A metagenome-wide association study of gut microbiota in type 2...
AGAGGAATTTACGCCGCTTGCTAGGAGAAATCAAAGCCTTGGTTTAAAAGCTAAGGCTTTCTTTTTTTGCAAAAAAGCATGCTTGTAGGATATCGTGGGAGGCAAAATGGATGGTTTTTGTAGGAATTGGTGAAAAATCGGGGCGGAATGAAAAAGATTTCTCCAAAATACAAGGGGTAAAACCGTTGCAAATGGGAAATGCGACCGTTATAATGAAAAAATAAAGTGGCGGTTTTTCTACGAAAGAAAGGAACAGTATATGAGTGAAAAGGTTTCTGTACCCGAAATTTTTGGGATGAATGTATTCAACGATGCAATGATGCGTGAGCATCTGCCGAAAAAGGTTTACGAGGAATTGAAAAATACCATTGAACGTGGGGAAATGCTCAATTCCGAGATTGCGGATATTATTGCCAATGCAATGAAGGATTGGGCGATTGAGCGCGGCGCAACCCATTATACGCACTGGTTTCAGCCAATGACAGGGATTACGGCGGAAAAGCATGATTCCTTTTTAGCGCCTCCCTCCAACGGAAGAGCAATTATGGAATTTTCCGGAAAGGAGCTGATTAAGGGGGAATCCGATGCGTCCTCCTTCCCCTCCGGCGGTCTGCGCGCCACCTGCGAGGCCCGCGGCTACACTGCATGGGACCCCACCAGCTACGCTTTCGTGAAGGATGACGTACTGTGCATCCCCACCGCATTCGTCAGCTACACTGGCGAGGCACTGGACAAAAAGACCCCCCTGCTGCGCTCCATGAACGCACTGTCCGGTCAGGCCATCCGCATCCTGAAGCTGTTTGGCAAGGATGTTGATTACGTCTCCACCACCGTCGGCCCCGAGCAGGAGTACTTCCTTGTCAAGAAGGAGGATTACGAGGCACGTCAGGATCTGATCCTCACCGGCCGTACCCTGTTCGGCGCTCCCTCTGCCAAGGGTCAGGAGCTGGAGGAGCATTACTTCGGTGTCATCCGTCCCGAGGTCTCCGAATTTATGAAGGAGCTGGACGAGGAGCTGTGGAAGCTGGGCGTTCCTGCCAAGACCAAGCACAACGAGGTGGCCCCCTGCCAGCATGAGCTGGCCCCCATCTTCGACACCACCAATGTTGCCATTGACCACAACCTGCTGACCATGGAGATGATGAAGAAGATCGCTCCCAAGTACGGTCTGGTCTGCCTGCAGCACGAGAAGCCCTTTGAGGGGGTCAACGGCAGCGGCAAGCACAACAACTGGTCGCTGTCCACCACCGAGGAGAATCTGCTGGATCCGGGCGATACGCCCATGGAGAACCTGCAGTTCCTGGTATTCCTTGCCGCCGTCATCAAGGCTGTGGACGAGTACGCTGATCTGCTGCGCACCTCCGTTGCCACCCCGGGCAATGATCACCGTCTGGGTGCCAACGAGGCTCCCCCGGCCATCATCTCGATCTTTGTGGGCGAGGAGCTGGAAGCTGTTATCGATGCCATTGCATCCGATTCTCCTTATGCCGGCCCCGTGAAGATGAAGATGGATCTGGGCGTGGACGTGCTGCCTAAGTTCAGCAAGGACACCACCGATCGCAACCGCACCTCTCCCTTTGCCTTTACCGGCAACAAGTTCGAGTTCCGTATGCCTGGCTCTGCTCAGAACCTGAGCGACTGCGACACCATCCTGAACACCGCTGTTGCCAAGGAGCTGAAGGGCTACGCCGACGAGCTGGAGAGCGCTGAGGACTTTACCAGCGCCGCCATCGCCCTGGTCAAGCGCACCATCCGCGACCACCGCCGTGTCATCTTCAACGGCAACGGCTATACCGCCGAGTGGGAAGAGGAAGCAGCACGCCGCGGCCTGCCCAACAAGAAGAATACCCCCGCCGCTCTGCCCGCACTGATCGACCCGAAGAACATCCAGCTGATGGAGGATTTCGGCGTTCTGACCAAGGTAGAGATGCACAGCCGTTACGAGGTCGAGATGGAGCACTACTCCAAGATCATCAACATCGAGGCTCTGACCATGCTGGAGATGGCCCGCAAGCAGCTGCTGCCCGCCATCAACTCCTACATGAGCGAGGTTGCCAACACCGCCGCATCCAAGCTGGCCGTCAGCGAGGCCATCAGCGTGCGCAGCGAGACCAAGACCCTCACCCGCCTGTCCACCGATGCCGATGCCATGAGCGATGCCATCGATGCCCTGCAGGCTGCCGTGGATACCGCTGAGGCCATGACCGATGAGAGTGCCAAGGCTGTCTCCTTCCACGATGACGTTCTGCCCAAGATGGATGCTCTGCGCGCCGCTGCTGACGATGCCGAGACCATCTGCGGTGAGGACTACTGGCCTCTGCCCAGCTACAGCAAGATGCTCTACTACGTCTGATCTTCACATACCAGCGTAGAATAAAGCACCACCGGCTGAGGCGCTTATCTGAGCCATTCTCCTTTTCCTATTTCTTACACCAGCCTGAAGACCTGCCTCTGTACAGAGGCAGGCCTTTGGGCGTTTTTTAAGAAGACATACTTTTCAGAGGACACACACCTATGAGTTATACGACACAGCAGGACATCCTCGATTTCGTCGAGGACAACAACGTAAAATTTGTCCGCTTCGCGTTCTGTGACATCTTCGGCTTCCAGAAGAACATCGCCGTGCTGGCAAGCGACCTTCCCAAGGCGCTGGAAGATGGCGTCTGCTTCGACGGCAGCGCCATCGCGGGCTTCATGCACGTGGAAGAGAGTGACCTGCTCCTCCGGCCCGACCTGTCCACCATGACCATCCTGCCCTGGCGCACGGCTGAGGGCCGGGTGATGCAGTTCTTCTGCGACGTGGAAAAGCCGGACAACACCCCCTTCGGCGGCAACTGCCGCGGCTTCCTGCGGGACATCAACCGCCGGTTCAAGCAGCTGGGCCTGCGCTGCAACGTCGGCACCGAGTGCGAGTTCTATCTCTTCGAGAACGACGACCGGGGCCGTCCCACCCGCATCCCCATCGACGCAGGCGGCTATTTCGACGTAGCGCCGCTGGACGCCGGCGAGAACATCCGCCGGGACATCTGCCTGACCATGGAGCAGATGGGCCTCGCCCCCCAGCACAGCCACCACGAGAACGGCCACGGCCAGAATGAAATCGATTTCCACTACGCCGGCCCCCTCAAGACCGCCGACAACATCTTCCTGTTCAAGCAGATCGTCCGGGCCGTGGCGGCCAGCAACGGCTTCCACTCCAGCTTCCTGCCGAAGCCGCTGCCCGACCAGGCCGGCAGCGGCCTCCACATCAACCTCTCGCTGACCATGGACGGCAAGAACCTCTTTGAGGGCGACATCGCCCCCGACAGCATCCCCGGCAGCTTCATGGCGGGCATCCTCCGCCATAGCCGGGAGCTGACGGCCTTCACGAATCCCCTGCCCAACAGCTACCTCCGCTTCGGCTGCGACGAGGCTCCCCGCTACGTGAGCTGGAGCCGCCAGAACCGCAGCCAGCTGGTCCGCATCCCGCAGGTGAAGGGCGACAACTGCCGCATGGAGCTGCGCAGCCCCGACCCCACCTGCAACCCCTACCTCGCCATCGGCCTCGTGCTGGCAGCAGGCCTCGACGGCATCGAGAACCGGATGGAGCTGTCTGCCCCTGTCAACCGTAACCTCTTCATCCCGAGCGAAGCCGCCGGTCTCGGCCTCGAGACCCTGCCCGCCTCGCTGGAAGAGGCCGTCGAGGTGGCCAAGAACAGCGCGTTCCTTCACAAATTCCTGCCCGACGAGCTGAGCCGCCGCTACTATGCCGAGGCTCTGCGCCGCTGCAAGGCGCTCAAGAACGCCTCCGACCCCGCCGAATATGAGCGCGTCCACTACTTCAATGCCATCTGATGCAGAATGACATAGGAAAGGAGTGAGCCGAATGGGACGTGCCCTGATCGTAAGCGCGGGCGCAAGCTCCAACGAATATATCTCCGCACGCCTGACGGAGCTGGGCTATGCGCGGCCTATCATCGTACCAAGTGCGGCGGAGGCGCGGCGGAGGATGCTGGAATCCGACTTTGAGCTCATCGTAGTCAACTCGCCGCTGCCGGATGAGTTCGGCCACGAGCTGTGCGCCGACGCCGTGGAGAAAACGGATGCCGGTGTGATATTTCTGGCCAAGGCCGCAGCCGCCGAGCAGCTTCTGACCCCGCTGAGCGAAGAAGGTGTTCTGCTGGTCACAAAGCCCTTCTCCAACACCTTCTTTTTGCAGGCCATCCACATGGCCGCCGCCAGCAACCACCGCCTCCTGCTTTTGCGGCAGGAGAATCAGCGGATGCAGGAAAAGCTGGCGCAGGTGCGGCTGGTGAGCCGCGCCAAGTGCTGCCTCATCGAGCTGGGCCATATGACCGAGGCCGAGGCGCACCGCTACATCGAGAAAAAAGCGATGGACACCCGGCGCGACCGCGCCGAGGTCGCGCAGGAGATACTGGACTCCTACGACCCCGCGCAATAATGCGTATTGCGCCCCCACTGAGGGGAAGTATTTGCTTATCGTGATATTCACGGAAAAGAATATCTGTAAATTAGAGGAGAACCATTATGGCAAAGTTTATTTTCGTGACCGGCGGCGTCGTCTCCGGTCTGGGCAAAGGCATTACCGCCGCCTCTCTGGGCCGACTGCTGAAGTGCCGCGGCCTCAAGGTGGCCAGCCAGAAGCTGGACCCCTACGTGAACGTGGACCCGGGTACCATGAGCCCCCTGCAGCACGGCGAGGTCTTCGTCACCGACGACGGCACCGAGACCGACCTGGACCTGGGCCATTACGAACGCTTCATCGACGAGAATCTGAACAAGTATTCGAACCTCACCACCGGCAAGGTCTACTGGAACGTGCTGAACAAGGAGCGTCAGGGCGCTTACCTCGGCCAGACCGTTCAGATCATCCCCCACATCACCAACGAGATCAAGAGCTATATCTACAATCTGGCCTCTTCCACCGAGGCCGATGTGGTCATTACCGAGATCGGCGGCACCACCGGCGACATCGAGAGCCAGCCCTTCCTCGAGGCCATCCGTCAGGTGGGTCTCGAGCAGGGCAAGGAGAACTGCTGCTTCATCCATGTGGTGCTGGTGCCTTACATCTCCGGCTCCGATGAGTACAAGTCCAAGCCCGCACAGCACTCCGTCAAGGAGCTGCAGGGCATGGGCGTCAGCCCCGACATCATCATCCTGCGCGCCGACGGCAGCGTGGGCAGCGACATCCGCCGGAAGATCAGCACCTTCTGCAACGTCAAGCCGGAGTGCGTCATCGAGAATCTGACCATGCCCAGCCTCTACCAGTGTCCGCTGATGCTCCACACCGGCGGCCTCGACGACGTGGTGGTCAAGCAGCTGCATCTGGATGTTCCCCCCGCCGACCTCACCGAGTGGAAAGAGATGCTGGCCCGGATCGCCACCCGCAGCAAGACCTGCACCATCGCCCTCGTGGGCAAGTACGTCAAGCTGCATGACGCCTATCTGTCCGTCATGGAAAGCCTCTACCACGCCGGCTTCGAGAACGACAGTCAGGTGGAGATCAAGTGGGTCGAGAGCGAGGACCTGCCCGACCAGGCAGCCTGCAAGGAAGCCTTTGCGGACGTGGACGGCATCATCGTCCCCGGCGGCTTCGGCGACCGCGGCATCGAAGGCATGATACAGGCTGCACAGTACGCCCGCGAGAATAATGTTCCCTACTTCGGCATCTGCCTCGGTATGCAGATCATGGTCATGGAGTTCGCCCGCCACGTTCTGGGCTACGCCGACGCCAACTCCAGCGAGTTCACCCCCGAGGGTCATCACAACGTCATCGACCTGATGGCCGACCAGCAGGGCAACATCCCCAAGGGCGGCACCATGCGTCTGGGCAAGTACCCCTGCACCGTCCTGCCCGGCACCAAGATGGCCGAGTGCTACGGCCAGAGCGAGATTTGGGAGCGCCACCGCCACCGCTACGAGTTCAACAACGACTACCGTCAGGAGATGCAGGACGCCGGTCTGGTCATCTCCGGCACCAGCCCCGATGGCCGCCTCGTGGAGACCGTGGAGCTGCCGGGCCGTGACTTCCACCTCGGCGCACAGTTCCACCCCGAGTTCAAGAGCCGTCCCAACCGCGCACATCCCCTGTTCAAGGGCTTCATCGCAGCGGCGCTGAAGTTCAAGAAGGGCAAGATGGGGCACTGAGAGGTTGTACGAAGGCAAACCTGACCCTAAACCCAAAAGCACCCGCTTTCCACATCACTGTGGAGAGCGGGTGCTCTTTTTGCTATGATGCTATGTAGCCGTGCTTACTTGCTGGCCTTCGTGGTCTTCTTACGAGTGACGGTCTTGTGGGCAGGCTTTGCGGCAGGAGCGGCCTCGGCGGGCTTTTCCTCGGCCTTGGCGGATGCGGCTTCAGCCTTTGCCCCAGCGGACTTCGCAGCAGTCTTGGCGGCGGTCTTCTTTGCCGCAGGCTTTCTGGTGGTTTTCTTCGCGGCAGGTGCAGCCTTTTCCTCAACCGGCTTTTCCTCGGCGGGAGCAGCGGCCTCGGCCTTGACCTCAGCGGGCTTTTCCTCCGCCTTGGGGGCGTGCTTTGCGCGGTCCTTCACCTCGGAGATGGTCCACAGCTGGTCCTCGCCGGCAGTCTCCTGCCAGATCTGGAGCACAGCGCCGTCCGCAGTACCCATGCCCACGGTGTCGATGCACTTGCCGGCAGCCCACATGGAGCGCAGGCGGACGGTGCCGGCCGGGGTGGGCTCCATCTTCCACATCTGGGAAGTGCCGCCCACGTCCTCCCACAGGTGGAGCCAGGTGCCGTTTGCGGTGCCGGTCATCATCAGGTCGATGAGCTTGCCGGAGGCGCGGTTGCGGATACGGTAAACGCCGTCGCCCTCGCGGACGAAAGCCCACTCCTGCTCGGGCTTGTGCTCGTACTTGCCCAGACGGATGTTGCCGCCGTCCTTGACGCTCTCCACAGCCTGAATGACGCTGCCGGTCTTGGCGGCGATGGTGTAGAAGCGGTCTGCTTCAATGATAGTCTGTGCCACAGATTTCATAAGATTTCCCTCCGTATCCCGGGGCAGGATCTCCCCGGAACTCTTCTCTGCGCTGTTTTTTATCTTCGCGCTTTTGTTTCTTTCCATAAATTATACCACTTGACGTGATTTTCTACAAGCAATTCGACCTTTCTTTGGCAAATTTGCCAAAAGGCATTCCATTTTCTCCTGCTTTTGCACTCAATACCCTAACTTTTTGCAACGGAGCCGACCGCCACTGGTGCAGTGCCACCATCTCGACATTTCCCCCGATCTGCGCTATACTTACCATATATTTGCATTTTACCCGTTCTTTGCACAAAGAGCGGTATTTTCTTTGATTTCCGAAAGTGAGGTATCACTTCATGCCATCTTCCCCCCGCACCGCATCCGACGCCGCCGAGCTGGAGCGCAGCAGGCTCCAGTTCGAGAAAATGACCCAGACCCCCGTGCCGAAGCTCATTCTCGGCCTCGCGGCCCCCACCATCCTGAGTATGCTCATCACCAGCATCTACAATCTGGCCGACACCTTCTTTGTGGGCCAGCTGTCCACCAGCGCGTCGGGCGCGGTGGGCGTCGTGTCGAGCCTGATGGCCATCATTCAGGCCCTCGGCTTCATGCTGGGCCACGGCGCGGGCGGCATCATCAGCCGCAGCCTCGGCAGTCAGGACACCCATGCGGCCACAAAGTTCGCCTCCACCAGCTTCTTCACGGCACTGACCTTCGGCGCAGTGCTGGCCGTTCTCGGTCTCGCTACCCTGCCCGACTTCATGATGCTGCTGGGCAGCACCGACACCATCCTGCCCCACGCCTGCGCCTACGCGCGGCCCATCCTCATCGCGGCCCCGCTCATGATGTCGAGCCTCGTGATGAACAACATCCTCCGCTACGAGGGCAAGGCCAGCTTCGCCATGATCGGCCTCGTCACCGGCGGTGTGCTCAACATCGTGCTGGACCCCGTCTTCATCTTCGGCCTCGGCATGGGGACCGGCGGCGCAGGCATGGCCACCGCCCTGAGCCAGAGCATCAGCTTCTGCATCCTGCTTTCCATGTTCCTGCGCGGCAAGACCGTCAGCCGATTCCGCATCACCCAGGTCACCCGCAGCGCCCGGGACTTCGGGCAGATCTTCTTCAACGGTGCGCCCAGCTTCGGCCGTCAGGGCCTGAACAGCATCGGCAGCATGCTGCTGAACGTCGCCGCCCGCAACTACGGCGACGCTGCCGTGGCCGGCATGAGCATCGTGTCCCGCATCTTCCAGTTCGTGCTGTCGGTGGCTATCGGCGTCGGACAGGGCCTGCAGCCTGTAGCGGCCTTCAACTACGGCGCCCGCCGCTTTGCCCGGGTGCGGAAAGCGGCCATCTTCACCATCTCGACGGCTTTCGTCTTTATGGCGGTGCTCAACTCCCTCTGCTGGTTCAACGCCGAGCCCCTCATCCGCCTCTTCCGCGATGACCCCGAGGTCACCGCCGTGGCTCTGCCCGCCCTGCGGTATCAGTGCATCGCCATGTTCTTACAGCCCGTCATCATCGTGACGAATATGATGTTCCAGTCCATCGGCAAGTCGGGCCGGGCCACCTTCCTCGCCTGCTGCCGTCAGGGCGTCTGCTTCATCCCGCTCATCCTCACCCTGCCCCGCATCTGGGGCCTGAGCGGCATCGAACTGTGCCAGCCCATCGCCGATGGCCTCACCTTCTGCATCTCGGTGCCTTTCCTGCTGCCCTTCCTGAAGGAATTGAAGGAACAGGGAGACGAAGAATAAGCTTGTCATAAAACTGTAACCAGACCCGGCCACATTTCTGCAATGAAATGTCCGGGTCTTTCGTATATACTATAGATGGGAAAGTCAAATTCTGGGAGACTGTGAGGTGTTTCTATGAAGACCACTCTGCTTCGACTCAGCCGCCGCGCCGCCTGCCTCGTGCTGGCGGGCGGGCTGCTGACGAGCTGTTCGCTGCTGCCTGCGGCGTCGCCCCGGCCCGAGGGGACGGCGGCGTCGCAGGCACCGCAGTATTACAGCGACGCATGGCTCAGCGATGACTCGCTCCACTACCTCTACTCTTACGCCGGGAACGGCGGCGGCACCATCCTCCGGGGCGGCAGAGTGCTCTACAAAGCCAGCAGCTCCGACAGCATCCAGCTGCTGAAGGACACCCTCACCGGCGGGACGAGCCACTACCTCGTGGCCCACTCCACCCCCGGCACGGAGGACCGCACTTCCACCCTTTACGACGCCGACGGCAATGCCGTCATGACCTTTCCCTACGCCGTGAACGCCACCCTCTCGGGCGGGCTGCTCATCCTGCGGGATGACGCCGACGTCTGGGCTTTCGAGAACGGCACCACCGGCGGCATCCGGGTGTACGACCTCGCCACCGGGGCTGAGCTGCCCGTGCCTGAGACGGCCCTTGACTGTATCGTTGTGGATGAGGGCGGCCAGCGCCTCGTCTTCAACTGCTACGACCTGCCCGAGGGCCTTACTTACGCCTACGACGACCCCGACCAGCCGCTCCACCAGTATGTCCTCGTCACCGACCGGGAGGGCAATGTGCTGATGCGGGAGGACGGCTGCACGGCCAGCTCCCTCGCATCGTACCGCGGCGGCTTTGCCGACTGGCTCGATTTGAGTTGGTTCCGCGGCGCAGACTGGGGCATCGCTCGCGAAGCCCTCTACAACGTCACCACCGGCGAACTGCTCACCGGCGAAGACGACAGCGCCGTCTCGGCCTGCGGCGTGGGTGTCGCCTGCCTCCAGAGCCGTCAGGACAGCCGCTCCGTCCTCTACGATCTGAACGGCGGCGAGGCCGTGGAGCTGGGCCGCTTCGACCGGGCCGTGAACACTTACACCCCCGGCTGCGTCGTCCTCTCCGGCAGCGATGACCCGGACGCCCCCTACACCCTCATCGACCTCGACAGCGGCGAGAGCATCGGCGTCCAGCGGTACGATACCGACTACCGCTCCGGCAACGTCGCTGTGCTGACGACGGACAACATCCTCAAAGTCTACGACGGCACCACCGGTGCGCTGCTGACCGACGTGGAGGCAGCGCCCGTTGAAGAAGCACAGTACATCAGCGTGACGGCCCTGCCCGACGGCTACGCCCTGCTGCAGTACAACGACGAAAACTACGACATCCTCGCCATCCAGACCTATGGCGGAGAGGGTCTGCTTTGGTCGTCCGCCGGTGAGGCTGAGCAGTACACCTACGCCTCCTACCTCACCAACACCGCCAACGGCCCTCTGCTCACGGCCCACCGGGACAACAGCGACTCGTCGAACCTTTCCGACGTGCTGGACATGGAGGGCAATGTGCTTCTCCGCCGCCTCGGCAGCTGCTACATCCCGGACGACCTGCCCGACGACTGCTTTATCGCGCGGCAGGGCTTCGACTACGGCCTGATGGACTCCACCGGCCAGTGGCTCTACCGCGAAAGCATCTTCTCCTCCCCCAGCGACGACGCTGGCGGGGGCTACCTGTACTGACACGGAGGTTTTTGATATGAAAGAGATGATCTCCCGCCGCAGCTTCCTGCGGGTGATGGGCCTCGGCTTCGGGGCGGCGATGCTCACCGCCTGCAATACCGGCACGGCGGACTCCCCCGCCGACTCTCCGGCAGCGTCTGTCCCCGATGCGGACACGCCCGTCCCCTTCCTGACCGAGGACGAGTTCCCCCGCCTCGACGGCTCTACGGCCTGCATCCCCCTGATGGCCCAGATGAAGGCCGATGTCACCGGCATGGACCTTCTCGAGGCCCAGACCAGCATCACCGTCAGCACCACGGCCTATGCCTGGGAGAACTTCGGCCTCTGGTCCCGCAGCGACAGCGAGGACTACGGCGCACAGCTCCTCATCGTCTACGAGGCCCCCGAGTACGTCAAGGAAGAGCTGGCCGAGGCCGACGCAAAGCTCGAGCAGAAAGCCATTGGCCGGGACGCGCTGGTCTTCATCGTCAACGAAGAGAATCCCGTCCAGAGCCTGACCCAGCAGCAGCTGCGGGACATTTATGCGGGCCGCATCACCAACTGGAAAGACGTAGGCGGCGCGGACTCCCCCATCGTGGCGTTCCAGCGGGGCGTGGACTCAGGCAGTCAGACCCTCTTCAAAAAGCTGCTCATCGACAAGGGTGACGGCCAGCTGATGGCCGCGCCCACCGAGCTTGCCCCCGCCGACATGGGCGGCCTCGTGGACAGCATCGCCGAGTACAACAACTCCGCCAACGCCATCGGCTTTTCGGTCTACTACTACATCGACCAGATGTACTCGAAGCCCGGCCTCCGTCTGCTGGCCGTGGACGGCGTGACCCCCGGCAATGACACCATCGCCGATGAGAGCTACCCGCTCTGCAACGAGTTCTACGCAGTCGTCCACGCGGACGCCGCCCCCGACAGCCCCCAGCGGAAGGTCTACGACTGGCTGGACACCGACGAGGGACGCAGGTGCATCGAGAAGGCGGGGTATGTAGCCCTCTCAGTCACGCCGCAGGCGTGACAGCTCCCCCAGAGGGGGCAACAACGACGACCGCCGCCAGTGGCGGAAA
>ERZ860668.2055-NODE-2055-length-11443-cov-3.514313_pt1 | contig 11443 bp, 8 predicted proteins | sample MGYA00510062_ERZ860668 | MGnify/ENA primary metagenome ERZ860668 (study PRJEB30046, sample SAMN00715258) | human gut metagenome | study: EMG produced TPA metagenomics assembly of the A metagenome-wide association study of gut microbiota in type 2...
GGGAAGTTTATCGTCAGCCGCAGCAAGAAGTCTATCTTGAATGAAGTAAAGGAGGTGATGCAGTTGCCCGACTTCAAAGGGTATTTAAGTGACCTTGGAGGCCCTTCCGCCAATATGTATCAGATGAAGGGTAAAGATGAAGCAATATGCAAAAAGTGCAAACGCCCGTCATGTATTCATCCCAAAGTGTGCCCGAATCTTAATTCAGACCACCGCCCGTTATTGGATATATATAAAGCGGTAGATGCCATCCCCGGCATAAAAAAATCATTTATCGGCAGTGGAGTGCGCTACGACTTATTGCTCCATCAGAGTAAAGACGCCGCCACCAATCGCAGCACGGCTGAATACACACGCGAGTTGATTGTCAATCATGTGAGCGGACGATTGAAAGTAGCTCCAGAGCATACCAGCGACCGGGTGTTATCCATCATGCGCAAACCTTCATTCGAACAGTTTGAAACTTTCAAAAAAATATTCGACCGTATCAACCGGGAAGAGAATCTACGTCAGCAACTTATACCGTACTTTATCTCTTCGCACCCCGGCTGCAAGGAAGAAGACATGGCGGAACTGGCTGTTATCACCAAGCGGCTGGACTTTCATCTGGAGCAAGTACAGGACTTTACCCCTACTCCGATGACTGTAGCCACCGAAGCATGGTACAGCGGATTTCATCCCTATACACTGGAACCTGTATTCAGTGCCAAAACCCAACGGGAGAAACTTGCACAACGCCAATTCTTTTTCTGGTACAAACCGGAAGAACGAAAAAACATCATCAATGAGTTGAGACGTATCGGACGTTCAGATTTGATAGACAAGTTATACGGAAAGAGAAACAAATGAAACCATTAAAACGGCTTCCCTATTGACTTTGCCTTTTAAATTTCGTACATTTGTGGAAACAAATCCGGAATTAAAAGCATGAAACGTACAAATATAAAGACATAAAGATATAATTTACATGTATAAGAGTACATTGTAAGGAGTAAGAATGGGGTGAAGTCCGCAAGGATTTCACCCCATTTTGTTTAATTAATTCCTCTCATTCCGAAGAATTTAGCAAAATATAGTTTATAATAAACTTGGGACCCGTTTATTATAAACGTCCTCACTATTTATTATAAACGTGATGTGAGTTTATGAAGTAACTTGTATAAGAAAGAGAAAACAAAAATCACAGATGACAGAGAAAAGGCATCAGACGAAAATATATTCATACATTTATAATGAACAATATACTTTTACTAATACCTTCCTGTTCTCTTTCCAATCATGATAAATAAATCATGGAGCAGCCTTTTCAGAAAGAGGTGTCGAATTAAAATTTATATCCTTTGTCGGAGTGATGGTATTGGTAGCTAACTCATAGACGAAATATATAGAAAGAGCCGGTGAATATACAGCAAATTTTGTACTCCCAGTCTGATTATAGTAAAGCCTGAATGTGCAAATATCAGTAGCGGAAATGAATGGTTCCTTTTTCAGATGTGAATGGATAGGAAAAACAATCATTGGCATTTGATCCGTAACTTCTACCGGAAGAAGACCGGAATGAAATTTCCTCCATGATTGGATTTCTCCTTCTTTATCAGCAATAAACAAGTAGTCATTGCCGAAAGGTATAACCCCTCCTTTGGATGTCCCAGAAATAGCATAGAATTTATAACCATCTTTAAAAGGAATGAGAATCCAGTTTAAAGGAAAGTCTTTGTAGCCATAAATCGGATATTCCTTTTCATCAGCAAATGCACTCCGTATTTTCTCTCTAACTTTAATTAAATGCATTTCATATTCGGACAGGCCTCTATGAGTCGTCACTTCCGAACAAGGTGTCGTCTCGTTAAGGAAGGAGACTTCATATGTACATTGAGACTGGTTATCAATCACAAGGCATTTAATCGTATCTCCCTGTTGATAAGTAAGAATACCTTGTATTGTTTCCATCAGTTCCGGTTTAGGCAAAAACATATCAGTGAAATTCCAGGCAGCCGTTTCATATCTGTACAAAGTATTAGCTTCTTCTACAATAGAATCACATTTCTGTTTTAGTTCAGCTTCCGTATAACTCTCTTGCGAATACACCGTTAACCACGATGATAATAGGACGATCAATGTCAGCATGTTTTTCATATTCATTATTTTTTAGATTTTAAATGGCTCTTACTTGTTCTTATCTGTGTCTTTAGATCAAAGATAAGCATTTTTGAATATAAAAAACAAACATTGCTCCTATTATTTATCAATTAATGATCATCCAGTTCTTTCACCGGCAACGCTACAATCTCCTGCAACACACTAACGGCAGTTTCCACATTAGTCACATCCTTTATCAGCATACTCCGTCGGCCGTTCTGCTCACGCAGGTCACAACGCCGGGTATATTTCATCATGTAATCTATCATTTTGCCAAACGCCTGACTCTGATAGAACGGACTATCCGCATTGGAGACAAAGAATAGCGTCATACGTCCGCCCTTCAAGAAGACTTTCTCCACTCCCAATCGCGCCGCCAAGCGACGGAGGGGAACGATGCGAAGCAATTCCTGCGTTTCCGGCGGAACAGGTCCGAAGCGGTCTTCCAGGCGGAAACGGAAGGCATCCACGTCTTTATCCAGCGTCAGTCCGTCCAGTTCGCGGTAAAGCAACATACGCTCGCTGCTGCCCGTCACATAGGTGGCCGGCAACAGAAGTTCAAGATCGCTTTCTATCTGACATTCGTCTACAAATTCTTCTCCACTGATCTGACCTTCTCCCTTTATTTCATCTGCATACAATTCTGCAAACTCATCATTCCTCAGTTCATGAACTGCTTCGGCAAGAATTTTCTGATACGTTTCGTACCCCAGATCGGCAATGAAGCCACTCTGCTCTGCTCCGAGCAGGTTACCGGCTCCACGTATATCCAAATCCTGCATAGCGATATGGATGCCACTTCCCAAATCACTGAAGTTCTCAATCGCCTGCAAGCGTCGTTTTCCTTCTGCCGTCAGACTGCTCAACGGAGGCGCCAGCAGATAACAGAAAGCCTTTTTGTTACTGCGCCCTACACGTCCACGCATCTGATGGAGGTCACTCAGACCAAAGTTCTGCGCTTGGTTGATGATGATCGTATTGGCATTCGGAATATCGATACCGCTCTCTATGATAGTAGTCGCCAAAAGCACATCATAGTCATAATTGACAAAGTCAAAAATGATCTGTTCCAGCTGTGTGGGCTCCATCTGTCCATGCCCGATGGCAACACGGCAATCGGGAATATGACGTTCGATCATCGCTTTCAGTTCCGGAAGGTTCGCAATCCGGTTGTTGACAAAGAAAACCTGACCGTTGCGGCTCATCTCAAAATTAATCGCGTCCGTAATCACTTCCTCATTAAAGGTATGTACTTCTGTCTGAATCGGATAGCGGTTAGGCGGAGGCGTAGAGATTACACTCAGGTCGCGGGCTCCCATCAGCGAGAATTGCAGGGTACGGGGAATTGGCGTGGCAGTCATGGTGAGCGTATCGACGTTGGCCTTCAGCTGTCGCAGTTTTTCTTTGACGGATACGCCGAATTTCTGCTCCTCGTCAATAATCAGCAGGCCGAGATCTTTGAATGTGACATCTTTTCCGACGATGCGATGGGTACCGATGATAATGTTGATCTTTCCTTCCTTCAAGTCTTTCAGGGTTTCTCTTATCTCTTTAGCCGTACGTGCCCGGCTGATATATTCGATCCGGCAGGGAAAATCTTTCAACCGTTCGGAGAATGTCTGATAATGCTGGAATGCTAACACCGTAGTCGGGACCAGTACGGCAACTTGCTTGTTGTCCGAAACAGCTTTGAAAGCGGCGCGGATGGCAACCTCTGTTTTTCCGAAGCCCACGTCTCCACAGATCAGGCGGTCCATCGGACGGTCGTTCTCCATGTCGGTTTTGACATCGGCTGTTGCTTTCATCTGGTCTGGGGTATCTTCGTAGATGAAGCTGGCTTCCAGTTCGTGCTGCATGAAGCTGTCCGGACTGTAGGCGAAACCTTTTTCCTGTTTCCGTTTGGAGTAGAGGAGGATCAAGTCGCGGGCGATATCTTTTACTTTCGACTTGGTACGTTCCTTCATTTTCTCCCAGGCTCCTGTTCCGAGCTTGCTCAGCTTGGGCGGTTCTCCACTGTCCTTACCTTTATATTTGGACAGTTTATGGAGAGAATGAATACTGACGAATATAATGTCGTTGTTCTGATAAATCAGCCTGATGGCTTCCTGCATTTTTCCGTTCACTTCGGTACGGACCAGCCCGCCGAATTGTCCGACACCATGATCGATATGTACGATATAGTCACCGGTCGTGAATTGGTTCAACTCCTTCAACGACAAAGAGAGCTTTCCGCTTCTTGCCTTGTCGCTTTTGAGGTTGAATTTGTGGAAGCGGTCGAACAACTGGTGATCCGTGAAAAGACAGACACGCAAAGTCTCATCGGCAAAACCTTCGTGTATAGTTTTGTTGACAGAAGTAAAAGGTATATTGTCTCCCCGATCTTCGAAGATGGCCCGGATACGGGTTGCTTGCTTTTCTACATCGCTCAGTATATATAATGTATAGCCGTTTTCTAAATATTTATGGAAAGATTCGCTTACTAAATCAAAATTTTTATGATAAATCGGTTGTGCTTCCATTGAGAAAGTCAGGGTGGCATCGGCTACTCCCGTCACCCGCGTACCGAAATGGAGCCGGCAGAAACCAAGTGCCGTACGTAAAAAATCCTCTCCGGTAATCAATTTGGCTCGTAGTTGTTCGATGTCGGCAAATGATTCTTCGTCTCCGATGATCGGCTCTTCATTCCAGATACTGCCGATGCGCTCTTTTACCCATGCCAGATCTTTGCTGGCGAGTAGTGTCTCGGACGGCAGTGAATCCAGCAGGGACGAGTTGGTCCGGTTTCCTTTTGTCATTTCGGGCACGATATAGATACTGTCCAGTTTTTCTTTGGAGAGCTGTGTCTCTACATCGAACGAACGGATCGTCTCTACCTCGTTTCCAAAGAAGTCGATACGATAGGGAAATTCATACGAGAACGAGAACACGTCTAAGATACTGCCACGCATCGCATACTGTCCCGGTTCATAAACGTAATCTACCTGTTCAAAACCGTATTCGTCCAGTACGTCGGAAACAAACATATTGTCCAACTTCTCACCGACACTGATCTTCAGTGTGTTTTCTTTCGGGACCTCCCGCGAGATCACTTTTTCTGCCAATGCATCCGGATAGGTGACAATGACGAAAGGAACAGTTGGATCTTGCAATGTGCTGAGAACTTCTGTCCGCAGAATTTCGTTGGCAGGGTCTACATGTCCGTATTTGATAGCACGCCGGTAGGCAGAGGGGAAGAAGTAGATTCCGTCGCCTCCGGTGAGCTGCACCAGGTCATGATAAAAGTAACCGGCTTCTTCCAAGTCATTCAACACACACACGTAGCTCCCCCTTCTTTTAAAAAAAAGAGAAGCTATTGTCATTGCGGCCCCTGAACCGTTCAGCCCTTTCAGAAATATATTGCGGGACGTTTTGCTTTTTAACAGGGTATTTAATGCTGCCACTTGCGGATGGGCGGCATATTGTCTAAGTAAATCTTGTACCTCCAATGTGATATGTTCTTTTCGCAAAGGTAGAGTTTTTGTTCAAAATAGTAGATATGCGTAGTATTAAATCAATTAAAATATGTACCTTCGCCCTACAAATTTAGAAGGATTATGTCAGACAGTATTGTTATTATTCCCACGTATAACGAGAAGGAGAATATAGAAAATATTATTCGGGTTGTATTTGGGTTAGAGAAAGAATTTCATATTTTGATTATAGATGATGGATCGCCCGATGGTACGGCAGATATTGTAAAACGGTTGCAAAAAGAGTTCCCCGAACGCCTTTTCATGGTAGAACGTAAAGGTAAGTTAGGTTTGGGTACGGCTTATATTTGTGGGTTCAAGTGGGCTATAGAGCATAAGTATGATTTTATATTTGAAATGGATGCAGACTTCAGTCATAATCCGAATGATTTACCCCGTTTGTATCAGGCTTGTTCGGAACAAGGAGGAGATGTCGCGGTCGGCTCTCGCTACTGCAACGGTGTGAATGTCGTGAACTGGCCATTAGGACGTGTGTTGATGTCTTATTATGCTTCCGTATATGTCCGTTTTGTTACCGGAATGAAAGTACAGGATACGACAGCCGGTTTCAAATGCTATCGTCGAGAGGTGCTTGAGATGATTGATTTAGACCGTATTCATTTCAAAGGATATGCGTTCCAGATAGAAATGAAGTTTACGGCGTATAAGTGTGGTTATAAAATTGTGGAAGTTCCCATTATCTTTATCAACCGTGTATTAGGCACTTCTAAGATGAACTCCTCTATCTTCGGGGAGGCACTGTTTGGTGTATTAAAATTGAAATGGTGGAGTCTGTTTCGTAAATATCCCCAAAAAGGAAGCCGGAAAGCAATTACCGGATAATATATATGAAGCAAAAGGGGATTTTGACACACCTCCTTTTTTAATCTTCATCTGCCCATACAAATTTGTCAAAACGAGCAGAAAAACGACACAAAGAACGGTACCGTAAAATCGACAATAATTCCATGAAAAATTGAAATAAAAACAAGGTCTTTCCCCGAATAACGGGTAATGATCGGTAAAGTTGTGTCCATAGTCGTGGCACCTCCAGCACAGATAGGAGACAACCGGCCGAAATATTTGACAAAAAGAGGCGCACCGAGAAGAGCCATAATCTCTCGCATGATATTCGCCATTAAAGCAATCGTCCCTAATTCGGTGGCAAGCTGGACACCCAAAGAAGATTCCTTCAATTGGGTAATCAGAATAGATGATAGAGAATAATAGGCAAAACCGCTTCCTACCGCCAGACAATCAAAAACACTCCACTGCGTAAGCAACAAGCTGACCAAAGCCGAGAATACCAACGTCCCGGCAATCGTGGCAAAAGGGACCAAAAGCAGTTTCGGACGAATACTGCCGAGAATATCCTTTAGCTTCTTATCACTACCGATACTAAGCCCGACCTGAAACATGAGCAGATATAAAACATATACCGTAATGTCGTTTTCAATGACGACATCGGGTAACCGGCCACTCCATCCCAACACGCAACCGAGCGCAAAAAAACCTACAACGATCAAGCTTCCTTTCATCCTCGGCTCCTTTCTTTAAAAAACAGATGATAGACTCCCCAGCCGGCAAGCACGCTCCCTACCGTACCTGCCAAGGCAAGCAGGAAAGCCTGACCACCCAATGTGGCAAGGTTATCCACAATATCCTTATTCGCACCGACAGATATTCCCAAAAGGAAAAGAAGCAAAAGGATCGTATAAGAAATAGGTTTGCCGATCTTTTGCAAAAATTCGATTTTACGCAAAAGATAGCCTGCGGCAATACCCGCGAACATAATACCAATGACAGTAAACATAAATAAAAAACGGATTATCGCGCTTGGACAGCTTTGATTATTTTAGTGAATGTAATAGGGATTACCATACCTTCTGCATTTGCTTTCCCGACCAGTTGATTTTTATCTTCCTGTTTGAAAATGAGTGAAACATAGGTTCCATCTACATAGAAATTGCATTTATAGGTATTGCTCTCTTTCTTGATTTCCTTCACGGTCATTTCCGTACCGCTGATCGTGAAAACGGCGGATAGATTTTCACCAGTTTTCTTGATCTGGCAAGTCCCTTCCTGATAACCGTAAGGAGCGTCGGGAGCAGAGAAGTTCCACAAACCGACCACCATGTCAGGAGTAAATCCCTGCGCATAAAGTGATAAACACATCATCATACAAAGAAGCGTAGTAAAAACTTTTCCCATATTTGTCTTCATCATAAAATAGGATTAAATTAGACTTAGCGCTTCAAAGATAAGCATTATCAAATATAAATGAAATAAGATATACGCGTATATTGTTCTTTTTCATTATATTTGTAAAGTCAAAAATAATAATTTATTCGTTTAGGAGATAAAACACAGATAATATAACATGAAGAAAACAATCCTATTCCTTCAGGCTGCAGTGCTCGGGCTTTTGGCAGCCTGTAGCCAACCGTCCGGCGAGGAACAACTACGCAATGAGGTCCAGTACGTGAACCCATTTATAGGGACAGGCTTTCACGGGCATACCTTTCCCGGTGCTACCCGTCCGTTTGCTCTTGTACAAGTCAGTCCCGATACACATATCATGGGCTGGGACGCCAGTAGCGGCTATCATTACGATGATAGCCAGATATATGCTTTCAGCCATACGCACCTGTCAGGTACGGGTATCGGCGACTTGGGAGATGTAGCGATCCTTCCTTTCTCCGGCGGTGACTCGATCAGGCCGGTAGCTACCTTCAAAAAGGAGACAGAGAAAGCGACGCCGGGCTATTATGCGGTGCGTCTTGATAATTTCGGGATTAATGTGGAGTTGACCAGTACAGATCGTGTCGGATTCCATAAATACACATACGATAATCCGAAGGACCGCCGTGTCCTTCTCGATCTCGGCCATGTGCTGCAACCAAACTGGGGGCATAAGTTAGTAGGGAACGAATATCTTTTTGTAAACGATTCGACGGTGGAAGGGACTATCAGGACGCAGGGATGGGCACATTTCCATGCCGTTTCTTACCGGATCACCTTCTCGGAACCGATCGAAACGCTATACCAGTATATTGACGGGAATTTACGGAAGGATTCGCTGTTCTTGCGTCTTAACACACCGGGCGACCTGAAATTCCATTACAAATTTGCGGAGAACAACAAACCGCTGTATGTAAAAGTAGCAATTTCTCCTGTCGATACGGACGGTGCGGAAAGAAACATGCTGGCTGAACTACCGGGATGGGATTTCGATGCTACACGAGTTGAATCCGCGCATATCTGGAACAAGGCTTTAAATGATATCCAGATTGAAAGCTCCGATCCGAAAGTGATGGTGAACTTCTACACGGCTCTCTACCACACGATGATCGCACCTTATGCTTATCAGGACGTGGACGGACGCTATTTAGGGATGGACAAGAAGGTACACCGAGCGGAACCGGGTTATGTGAACTATTCCGTCTTCTCGCTTTGGGATACTTTCCGCGCCTTGCATCCGCTGATGACAATCATCCAACCGGAACGGGCTGCCGACTGGGGGAAAGTGCTCGTGCAAGGATATAAAGAAGGGGGAATCCTTCCGAAATGGCCGTTAGCTTCCAGCTATACAGGTTGCATGGTAGGTTATCCGGCTGTCTCCGTACTGGCGGACTTAGTGACTAAAGAGCTGGCAGAAGGTGATCTGAATGTTTGGGCTGAAGCAGGAGCCCGTTCTTCTGTCTACCGGGACGATCTGGCAGAGAAATTTAAAGGAACACGTGAGTTGGATCTGATTACCCGTCACCCTTATTATAAGGAGAAATACGGCTTTGTCCCAGCCGACTCGGTTCCCGAATCTGTTTCCTGGGGATTGGAGATGGCCTACTATGACTGGTGTATCTCTCAGATCGCTGCTAAAGCAGGAAATACGGAACTGGCTAAAGAGTATGCGGCAAAGGCAGAATACTACAAGCGTTATTTAGATCCGGAGACCAAGATGATGCGTGGAGTGATGGGTGATGGTTCTTTCCGTACACCGTTCAATCCTCGTTATTCTTCCCATATGAAGAGCGATTATACCGAAGGGAATGCCTTCCAATGGAGTTTCTTTGCACCACATGATATGGACAACTTCATCACCACTATCGGTGGTAAGAAGGAATTAGAGACACGTCTGGACACATTATTCACCACCTCTTCTCAAGTTGATGGTGAAGAAGCCTCCGGGGATATTACTGGTCTGATCGGCCAATATGCACACGGTAACGAACCGAGCCATCACATGGCTTATCTATACAACTGGACGGACGCTCCCTGGAAAGGACAGGAACGCCTGGATCAGATCATGCAGAATTTCTATACCAACGAGCCAGACGGCATCATTGGGAATGAGGACTGCGGACAGATGTCCGCCTGGTATGTAATGAGTGCTTTAGGCTTCTATCAGGTTGCTCCAGGAATTCCGGTTTATACATTGGGCCGTCCGATGATCGACAAAGCGCTTATTCATGTAAAAGGCGGTATATTCGAAATCCTGGTAAAGAACAATAGTGCAGCCAACAAATATATCAAAGAGGTTAAACTGAACGGTAAAGTCCTCGACACCCCATTCATCAACCACACCGACGTCATAAAAGGCGGCAAGTTAGAATTTATCATGACCGATCAACCAGTAAAATAAATTCATATAAAGAAACATAAAAACAAAGGGCGAATCAGTACACTGGTTCGCCCTTTATCTTATATTTGCCCTCAAACGATTAAATTGAAAAGCTATGTTACTCACAACAACTAACACGATCGAAGGAAAAGAAATTACCCAGTACTTCGGAATCGTATCCGGTGAAACGATCATCGGAGCAAATGTATTCAAAGACTTCTTCGCTGGTATCCGGGATATTGTCGGAGGACGCGCAGGTTCTTACGAAAGCGTATTACGCGAAGCAAAAGAAACCGCTTTAAAAGAAATGAGTGATCAGGCATCACAGATGGGTGCAAACGCTGTAATCGCTATAGATCTGGATTACGAAACAGTTGGAGGAAGCGGAAGCATGCTAATGGTTACTGCCGCAGGTACAGCTGTACGCTACCAGTAATCTAACAAATAAAACAATTCCCCCTACACGATAAGAAGTATCTTCTTATCCCAATAACACGACACATCTTCCACATGAAGATATCCGTTCTTCCCGTGAAGTCTTTTCCGGCAGAAGTTTAATCGAAAAAAGCAGAAACAGAAAAAGGAGCCAGTCTTACGACTAACTCCTTTTCTCTTTTGAGCTCTTTAACTCTACTTTCTAAAAACGGCGGCTATCTACTCTCCCACTTTTACGCAGTACCATCGACGTGGTTGGGCTTAACTTCTCTGTTCGGAATGGGAAGAGGTGGATCCCCAACGCTATAACCACCTTAATAACTTTTTATATTAAGATTTTTGACCGGACAACCCCAAGTTAAGCTACATAACTCCTGAGCTAACGACCCGACCTCGGATCGTCCTAAGCGATATATCAATCCTATCCATGATACGAAAGTCTCGGGCGATTAGTACTACTCGGCTTCGACATTACTGCCCTTACACCTGTAGCCTATCTACGTCGTAGTCTACAACGACCCTCAGGGATATCTCATCTTGAGGCTGGCTTCGTACTTAGATGCTTTCAGCACTTATCCAATCCAGACTTAGATACCCGGCGGTGCACCTGGCGGTACAACCGGTAAACCAGTGGTCTGTCCAACACGGTCCTCTCGTACTAGTGTCAGAGCCCCTCAAATATCCTACGCCCACGATAGATAGAGACCGAACTGTCTCACGACGTTCTGAACCCAGCTCG
>ERZ860668.2056-NODE-2056-length-11440-cov-5.368819_pt1 | contig 11440 bp, 8 predicted proteins | sample MGYA00510062_ERZ860668 | MGnify/ENA primary metagenome ERZ860668 (study PRJEB30046, sample SAMN00715258) | human gut metagenome | study: EMG produced TPA metagenomics assembly of the A metagenome-wide association study of gut microbiota in type 2...
CAGCTCCCCCGAAAGGGGGAGCTTTATTGTGCCTGTCCCCCAGAAGTAAAAAAGCTCTCCCTTCGGGAGAGCTGGCGCGTCAGCGCCTGAGAGGGTCAATGACAGGTGCTTTTGCTTGTTGACTCAATTACTGCTTCCGTCAAGATCATCCCAGCCTACCAGATCCGGCAGGGTGAGCGTTTCGTCGGAGCAGTGGGGGTGTGCACGCCGCTGGTCCTCGGCCATGGTGCGCACCACCTCGCGGGTGATCTCGCGGATGGCGGCGCAGTCCTCCGGCAGGTCGGTCTGGCTGCGGCCGGAGTGGGTAAACAGGATCTTACCCATGTGGCCCACCACCAGCGTCAGCGGCAGCAGCTGAGGGGCTTTTGTGTCGTAGTGGTAACCGGCATCTCTGGCGGCCTTGTAGATCTTCTGGGCCGCAAAGCTCCAGCTCAGCAGGCCGCGGGTCTGCTCTACGCCCAGGTAGCCGTACAGCACGCCGGGGCCGTCGCAGATGACAGGAAAGGGGAAATCTGAGCCGTGGGTGGCCTTTGCCACCGCCTGCGCCGAGGAACGCACCACACAGACAAGCCGTGCCCCCTTGAGCTGGGGCAGCGTTTTCAGGTAGCGGGTGATATATTCGCGGCTGACAGGGTGGTCGAACCCGGGCAGGAAGATCATGCACAGCGGATGCTCCCCCTCGCACAGGGCGTAAAAATCATTGCCCGGCACCGTGGGGGTGTCGTAGGTGAAACGGGGGATGCTCGTCCCCACAAGATGTTCGCTTTTCATACCGCAATGCACATCCTTTCCATCATCACCAAAACCTCTCCGGCATCGCTGCACAATGCCGCCTCCCCTGCTGGGATGCGGGGGCATCAGCGCCTGAGAGGTCGTCCTATAAAAAAATCCACACACTGGCCTTGTGGCAGGCCAGCGGTGGATGCAATGCTATAAAAAGATCCCGCCCGGTCGTCTGCGGCAATCAAACCTACCCTTACGGACAGGTGGGTGCCCTGTCGCCGGATTCACGCTTCCTCATCGAACCTCCATGGTCGACCCATGGCGGGGAGGTCTGCAATCCGCCGGAGAACTCCGGGCTCCCGTTGAATGATTAGTAGGATCATATAAACCGCAACAAATCGCGCCGGGCAGGAAGTCTTGCCTGGGAATCTGTCTGTGCCGGGGAATTACTCGATCTCGAACTGGTCGCTCAGGCGCTGCTCAAACAGCTTGCTGACTTCCATCAGAGTCTCGTCATCCTCCACAACGTCCAGATATTCGCCCTCGCTGTCCTCGCCCACGCTCAGGATGACCAGCTGTGCGTCCTCGTTGACATCCTCTTCATCCTCTGCGTATTCGACAACTGCAAGGTAATGCACGCCCTTATGGTCCAGTGCATCGATCACTTCAAACGTGACCTCATTGCCGTCCTCATCCTCAAGAGTCATCAGATCGGGCTGATATTCCTCTTCGGCGTTCGGGTTCTTGATCTCTTCTGCCATAAGATACGTTCTCCTGTCTATCCAAACCCAATCAAAGGGATGGTACTCAAATAAAATTACGCACACAGCCCGGGATCTGCTGCGTTCCCGCCGTCCCTTGCTGTGCTTATAGTGTAGCGTTTTTTTGCCTGCTCGTCAAGATGTTTTTCGCACAGAAAATGCGCGACAAATTTTCACGCATTTCCCTCTCGCTTCCCGGGCAGAAATATGCTATACTGAACTCTGTGCATCTCCCGCGTGCGGGGGAACTGCTATCAGAATATGAACGGAGGGATCTGTTTATGAATAAGACCCGTGTCCGGCTGGCGGCGCTGCTGCTGGCCGTGAGTTTTGCACTGTCCGGCTGCAGCCTTGTGAAAAACATCGGCGGCAGCAGCGGAGCCGGAACAAAGACCATCACCCGCCCGGCGGTGGAATCGGCCGAGCTGCAGTTCACCCACCCGGCAGCGGGGGAACCCGTGGCGGTGTTCGATACCACGGCGGGTGTGTTCCGGGCGGTGCTCTTCCCGGAGCAAGCCCCGCAGGCCTACGATAACTTTGTGGGTCTGGTGCAGGCAGGCTACTATAACGGCCTGACCGTGACCCGTGTGGAGCAGGACTTTGTGGTGGAAGCCGGTCAGGGTGCTGACGGCAAGGGTACCACCATCTGGAATGGCAGCCGCTACCCGGCTGAGGCCACCGACAAGCTCCACCATTATTCCGGTGCCCTCTGCATGGCGGCGGATTCCTCCGGCCAGTGCGCCAGCGTCTTTTATATCATGTCCACTCTGCCCGGCGGGGATTCCGTCACCCAGGAACTCACCGACCAGATGAACAGTGCAGGCTACCGCGCTGAGGTCGTTTCGGCCTACCAGACCGTTGGCGGCGCACCCTACCTCGACTACACCGATACCGTGCTGGGCCAGGTGTACGAGGGGATGGAGGTGGTGGACACCATCGCTCAGGTCGCCGTGGATGAGAACCAGAAGCCCACGGAAACGATCACCATCAACAGCGTCAGCATTGAGACATATCAGGCGCAGTAACAACTGAAAATGACAAAACCGGCTTTCCCGTGACATTACCCATATAAACGAAAAAGAGGCGCTGAAAAGCGTCTCTTTTTGCTTCCGGTTCAAATTTCGCCGGGGTGCTCCTTGCGCCAGGCAAGGTAATCCTCCAGGATGACCGTGGCGCTGACAGAATCCAGAATGGCCTTGCGGTGGGCACCAAAAGTCCCCACCTCGTCCAGGATGTCGGCGGCTTCACAGGTGGACTGCCGCTCGTCCCACATCCGCACGGGCAGGCCGCTCCAGATCTGCAAAGTCTTGCCCAGCTTGCGGCTCTTCTCGGCGCGCTCGCCCTCGGTGCCGTCCATGTTGAGCGGCAGGCCCACCACAATGAGCTCTGCCTTCTGCTCCTGGGCAATGCGGCAGACCTCGGCGGCCACCTTGGGCCGGGCCTTCAGGGTGATCTGCGGGGTGATGGGCGTGGTCAGGAACTCGGTGGGGTCGCAGACCGCAAGCCCCGTGCGGCTGGCACCGTAATCAACTGCTAGAATCTTCATGGGGAAGTGCCCCTCCTGTTTTGCTGTTTTTCCTCAGTTTACCACAGAATAGATTTTTCTTCAATTTTGCGGTACAATAAACTCAATTATTATCCATTGCGCAGGGCTGACCCGATATGCCAAAGGCTCTCCCTTCGGGAGAGCTGGCAAAGCCACAGGCTTTGACTGAGAGGGTGAGCTCGTTATAGAAAGTGAGAAAACAATGTTACAGCTACTTCTGGGCGGTTCCGGCAGCGGAAAAACAACGCTGCTGTACCAGCGCATCCGCGCCCGGGCCGAAAAAGGGGAAAAAAGCATCCTGCTGGTGCCGGAACAATTCACTTCCAGCACCGAGGGCCGCATCTACCGTGAGCTGGGGGATGCCCTGTCCGGCATGGTGGAGAGTTTTTCTTTTACCAGTCTGGCAGAAAAGATCCTTTCCACCGAGGGCGGCGCGGCGGTGCAGACCCTCTCTGACGCAGGCCGTGCCGTGCTGGTGCGCCGGGCGCTGGAGGAGCTGCAGGACAATGTCCACTATTATCACCGCCACCGGCGCAGTGCGGCCTTTTGCCAGATGGCGGCTCAGACCATCGACGAGCTGAAGAGCGCGGGCCTTTCCGGCCAGCAGCTGGCACAGCTGGCCGGTGCCTGCGGGGCCGAGAGCGGCAAGCTCAGTGAGCTGGCCCTCATCTTTCAGGGCTACGAGACCCTGCTGGCCCGCAGCGGCATGGACCCCTCTGACCGGCTGGAGCTGGCCGGAGCCCGGCTGGAGGAAGCACTGGCCCGGCACAGCCTGCCGGAGTTTCTGCGGAACCGGGCGGTGTTCATTGATGAGTTCGATACCTTCAACGCCCCCAAAAAGCGGCTGCTGGGGGCCATGCTGGCGGCGCTGCCCAGCGTGACGGTGGCCCTCTGCGATGATGGAGCCCCCTTGCTGCCCGGTGACCTGAGCCTGTTCTCCGGGGCCAAGCAGGTGGCGGCGCAGCTGCGCCAGCTGGCCCGGAAAAATGGGGCAGAGGTGGCTGTTCCACAGCTTTTGCGCAAGGATCTGCGCCACCGGAACGCCCCGGGCCTTGCCGCAGTGGCAGAGCTGCTGGAAACCGGCAGCTGCACCGCGGATGCCCCGGCGGGCGAGGTGCGGCTCTTTGCCGCGCCCAGCCGGGAGGAGGAGGCCCGTGCCGCTGCCGGTGCCATCCGGCGGCTGATGCGGCAGGGCGTGCGGTGCGGAAAGATCGCTGTGGTCTGCCGCGATATCGCCAGGTATCGTGCCGCTGTCCGGTATGAGTTCCGGATGGCGGAGATCCCCCTGTACTGCGATGAACCCACCACCCCGGAATTCAGCGCCCCGGCCACGGCGGTGCGGGCCCTGCTGGAGATCGCCCGGGGAGCCGACCTGACCGAGAACCTGACCACCCTTGCCAAGACCGGCCTGTGTGCTCTGAGCGAGGAGCAGGTCTGCGCGCTGGAAAACTATGCCTACACCTGGGCCCCCACGGCGGCGGCCTGGCGGGAGAAGTTCGAGCGCAGCCCCAAGGGCTTTGGAGAACAGGAGCTGACCGAAGAGGACCTCCGCAACCGGGAGCGGGCAGAACATGCCCGTGCCCTGCTCGTGGGGGCAGTGGATGCATTCCGGGCCAAGGTGCGCGGGGTCAACGCCGAGGCCATCAGCCGGGCGGTGTATTTCTGCCTGAAAACGCTGGGGGCTGAGGAACAGCAGGCCGCTCAGGTAAAAGCCATCCGCGCGGGCCGGGGCATCCCGGCGGCGGAGGAAGCCGCCCGGGAGTGGAACGTGGTCATGGGGCTGCTGAACGAGATGGCCCATCTGCTGGGGGAGCAGACCGTGACCGTGGCCGAATACGAGGACCTGTTCGGGCTGCTGCTCCGCTCGTCCGACCTGGGGCACATTCCCCAGACCCTGGATGCGGTGGTGCTGGCCAGCGCAGGCAAGATGCGTCTGGACGCGCCGGACTATGTGTTTGTGCTGGGGCTGGCCGAGGGGGAATTCCCGGCCGCGCCCGGCGAGGTGGGTCTGTTGACCCACGCCGACCGCGATGCTCTGATGGCGCAGGAGATCGACCTGCCCGACTGCTTTGAAAACCGTGTGGTGCGTGAGCAGGTCTGCTTCTACAAGGCCATGACCGCTCCTGCAAAGGGGCTGTGGCTCAGCTGGCCCAAGGGGCAGGGGCAGACCCTCTGCGCTGCGCTGGAACCCCTCGTGGAAGCGCTGGCCCCCGCTGCCCCGGAGCTGGAACTGACGGACCTTGCGGCCACTCCCGCAGATGGGCTGGACTGTCTGGGCGGCGGCTGGCCCCTGACGGAGACCGAGCGTGCCAGCCTGACAGAAGCCCTGCACACCCCCGGCGAGACCGAGCCGCAGGGCCTTGCCCTGCTGCGCCGGATGGCCGACACTGCCCCCCGGCAGGTGCATGACCTGCCTGCGCTGGAAGCGCTGCTGGGGCGGAAGCTGCGCATTTCGCCCAGTCAGCTGGAAAAATATTATACCTGCCGCTACGGCTACTTTTTGCAGTATGTGCTGGGGCTCAGGCCCCGCCGCCGGGCCGAACTTTCCGCCGACCAGAGCGGCACCCTGATGCACTGGGTGCTGCAGATGGCGCTGGACCCTCACCCCGGCCCGGACAACCCCATGGCGGCGCTGCAGCCCTTTATGGAGCTGGACGATGAGGCCATGGCGGGCCTTGCCGCGCTGCTGGTGGATGAGTACGCCAAACGCTATCTGCCTGAGGATACCGCCCGCTTTGCCTATCTGCTCTCCCGCCTGAAAAAGAGCATGACGAGCCTGCTGCTCTACCTGCGGGATGAGCAGCGGCAGTCCAGCTTCAAGCCCGTGGCCTGTGAGCTGAAGATCGGCCGGGGCGAGGATGCCGTGCCTGCCCAGGTGTATCACCTGTCGGACGGGCGCACCGTCCAGCTGGTGGGCACCGTGGACCGTGCCGACGAGTGGGTGGAGGAGGACGGCACCCGCTGGGTGCGGGTGGTGGACTACAAGACCGGCACCAAAAAGCTGGACCTGAAGGAGGTCTACTGCGGTCTGGACTGCCAGATGCTGCTCTACCTGTTCAGCCTGACCCGGGATAAAAGCGGTCGCTTTACAGGGGCGGAACCGGCGGGTGTGCTCTACCTGCTGGCCGACCCGGCTCCTGAGACCACCACCCGCGAAAAGGCGGCCCACAGTGTGGAATACAAGCTGGACGGTCTGGTGCGGGACGAGCAGAAGCTGTTCGATGCCATGGATGCCGACGAGACCGGCAGATACCTGCCCTTCTCCTATTACAAAGGCGCGCCCAGCCCCTACCAGAAGGACAAGCGGGCAGACATCGCCAAGCTGAACCGCATCCAGCTGCATCTGGATGATCTTGTGACCCGGATGGGCCAGCAGCTCTATGAGGGGCAGATCGCCGCCGAGCCGCTGGTCGCGGGCCGGAGCCCCTGCCAGTGGTGTGATTACGGCTTTGTCTGCTGCCACGAGACCGGCATCGGGGAGCGGGCGCTGGAGGCCCCCGCAAAGCCATTTGAGGCTCCCGGGCAGCCCGAAGAGGGAGAGGAGGAACAGGCATGAGTGAACCCAAGTGGACCCCCGCCCAGCGGGCTGCCATCGAGGACCGGGGCGGCGCGCTGCTGGTGAGCGCGGCGGCGGGCAGCGGCAAAACGGCTGTTCTGACCGAGCGGGCTGTCCGGCTCATCACCGACCCGGAATATCCTGTGGATGCGGACCGTCTGCTCATCGTCACCTTTACCAATGCGGCGGCGGCAGAGCTGCGGGCCCGCATCGGGCAGGCGCTTCTGAAGCGCAGCCAGGCGGAACCCGGCAATGGCGCGCTGCGCCGCCAGCGGATGCTGCTGCAGCGCGCGCCCATCTGCACCATCGATGCCTTCTGTCTGGACCTGCTGCGCAAGCATTTTCAGGCGCTGGATATCCCACCGGACTTTTCCCCCGCAGACCCCGGCAGTGTGGAGCTCCTGCGGGCCTCTGCCCTGAGCGAGACGCTGGAAAATGCCTACCGCGACCCGGATTTCTGTGCCTTTGCCGACCTCTATGGCAAGGGCCGCACCGACCGCGCGGCGGGCGAGACGATCCTGCATGTCTACGATTTCCTGCGCGCCCTGCCCGATTACGACAAAAAGCTGGACGAATTTCTGGCTCCGTGGCAGGAGGAAAATGGCTTTGCCGCCTCCTGTTGGCATGATCTGCTGCTGGCCGAAGCCGTCCGCAGTGCCCGGGCGGCAGGGGAGCTGTTCCGCGCTGCGCTGGCTGACTGCCCGGGCGACCGGGAGCAGGAGCTGGCCGATGCCGAGGAAAAGAAAACGCCCTCTGCCCGGGAAAAGGCAAAAAATGCCGTGCTGGAAAAATATACCGATGCACAGGAACGGCTGGACAAGGCTGCCGCCCTGCTGGGCAGGGTGGAACAGCTGGCTGTGGCGGGGGAGTGGACTCCGCTTTACGATCTGCTGACCCCCTATGTGCTGGGGATGGAGGAGCTGCCCGGCCTGAAAGGGATGAAAAAGCGGCTGAACGGCGAACACAAAAAAGTCATCCGCACCCGCGCCGATGAGGGCGCGGCCCTGTTTGCGCAGATCCTTGAGCTGATCCCCTGCAGTGAGGAGGAGGCTGAGGCAGACCGCAGGGCCGCAGAGCCCCGCCTGCGGGCGCTGTTTGCGGCGGTGCGGGATTTCGATGCCCGGTTCTCGGCCAAAAAGCGGGACCGGAAGCTGCTGGGGTTCAGTGACTTTGAGCATCAGGCCCTCCGCCTGCTCCGTGACCCGGACGGCACCCCCACTGCGCTGTGCGGGGTCATCCGGCAGAACTACGCCGCCGTGATGGTGGATGAATATCAGGACACCAACGCCCTGCAGGATGCCTTGTACCGGTGCCTTGCATCCCCGGCAGGGGACGACCTCTTTCTGGTGGGAGATCTGAAGCAGAGCATCTACCGCTTCCGGCAGGCAGACCCCAGCATCTTCCGGGAAAAACTGGACAGCTGGCCCGCCCTGCCCGGCGGCACGGCGCGGCCCCGCCCGGCAGAGGGAGCCCCCGGCACCGATGCCATGCTGGCGCTGGATGCCAACTTCCGCTCGGCTCCGCAGGTGGTGGAAGGGGTCAACTTCCTGTTTGAGCGGCTCATGTCCCCGGAACTCGGTGACACGGCCTACGGCGACGGCCAGCGGCTGGTCTGCGGGGCACCCGGGGAATACACGGGCAGCGTGGAGGCGCATTTCCTGCCCGATGACACCGCCGAAACGGACGCGGACTGGATCGCCCGGCGCATCGAGGAACTGGTGCAGAGCGGCGAGCCGGTGCGGGACGGCAGTGCCACCCGCCCGGTGCAGTACGAGGACTGCTGCATCCTGCTGGCGGCGCGCAATGATTTTCCGGCCTATGTGGAAGCATTGACTGCCCGGGGTATCCCGGTGTATGCGGATGCCCGCGAAAACCTGCTGGATGCCCCCCACATCCGGCCCCTCATCGCCCTGCTGAAGGTCATTGACAACCCGGCGCAGGATATCTATCTTGCCGCCGCCATGCTGGGCCCGCTGTTCGGTTTCACCGATGACGACCTTGTCCGCCTGCGGGCCAGAGCCGAAGAGATCCAGAAGCAGCAGGGGGAAAACGCCCCCCAGCGCATCAGCCTCTACGGCGCGCTGCTGCTCACCGTGAACAGCGGGGAGGACACCCCTTTTACGGGAAAAGTCCGGGCGTTCTATGCCCGGCTGACCGAGCTGCGCCGGATGGCCCGCAGTGCCCCGGCAGAACAGCTGCTGGAGGAGATCTTTGCTTCCACCGGCTACCTTGCCGCACTGGGCGTGATGGAAAACGGTGCCCGCCGCCGGGAGGATGCCCGACGGTTTGCCTCCTTCTGCGCCGGGGCCGGCTCCGGCGGCATCTCGGCGCTGGTGCGGGCCATTGACGCTGCGGCGCTGGCAGGCTCCACGGGGCAGGATACCGTGCCCGGCGGCTCCCGCCCCGGCTGTGTGACCGTGATGACCATCCACCGCTCCAAGGGCCTGCAGTTCCCGGTGGTGTTCGTGGCCGACACGGCCCGTCGCTTCAATGCCGCCGATACCCGCCAGCCGGTGCTCCTGCATCGGATGTATGGGGCGGGCCTGCGCCTGCGCCCCGAGGAGGGCGAGGGCGCTTACAAGACGGCGGCTTACACGGCGCTCTCCAATGTCCACGCCGCCGAGATGCGCAGTGAGCAGATGCGCCTGCTCTATGTGGCGCTGACCCGCGCGCAGGATAAGCTCATCCTGACCGTGCCGCTGGGCATCGGAAAGACCTCCAACCCCTTTACCAGAGCGGCGGCCTTCCTTGAAGCAGGGGCGGGGCAGACGCTCTGCCGGCAGGCAAACAGCTTTGCCGACTGGCTCCGCGCGGCCCTGCTCGTCCACCCCAACGGCGGCCCTCTGCGCCGGCTGGCCGAGGATCTGGAACTGCCCTTTGCGGATACCGGGAGCACCATCACCCTGACAGTGCAGCAGGCACTGCCCGAGGGCGTGGAGCCGCCCGACCTGGAACTGGAGGAAAGGCCGCTGACCCAGGCAGACCCGGCTCTGACCGAGGCACTGCGGCAGGGCTTTGCCTGGCAGTACCCGGCGGCAGAGCTGGCCAGAGTGCCCGCCAAGGTCAGCGTGACCGGCATCGTCCACAAGGCAGAGCAGACCACGCTGGAGCGCCCGGGCTTTCTGGCAAAGGACGGCCTGACCGCCGCCGAGATGGGCACGGCTCTCCACGCCTTCCTGGAGCACGCCGATTTTGCGGCCCTTGCGGCGGCAAAGCAGGCGGGCACGCTGGAAACGGCGATCCCCGCCGAGCGTGACCGGCAGGTGGAAGCAAAGCTCACCGCGTCCGAAATTGCGGAGAAGCTGGATGCAGGGCGCATCCGCCGCTTTGTGGAGAGCGAAGCCTTTGCGCGCATCTGTGCCGCAGATGAGGTGCTGCGGGAGCTGGACTTCATCACGGCCCTGCCTGCCGCCGAGGTGCTGGCCGCTCAGGGCACTGCCCCCGCCGACAGCGCTGCCGTGGCACAGGCAAAGGTGCTGGTGCAGGGCATCGCTGATCTGGTGCTGGTGTTCCCGGACCACCTGGAGCTGCTGGATTACAAAACGGACCGCCGAAAATCCGAAGCGGACTTCCTTGCCGCCTATCGCGCCCAGCTTGACCTCTATGCCCTTGCCATCAGCAAGCGCTTTGCCCCGAAACCGGTGACCTATAAGGGCATCTACTCGCTGGAACTGGGGAAGCTGATCGAGGTCAAGTGATGCTCTGCACGAATATTTTATTGCAAAATCGCGTAAAAGTGCTTGACAGGGCTTTGTGGGTGTGGTAAACTATTCCGGTAAAGAAAGCAGCTACGGCCTGTGCCGCGCTCGCCTTGTGGGGTCGGAATCCCCGGGCTATACCCAAACACGGTTCGATTCTTTGAACGAACTGCGCTTTTGTGTGAAATTTCGCGCGGCTGTCCTGCAAATGGGCGGCCGCGTTTTCTATGCCAAATATTGCAACACTATGGATTATTGTTTGGAGGTGCATTCATTATCGCTACCGCTGGAAAGTCGAAGGAACTGGAGATCAACGGTCAGATCCGTGATCGTGAAGTTCGCCTGATCGGTGCCGATGGCGAGCAGAAGGGCGTTGTGTCCATTCAGGTGGCCATGCGCGCTGCAGAAGAAGCCGGGCTCGATCTGGTCAAGATCGCACCGCAGGCTACCCCGCCTGTGTGCAAGGTGCTGGATTACGGCAAATACCGTTTTGAACAGCAGAAGAAGGAGAAGGAAGCCAAGAAGAACCAGAAAGTGGTCGAGGTCAAGGAGACCCGCCTTTCGCTCAATATTGACACCAACGACTTCAACACCAAGCTGAACCAGACTGCCAAGTTCCTGGCCGCTGGTCACAAGGTGAAGGCTTCGATCCGCTTCCGCGGCCGTGAAATGGCGCACACCAATATCGGTGAACAGCTCCTGCGTGACTTTGCCGCCAAGTGCGCGGACATTGCCAACCTCGACAAGCAGCCCAAGCTGGAGGGACGCAATATGTCCATGTTCCTGTCGCCAAAGCCGCAGAACACCAATAATAAGAAGTAAGCAAACCAAGGAAGGAGAAAATACAATGCCCAAACTGAAATCTCACAGTGGCGCGAAGAAGAGATTCAATCTCACCAAGAACGGCAAGGTCAAGCGTGCCCATGCGTTCAAGAGCCACATTCTTACCAAGAAGGATACCAAGCGCTGCCGTCGTCTGCGTTCCACCACTTATGCGGATGCGACTACCGAAGCGACCATCAGAAAAATGATTCCTTATAAATAAGGATTGACCGCACAATAGGAGGAAACAACAATGGCAAGAGTTAAGGGCGCGATGATGACGCGCAAACATAGAAAAAAGATCCTCGGCCTGGCCAAGGGCTACTGGGGCAAC
>ERZ860668.2060-NODE-2060-length-11416-cov-2.601091_pt1 | contig 11416 bp, 9 predicted proteins | sample MGYA00510062_ERZ860668 | MGnify/ENA primary metagenome ERZ860668 (study PRJEB30046, sample SAMN00715258) | human gut metagenome | study: EMG produced TPA metagenomics assembly of the A metagenome-wide association study of gut microbiota in type 2...
AAAGAGTTTTTATCCAATGTATCGCACGAGTTAAAAACACCGCTTGCACTGATCCAGGGCTATGCGGAGGGATTGAAAGAATGTATCAATGATGATGCGGAGAGCAGGGACTTTTACTGCGAAGTCATCATGGACGAAGCGGACAAGATGAATAAAATGGTCAAAAAACTGCTCACTTTAAACCAGCTCGAATTTGGCAATGAGGTCATCACCATGGAGCGGTTTGACCTGACAGAACTGATCCGGGGGGTGATCAATTCGTCTGCGATCCTTTTGAATCAGAATGAGATCACATTGGACTTTACACAGCAGGAACCGTTATATGCGTGGGCGGATGAATTTAAGGTGGAAGAGGTAGTGACCAACTATCTGAGCAATGCGATCCATCACGCAGAGGGAGAAAAGCGGATCGATATCAGCTGTGTACAGAAAGGGGACAAAGTCCGCGTCAGTGTTTTTAACACGGGAAATCCGATACCGGAAGAAGATGTGGACAATATCTGGATCAAATTTTACAAAGTGGATAAAGCGAGAACCAGAGAATACGGTGGCAGCGGCATCGGTCTGTCAATCGTCCGGGCAATCATGGATTCGTTCCATCAGAAGTGCGGCGTGATCAATCATGAGGACGGAGTGGAATTCTGGTTTGAACTAGAAACAAATAATGGAAATTTTTTTAGTTGATAAATCATACCAAAAATGCTAACATATGGGTATAGTTCGTGACAATAGAATGTTCGCAGAGTGCGCATTCTGTTGTTCATGATAATAGAATATTCGCAGAGCGTGAGTTCTATTATTTACAGATATTTTGAGAGGAATGCCATGAAAAGAACGGGAATGAGATTAACGGCAGTGGCAGCAGTGACAGCGTTGCTGCTCGGTGGATGTGGAGAACAGCCATACAGTTTAACAGAAGATGAGGAAGGCATGATTGTGGATTACTCGGCACACGCTGTGGCAAAATTTAATACGAGCCAGCCTGACGGTCTTGCAAATGTGAGCCGCAATGAGCAGGAAACAGAGGCAGTGGATGAGTCACAGACGACGGAGACGGAGAATAAAATCACACTGGATGCATCCGGCAATGCAGCTGCAGGAGACCAGAGCACAGAGAATAAAACAGCAGAGCCGTCGACACTGGATGAACTGTTTGGAGGAGAAAATCTGTCGGTCACATATACCGGAGCAGAAATTGCAGCAAATTATATGGAGGGCGGTTATTATTCGCTGGATGCAGAGCAGGGCAAGACATTTGTGATTGTCGGTATTGATATTACAAATTCCGGAGCGGATGAAATAGCGATAGATAACTTTGCAAAGACACCGAAGTTCTCTGTTATGGTCAATGGTCAGGAAAAAGCAGAGGAAGAAAATACAATACTTCCATCTGATTTTGCACTGTATCAGGAAACAGTCCCGGCTGGAGTAACAGAAAATACTATCTTATTGTTTCAGGTGCCGGACAGTGTGACCAGTGTGGACAGTCTGGATCTGTTTGTAAATATCAGCGGTACAAATTATCAAATTACTTTGTAATGATATTAGTAATGTGCTATAATAAATGCAGTATTTATGCAATGGAAAAAGAGACGAATTGCGTAGCAGATGATACGCGGGAGGAGAGACAGGAATGGATACAAATATACTTTTAGAGTCAGGAACAAATGAACTGGAGGTCCTGGAATTTACATTAGGAAATAATCATTATGGAATCAATGTTGCAAAGATCAGAGAGATATTGACGTATCAGCCGGTTACACCAGTACCAAATTCTCATCCAAGTGTGGAAGGTATTTTTATGCCGCGTGATACGATGATTACTGTTGTTAATCTGAAAAGATGCCTGGGAATGCCGGAGGACGGAGAAAACAAAGGACTTTTTATCATCACGAACTTTAACAAATTAAATATTGCGTTTCATGTAGATGCTGTGATTGGTATCCATCGTGTATCATGGGAATCCATCATCAAACCGGATTCAACGATCAATACGGAGAATAACAGTGCATCCACAGGTGTCATTAAGATGGATGACAAGCTGATCATCATCCTTGATTTTGAGAAGATTGTATCCGATATCAGCCCGGAGACAGGACTTAAGGTATCAGATGTTGATAATATGGTAAGCCGTGAACGTTGTGACTCTCCGATCCTGATCGCTGAGGATTCACCGCTTCTTAGCCGCCTGATCACAGATTGTCTGAAGAAGGCAGGATACACCAATCTGATTGTGACAATGAACGGTCAGGAAGCATGGGACAAACTTACTGAATTTGAAAAAGCAGGCAATGTGCGTGACAAGGTTCACTGTATTATCACGGATATCGAGATGCCGATGATGGATGGACACAGACTGACCAAACTGGTTAAGACAAATGATAATATGAAGAAGATACCGCTCATTATTTTCTCATCTTTGGTCAATGAGGAAATGAGAATTAAAGGCAAACAGTTAGGGGCAGATGCTCAGTTGACAAAACCTGAAATCGGCAATCTTGTAGAGGCTATTGACAATTTAATTGATAAAAGCATTGATTAGGTTGAAGCGAAGAGGGGGATGTGATGTATTGTCACATCCCCAAATTAAGTTATAGGCTTGACGGAGGTATCGGATGAGCGGGACAGAAGATTATCTGGATGGACTGTTAAATTCCATATCTGAAAAAGATTTGGATACAAAGAAAAAAACCGGGAGTGAAACGATGCAGACAGAGGAAGATATTATGAATGATATGGAAAATGATTTACTTTCCAAAGAAGCGGAAGATAATTTTTTAGAACAGTTTGAAAAAGAATTGCAAAATGAGAAGTCGTCACCGGAAGAGGAAAAAACGGATGATTTCTTTAACAGTTTAGATCAGATTGTGGATGGAGCAGATCATAATAATAATGATGATGATTTCCTGATGGATACGCTTGGAGATATCCCGGGTATCGATGATGTGACAAAAACAGAAGGTTTGTCACAGGCACAGACGATGGAAAAAGAGCCGGATGAACAGTCTGAAGATACAGCAGAACCGGCACAGGCGTCAAGTGATACTTTTGGTATGGATGATGCAGGCAGCACAGGACTGGATGATTTTGGAGACCTTGGCGGGGCTGATATGTTTGGAGACAGTGAGGCAGAAGAAACCGAAATTACTCCGGATGGCATAGAAGAAACTCCGAAAAAAGAAGGTTTTCTAAAAAAATTATCACGCATTCTTTTTGGGGAAGATGATGAGGATGAAAAAGGTGATTCTGTCTCATCTCAAAAAGAACCGCTAACAGGAGAAAATGCGGGTGACATTGATTTGTCAGATCCAAATATGCAGATATTGCAGGAACTGGGAGATATTCCGGATATATCGGATGCACCGAAGGAAGAAGAAAAGCCGGATCCGAAAGAAGAGAAAAAGAAGAAAAAAGAGAAAAAGAAAAAAGAAAAGAAGCCAAAGAAAGAAAAGAAACCAAAGCCAAAGAAAGAAAAGAAGCCAAAGCCGCCAAAGGAACCGGATCTGACTCCTCCATTGCCGAAGGTGCCGGTAATTCTGATCTTTGTAATGGTATTTTCATTCCTTATTCTTGTGGTGTTAGCAACAAATCTGGTCGGCTATTCAAGCAGCTTTTCAAATGCAGAAGACGCATATGCAAAGGGTGATTATGAGCAGGCATTTCAGGATGTGGCAGGTCTTGAAGTGAAAGAGAAAGATCAGGATACCTACAGAAAATACCGTATTCTGGCATATACAACAGGTCAGTACAGAGCATATCAGAATCTGGTGAACCAGAAAATTTATGATATGGCACTGGATTCACTGATCAGCACGATCGGAAGATGTGAAGAATACAGCAGTGATGCCAAAGAACTTGGATGTGAAGGAGAGATTTCAGACATACAGGCAAAGGCAGAGGAAGCATTAGAAGCATTTAAGATTGATACGGAAAAAGCACTTGAAGTATATGACATGAAGGATCGGACTGCATATTCAAAAGAGATTTATCAGATACTGGATGATGCAGGACTTAGTGAGGAATAAAAATGATAGCGATCATTGACTATGATGCAGGCAATTTAAAAAGCGTACAAAAGGCACTTGACTTTTTACATCAGGAATGCGTGATAACGAGGGATTTTCATGAAATCCGTCAGGCAGACAAGGTAATCTTACCGGGGGTTGGTTCTTTCGGTGAGGCGATGGCCCAGTTAAAAAAATATGAACTGGATAAAGTGATACAGGAAGTGGCGGAGGAGAAAAAGCCATTTCTTGGCATCTGCCTTGGTCTGCAGCTTTTATTTGAGGGCAGTGAGGAAAGCAGCGGAGTGGAAGGTCTGCATTTGTTAGATGGGCAGATTCTGCGTATACCAGATACAGAGGAATTAAAAATACCGCATATCGGATGGAATTCACTGGATCTATGGAATAATGGAAGGCTCTTTGCAGGATTGCCGGAGCATCCATATGTTTATTTTGTTCATTCTTATTATCTGAAAGCAAAAGATGACAGAATTGTGAAAGCAACTACGGAATATGGCACACATATTCATGCTTCCGTGGAACAGGACAATATCTTTGCATGTCAGTTCCACCCGGAAAAGAGCAGTACAGTCGGACTTAAGATACTAGAAAATTTTGCCGGGATTTAAGACAGGAGGATAAAAATGTTTACAAAACGAATTATTCCGTGTCTGGATGTGAATAACGGACGTGTGGTAAAGGGTGTTAATTTCGTAAATTTAAGGGATGCAGGAGATCCGGTTGAGATCGCAGCGGCTTATGATAAGGCGGGGGCAGATGAACTGGTATTTCTCGATATCACAGCAACCTCAGATGCCAGAGAGACGGTCGTGGATATGGTGCGCAAAGTGGCAGAAAAAGTGTTTATTCCATTTACTGTAGGCGGCGGTATCCGTACTGTGGATGATTTCAAGGCATTACTCCGTGAGGGTGCGGACAAGATATCGATTAATTCTTCTGCAATCAACCGTCCGGAACTCATCAGTGAGGCGGCAGATAAGTTTGGCAGCCAGTGTGTGGTGGTAGCGATCGATGCAAGAAAGCGTGCAGACGGTTCGGGCTGGAATATTTACAAGAACGGTGGACGTATTGATGTCGGAATTGATGCTGTGGAATGGGCAATGAAAGCGGACCGGCTTGGCGCAGGAGAAATTCTTCTGACCAGTATGGATTGTGATGGAACCAAGGCAGGTTATGATCTTGAACTGACCCGTATGATCGCAGAAAATGTTTCTATTCCGGTGATCGCTTCCGGTGGAGCGGGGACGAAAGAGCATTTTTACGATGCGCTGACGGAGGGAAAAGCGGATGCAGCGCTTGCTGCTTCTTTATTCCATTACAAAGAACTTGAGATCTGTGATCTGAAAGATTATCTGGCAGAACGAGGTGTCTCTGTCAGAAGATAATAAGAGGGTAAATATCATGGCAATGATTATGAATGACTGGCTCCCGGCAATTCAGGGAGAGTTTAAAAAGCCATATTACAGGGAACTATTTCAATTTGTAAAAGAAGAATACAGCAGGGCGGTCATTTATCCGCCGGCAGATGATATCTTCAATGCGATGCATTTTACACCACTTAGCGAGGTAAAAGTACTGATCTTAGGACAGGATCCGTATCACAATGAGAATCAGGCACATGGTCTGAGCTTTTCCGTACTACCATCACAGAAGGAGATCCCGCCATCTCTGCAGAATATTTACAAAGAGCTTCAGGATGATCTGGGATGCTATATTCCGAACAACGGATATTTAAAAAAATGGGCGGATCAGGGCGTACTGCTTTTAAACACGGTGCTGACTGTCCGTGCACATCAGGCGAATTCCCATCAGGGAAGAGGCTGGGAGCAGTTTACGGATGCAATCATACAGGCAGTCAATGCACAGGACCGGCCAATCGTATATATGTTGTGGGGAAGACCGGCACAGAGCAAGATACCGATGCTGACAAATCCGAAGCATCTGATTTTAAAAGCGCCACATCCAAGCCCACTTTCTGCATACAGAGGTTTTTTTGGATGCAGACATTTCAGTCAGGCAAATGATTTCTTAAAAGCAAATGGGATCGAGCCGATCGACTGGCAGATCGAAAACCTGTAAGTTCCCATAAATGAGGAGTGCCCAGACACCTTTCGGCGCCCGGGCTATTATGAAAAAAATTTATCAAGTATATTATAACAAGTTGTCTAAGTATTTTTTAACTGTATTTAGTATATCAATCATATATGAACAAAGTATGAATAATAAATTAACAATTTTTTAGTAATTTAAAACAAAAAAACAGAAAAAAATACAAAAAAATTGGTTAGGTTATCCATACACCTGAAAAGACGGTTTTACTTGTGGAAAATGCTTGAAAATATAAAGAGAACGGCCTAAAATGACGATATAAAAGAAAACAGGGATGTTTGATTCATAACGAACAGGTTATTGTATTATTTCAAAGGAGTGAGATATATGGCAACAATTTCTGGCTATAATTCATATTCAATGGGAGTTTTGTTTTCTGGTCTAAACACTACATCATCTAAGAATTCATTGTTTTCGAACAGTATGTCAGGAAGTGATATACTTGGAATCAATTACAGTGACTGGGCAACAATCAGATCGGGCAGCTATTTTAAATTGTTAAATGCGTATTATGGGAAAGGTGGAGAGGTGAGTGCTTCAGACGATGCAACATCTTCCTCAACGTCAACATCCAAAGACAGCACCAGGACACTCGCTGTGATTGAGAGTGATGCGAAGAGTGTGGAGAAGTCGGTTGCAGCTCTTCAGGAAACAGGGGATAAATCCTTGTTTAACGAAGTGACAAAGACAGATGAAAATGGAAACAAGACAACCGGTTATGATACGGATGCTATCTATAAAGCTGTTAAAAACTTTACAGACAGCTATAATAGTCTGATCGATGAAGTGGGTAATTCCAATACAAAGAGTATTTTAAGAGCCGGTGCCAGCATGGTGAATGTGACAGAGGCAAACCGTAAATCACTTTCTGATATCGGTATTTCCATAGGTGCAGACAACAAGCTTACCATTGATGAAGAGAAGTTTAAGAAGGCTGATATGAGTAAGGTAAAGGCAATGTTTGCAGACAACAGCTACTATGGAACAGAAGTGAAACGACAGGCAGGCCGTGCAGAGTCTTATGCAAAGAGTGAGGCCGCAAAGGCGAATACCTATCAGAAATCAGGTTCTTATACCTATAATTACAGAACAGGCGAACTTTATAACTCTACGATCTGATCGCAGAGCTGCAGAAAAATATGTTGCTGTTTTTCATACATTTTGAAAGCGGACAGCAGCGGTCATACTGGTATGATGTGATCCGGACGGTGGAAGGATTATATCACAACAATCATTTATGAGAAACTCGGATTGGGTTTCTCATAAATTTTGCAAAAAAATAATCAGCGCACCGGAAAAAAAGATTGCACAATGGGGCGATGTATGGTCAAATAATAGATAGTGTAAAAATGGATGTTGACATCTGGCAGAATAGAAAATATTTGAGATAGATGAAATGGAGAAAAGAATGGCAGCAAAGAAAGTAGTAGTCGGTATGTCAGGCGGTGTGGATTCCTCTGTGGCAGCATACCTTTTGAAGGAACAGGGATATGATGTGATCGGTGTGACCATGCAGATCTGGCAGGATGAAGATGAATTCAAGCAGCAGGAAGAAGGCGGATGCTGTGGCCTTTCGGCAGTGGATGATGCCAGAAGAGTGGCAGACCGTCTTGGAATTCCTTATTACGTCATGAATTTCAAACAGGAATTTAAAAAAAATGTCATGGATTATTTTACTGCGGAATATTTAAAAGGCAGGACGCCAAATCCGTGTATTGCATGCAACCGTTATGTAAAATGGGAAGCATTGTTAAATCGGAGTCTTGCGATTGGTGCGGATTATATTGCAACCGGGCACTATGCGAGGATCGAGCAGCTTTCCAATGGAAGATATGCAATTAAAAATTCCGTGACAGCAGCCAAAGATCAGACGTATGCACTTTACAATCTGACACAGGAACAGTTGTCACACACATTGATGCCGGTCGGTGCCTATCATAAAGATGAGATCCGTAAGATTGCAGAGGAGATCGGTCTTATGGTTGCACATAAAAAAGACAGTCAGGAGATCTGCTTTATCTCTGACAATGATTATGCCGGATTTATTGACCGGGAATACGGCGATCAGGTACCACCTCCGGGAAATTTTGTTCTGACAGACGGAACTGTAGTCGGAAAACATAAAGGGATTACGCATTATACGATCGGACAGAGAAAGGGACTCGGAATTGCATTCGGGCATCCGGTATTTGTCACGGAGATACGGCCGGAGACAAATGAGGTCGTACTTGGTGAGAACAGAGATGTGTTTACTTATGAACTGGATGCAGATCATATTAATTTTATGTCCATCCCGGATATTCAGGATGAGATGCTTTTGAAGGCAAAAATCCGTTATTCCCACAGCGGAAGTATGTGCAAGGTGACAAGAACCGGAGAAGATACGATACACTGTGAATTTTTAGAGCCGGTGCGTGCGGTGACACCCGGACAGGCAGTCGTATTATATGATGGAGAATATGTTGCCGGAGGCGGCACGATCCTTTAGAAAAGCGATATGACGGAAAGCCGCTGGATGGTAAAAAAGACAGCAGATTACACAAGATAAAAATGACGTGAAAAGGAAAGGAACTGGCAGCAATGACAAGAGAAGCGTTTAGGGAGCTGGTAAAAAAAGGCCCGGTACTGCTTGATGGTGCAACAGGAACGAATTTACAGAAGGCAGGAATGCCGGTCGGAGTATGTCCGGAGCAGTGGATCCTGGAAAATTCAGAAGTGTTGATCGATCTGCAGAAACGGTATGTAGAGGCCGGAACCGATATTTTATTTGCGCCGACCTTTACCGCAAGCAGAATAAAATTAAAAGAATATGGTTTGGAAGATCATTTAGAGGAGATGAACCGCAAGCTTGTCGCACTCTCAAAAGAGGCTGCAAAAGGTACAAATGCGCTGGTTGCCGGAGATCTTACCATGACAGGAGAACAGCTTTATCCGTTGGGAGATCTGATGTTTGAGGATCTGGTGGATGTTTATAAAGAGCAGGCGAAAATTATTGCGGAGGCCGGAGCAGATCTTTTTGTGGTTGAAACGATGATGAGCCTGCAGGAATGCCGTGCGGCTGTGCTGGCAATCCGTGAAGTATGTGACCTGCCAGTCATGGTTTCATTGACTTATAATGAAGACGGAAGAACACTGTATGGAACAGATCCGGTGACAGCGGTTGTTGTGATGCAGAGCCTTGGTGCGGATGCGGTCGGAATGAACTGTTCGACCGGACCGGAGGCAATGTTAGAGCCGATCGCGAAGATGGCAGAGTATGCAGCGATACCACTTCTCGCAAAACCAAATGCCGGAATGCCGGAGCTGATCGATGGTCAGACCGTCTTTAATGTAGAGCCGGAAGAATTTGCCGAAGTCGGGAAAAAACTGGTCGAAGAGGGTGCTGCCATCATTGGAGGATGCTGTGGAACAACACCGGAGCACATCCGTGCTTTAAAGGAGGCAGTAAAAGGTATCCCGGTCAAAGCACCGCTTCAGACGAAGAGAAGAATGCTGACTTCAGAGCGTAAGTCTGTAGAGATCACGCTTGATGGACGTTTTATGGTCATTGGAGAACGTATTAACCCGACCGGAAAGAAAAAGCTGCAGGCAGAGTTAAAAGAGGGTTCCTTAAATCTTGTCCGTACCATGGCATTAGAACAGGAGGAAAATGGAGCATCGATCCTTGACATCAATATGGGTATGAACGGTATTGATGAAAAAGAGATGATGCTGCGTACCATTTACGAAGTGACTTCGACGGTGGATTGTCCGCTTTGCATTGATTCCAGCCATGTGGATATTATTGAGGCCGCGCTCCGCATCTATCCGGGACGTGCACTCATCAATTCGATTTCACTGGAAAAAGAAAAGTTTGAAAAACTGCTTCCGATTGCAAAGAAGTACGGGGCAATGTTTATCCTGCTTCCCCTCTCGGATGAGGGACTGCCAAAAGATTCTGCTGAGAAACACGGTATTATCAGCACGATCATGGATGAGGCGGTGAGGATCGGCATGGCAAAAGAAGATATCATTGTGGATGGACTGGTTGCCACGATCGGAGCAAATCCGAATGCAGCGTTAGAGTGTTTTGAGACATTTTCCTATTGCAAAAATGAACTGGAACTGCCGACAGCATGTGGACTTTCTAATATTTCATTCGGACTGCCGGAACGTACTTATGTCAATACGGCTTTTCTTACAATGGCGATCGCAAATGGTCTTACGATGGCGATTGCAAATCCGTCACAGGAACTTCTGATGAATGCCGCATTTGCGTCGGATATGCTGTTGAATAAGAAAGAAAGCGACATCCGTTATATTGAGCGCATGAATTTCCTGTCAGAAAAATATGCCGGTATGGAACGTGTCATGGTTCAGAAAACACCTGCAGGTACATCTGCGGCTGGCGGCGAAACCAGGAAAGAGAGTACGGGAAGCGGCGTATTTCAGGCAGTTTTAAAGGGAAACAAAGAACATGTATTAGAAGAAGTAAAAAAGATGCTGGATGGCGGAGCCAAACCGGATGAGATTATCAATGAGCATCTGATCGCTGCGATCAATGAAGTAGGAGAATTATTTGATAAAAAGAAATATTTCCTGCCACAGCTGATTTCTTCCGCTAATACGATGAAACTTGCAATCGAGTACTTAGAGCCGATGTTAGAGCGCAGTAATACAGAGGCAATGGCTACGATCGTTGTTGCGACAGTTGAGGGCGATATCCATGATATCGGAAAAAATCTTGTTGTTCTGATGTTGAAGAATTACGGTTATCATGTGATCGACCTTGGCAAGGATGTTCCGGCAGATGTGATCGTGGATACCGCAATGAATGAAGGTGCGAAAGTGATCGGACTTTCCGCACTGATGACGACCACAATGATGCGGATGAAAGACGTTGTGGAGCTGGCAAAAGAAAAAGGCTGTACGGCGAAGATTGTAATTGGAGGAGCGGCGATCACGGAGAGTTTTTCGGATGAGATCGGAGCAGATGGCTATTCGAAAGATGCAGCGGAATGTGTGAAACTGGTCGAACGCTTACTGGCATAAGACACTTTTAGTATAGCATAACATGTAAAACGAGTCTTGTAGCTTGTTTTACATGAAGTGCCAGTATAGAAAGCTGGATGTGTTGTTATATTTTTGAAATTTTTAGGAAAATATGAAAAAAAGTGTTGACTTTCATCTCCTGTAATAGTATACTTTAGAAGTCGGTTGCAAAAAGCAAAGGACAAAAATGGGATCTTAGCTCAGCTGGGAGAGCATCTGCCTTACAAGCAGAGGGTCATAGGTTCGAGCCC
>ERZ860668.2067-NODE-2067-length-11357-cov-3.263582_pt1 | contig 11357 bp, 5 predicted proteins | sample MGYA00510062_ERZ860668 | MGnify/ENA primary metagenome ERZ860668 (study PRJEB30046, sample SAMN00715258) | human gut metagenome | study: EMG produced TPA metagenomics assembly of the A metagenome-wide association study of gut microbiota in type 2...
GACGCAAGGAATACGCAGCCATGAAGCTGACCCTGATGTTGATGGGTGGTTCGGCTTTCTTGCTGATCGGTATTCTGGGCATCTTCTTCGGTGCCGGCGGAACGACAATGAATATCCTCGAAATAGCCCGGCTGCACAACATCCCGTTCGCACAACAGTGCATCTGGTTCCCGCTCACCTTCCTGGGATTCGGCGTACTGGGCGCACTCTTTCCTTTCCACACATGGAGCCCCGACGGTCATGCCTCGGCACCGACTGCCGTCTCCATGCTGCATGCCGGCGTACTGATGAAACTGGGAGGTTACGGATGTTTCCGCATCGCCATGTACCTGATGCCAGAAGCTGCCAACGAACTGAGCTGGATCTTCCTGATCCTGACAGGTATCTCGGTTGTATACGGTGCCTTCAGCGCTTGTGTGCAAACCGACCTGAAGTATATTAATGCCTACTCGTCAGTGAGCCACTGTGGTCTGGTGCTTTTCGCTATCCTGATGATGAACCAGACAGCCGCCACCGGTGCAGTGCTCCAGATGCTCAGCCACGGGTTAATGACAGCATTATTCTTCGCCCTCATCGGTATGATATACGGACGTACACATACCCGCGACGTACGCGAGTTGAACGGACTGATGAAAGTGATGCCGTTCCTCAGTGTCTGCTATGTAATTGCCGGACTTGCCAACCTGGGACTTCCGGGACTCAGCGGCTTCGTAGCCGAGATGACCATCTTTGTCGGTTCATTCCAGAACTTCGATGTGTTCCACCGCACGCTGACCATTATCGCTTGTTCATCCATTGTCATTACTGCGGTCTACATCCTCCGGCTGGTAGGCAAGATTCTGTATGGGACTTGTACCAACAAGCATCACCTGGCACTGACAGACGCAACCTGGGATGAACGCTTCGCCGTTATCTGTCTCATTATTTGTGTTGCCGGACTGGGTATGGCTCCTTTCTGGGTAAGCCACATGATCGGCGAAAGTGTATTGCCCGTTGTTTCACACTTAATACCATAAAAAGAAGATGGATTATTCACAATTTCTATATATGAAAGAGGAGCTATCGCTGATAGCGGTTATCCTCATCCTGTTTGTGGTCGACCTGTTTACCTGCCCGGACCATAAAGGCACGGCTCCCAAACTACCTACCAGGTCACTCACCTTGCCGGCTGTCATCCTGCTGACCATCCACACCGTAATCAACCTCTTCCCCGGAGCTCCGGCGGAGGCTTTCGGCGGAATGTATCAGTATGCACCGATGCAAACCATCATCAAAGCAGTGCTCAACGTCGGTACTCTCATCGTGATACTGATGGCCCACGAGTGGCTGAAGCGTGAAGACACCAGCATCAAGCAGGGAGAGTTTTATGTCCTGACACTCTCCACCCTGTTAGGTATGTATTTCATGATCTCTGCCGGACACTTCCTGATGTTCTTCATCGGGTTGGAAATGGCGAGTATCCCTATGGCCGCACTGGTGGCATTCGACAAATACCGCCACCACTCCGCAGAAGCAGGTGCCAAGTATATCCTGACAGCTCTGTTCTCAAGTGCCTTGCTGCTGTTCGGTCTTTCGATGATTTACGGAACGTCAGGCACTCTCTACTTCGATGACCTGCCCGGGCACATTACAGGTAACATGCTTCAGGTCATGGCTTTCGTGTTCTTCTTTGCCGGCATGGGATTCAAGATCTCCCTGGTTCCCTTCCATCTCTGGACCGCCGACGTATACGAAGGTGCACCTACGGCCGTGACCTCCTATTTAAGTGTGATCTCCAAAGGATCGGCAGCTTTCGTGCTGATGACCATCCTGACGAAAGTATTTGCACCGATGACGGCACAATGGCAGGAAGTACTGTTCTGGGTAACTATTGCCTCAATCACCATTGCCAATCTCTTTGCCATCCGCCAGCAGAACCTGAAACGTTTCATGGCATTCTCAGCCATCTCTCAGGCCGGATACATCATGCTGGGTGTCATAGGTGGCAGTGCGATGGGGATGACCGCCTTGGTTTATTATGTACTGGTTTACCTGGCAGCAAACTTAGGTGTATTCGCGGTTATCTCGATTGTGGAGCAACGTAGCAACAAGGTAGAAATAAACGACTATAACGGACTGTACCGGACAAACCCCAAACTGGCTTTCATCATGACACTTGGCCTGTTCTCACTGGCCGGTATCCCTCCGTTTGCGGGTTTCTTCTCCAAGTTCTTCATCTTCATGGCCGCATTCAACAGTGGGTTCCATTTACTGGTATTCATTGCCCTGATCAACACAGTAGTTTCACTCTACTACTACCTGCTGATCGTGAAAGCCATGTATATCAATCCCAACGAAGAACCCATCCCCGCTTTCCGCAGTGACGGTTATACCAAGTTAAGTCTCGCACTTTGTACATTGGGCATCATAGCCTTAGGTATCGCAAGCTGCATCTATCAGGGAATCGATAAGTTTGCCTAACCATATTTCACCACAGAGGACGCAGAGGACGCAGAGGGAAACCGAAGATATTATTATCCTAATGGATAACGTATCTTTATCTCCTTCTCTGTGTTCTCTGCGTCCTCTGTGGTGAAATGTCTTTTGCTATGAAAGCCCCTATTTCGGAATGGTGAACCAGAACCGGGAACCCTTTCCCTCTTCCGAATCCACTCCTATGACTCCGCCTAACTGCTCTACGATGCTTTTGCAAATAGAAAGCCCGAGGCCGGTTCCATGAATAAAGGTGTTCAACTTGACGAAGCGCTCAAAGATATGAGGCAGTTGCCCTGCGGGAATTCCAATTCCCGTATCCCGCACATAAAACTCCACGCACTCTTCTTTTTCTTCGTATCCCACGCGGATACTGCCCGATGAAGTAAACTTCAAAGCATTGTTCACGAAATTAGAGATAACCTGGTGCAGGCGATTCCGGTCACTCACCACACTGCATTCCGACGGATGCGGATCAAAAACCAACTCAACTCCTTGTGGTACCTTGATCTGGGAACTGCGGACAATATCTTCACAAAGCATATTCACATCCGTCTCGCCATAGGTGAATTCAAATGTCCCCGCCTCTATTTTCGACAGGTCTAAAATATCAGAGATCAGCTGTAACAGCAAGTCGTTATTCTCTTGTACAATCTTAATGTATTCACGACGTTCTTCCAGATCTTCCGTATCCACCAGCAACCCCGAGAAGCCGACAATCGCATTGAGCGGTGTACGTATCTCATGACTCATATTCGCAAGAAAAGCACTCTTCAGGCGGTCCATCGTTTCAGCTTTCTCTTTAGCCTCGATAAGCATGGCTTCCGTCTCTTTCAGTTCGGTAATGTCATAGTTAATGCCGATGATCTCTATCTCCCCGTTATCCGGTTCAAACTTGGTGACCACCACATTCATGCGCACCCAGTTCCACTCATCGGCAGTGCCGGGCTTCAACACACGCATTTCGCTACGGAAATCCTTCTCCTCACCCTTCAATACCTTTTCGTAGAAATCAACGACTTTCTGCCTGTCTTCCGGATGCATCTTATCATAGACTCCCACAACCGACGACAGCGGAATATCCTCAGGCTCGCCCATATTCTTATACCACTGCTTGATGGCATAACCACGTTTGGTAAGCAAGTTCAGTTTAGCATACCCCACCTTTGCATAGTCCGATATCAGCAGGAAGAAGTTCTCAAAATCACGGATACGGTTAATGGCGTCGATGCGCTCCGTATTATCGATATTAATCAATACATATCCGTTGAAGTTCCCCTGACTGTCAAACAGCTTACTGACCTTTGTATAGAGTTCAATCATCTTCTGTCTATCCGAGTGGAAATAGTCGCCTGCCCTCTCAAAAGAGTAATTCAGCCTGAAATCCACCAAATCCTCGTTCCGCACCCGTTCCCTGATTTCAAGAGGCACATTCGGGTTCTCAAAGAAGCTGACACCTATTACATCCGCTTTATCCTTCACCCCAAAGGTCTCCATGTCCCAGTTGTTCAAATCGAGCAGATAGCCATCCTTATCATAAAGCTCCACTCCGGCAGGAATATTGGCAAAGATACTCTTGAAAAGCTTTTCGCTGCGATCCAAAGCCCTGTGGGCACGTACTGTCTCCGTAGAGTCCAGAAACAAGGAAACCACCTCGTCTTTCTCCGGAGAATATATGATGCAATGGGAACTGCGCTGGGAGCGATGGAAGAAAACATCCGTCTCTTTATGCACATTATCTTCAATAACGTCCACCAGATAGTCTATTGGTGCTTTCGTATCCGCATACAGTTCACTGCCCAGACGCCCCACATAATCCGAAAGAGGCAATCCGATCAGTTCCGAACTCAGATCATTGGCGTCGGCTACCCGATAGTCGCAAGGTTTCCCGTCGACATCCCGGATGATAGACATACGCACATATCCCATCGGCATGAAGCGGAACAGGTTACGCAAGAAAGAACGTTCGCGGATGGCATCATCTTTTGCTTTGCGCAGTTCGATGCAGATACTGATTATATTGGCCAAAGACGACAACCACTGGAAATCTTCATTACTCCAGTTACGGTAATTATCCACAAGGTCGATTCCCATATATCCCCATACATGTTCGCCCGCTATCAGCGGAGTGACCATCAGCGACTTGATGTTCTGTCGGCTGAGGATGGCATATTCGGATTTCGCATGTTTCGGAAGCTGATCCAATGAATCCAGTATCACCGGCTTACCCGATAAGGTCTGACTCGTCCACCAGGGCAAACTGTCGGTAGCGATGCGTTGCAGGCTTTCAATCTCCGCCGGCACTCCCTCTGCCACCACTTCATAGGTACAGTCCTGATAACGGTAATATTCATCATACTCAAAGATATACACCCGTCCGCCATGAAAAAGGTCGAGGATATCTTTCAGTATTTCCATGATACAAAGGTCCACACTGTCATCTTTCAGGAAGCGCAACAGCGAATGGGAAATGGAGTTCTGACGATACAGCAAATCGTTGACACGCTCCAGGATACGTTCTGAGGTTTCATTGGGAGCCTCTACCCGTTGTATGGTACCGAAGGAAATGATCCCCCTGCCCGGCACTTCCTCCCGATTGCCCAAACGTGTGTGCAACCAGATGATTCCCTCTTTGGAATAAATGGGAAAGGTCTGTTCATAAAACTCCCGATGTATAGAAGCGTTGAACTCCCGGACTATCTGTTCCTGATAGTCCTTCCGCACCCGTTCTCTGAAATCCATAAAAGAGATAGTATTACCTTCCAGTCCTAATAAATCACATAGATATTCTGAGCATAGATAATGTCCGGCTGTGAAGTCAGCTTCCCACCACCCAATCTGTGCCATGGAGGCCATTCGCCGAAACCGTTCGATATCGTTATCCATAAAAGTAGTTTACAGGGGTATATGTTTGTCTGCTGTAAGTATGCAAAATTAGAAAATTATCCATTTCTATCAAGAGAATGGATTAAATATTTGCGGTATCGGTGCTCTAAGAGCATTGCGGGAGATAAGGATACACAGGAATGTAACACAGATGTTAACGAATCGTATAGTGCATGTATCACCCCCGTAACCTGAATCCCGCAACTTTGCACCGACAGAAAAACGTAGATAAAAAGACATGAAACAACGAATCGGGAGACTTCTCTCCACCCTTCTTCTCACTACATTTTCCTTGGGAATCACAGCAGGTGTCATCAAGGGAACCATCATTGACAAACAAACCAAAGAACCGCTGACGGGAGCTACCGTACAGGTTACAGGTTCCGCCACCGGTGCCGTAGCCGATTTAAACGGTAATTACACCCTTACACTGAACAACGGCACCTATACCCTCGAGGTGAAATACATAGGATATAAAACGTTCCGGATGAATGAAGTGAAGATAAAAACCGATGCGACACTGAACTTCGAACTGGAAGTGGATGCACAAACGCTGGATGCCGTCACCGTAGTGGCCCGCAAGAACCTGGAAGGTGAAAAGGCTTTGTTGCAGGAAAGACAAAAAGCAACGCTTGCCATCGAGAACATGGGAGCCAAGGAGATGACTCTCAAAGGTATATCGAACGTACAGGATGGGGTTAAAAAAATAACGGGAATCTCCATTGCCAGTGCCGGACAACTGATTGTGCGCGGACTGGGAGACCGGTACAGCACCACCACCCTGAACGGGCTGCCCATCGCTTCGCCCAATCCGGACAACAAGCTGATCCCACTCGACCTCTTTCCGGCCTCTACCGTAAAGAACATTACGGTCAGCAAAGTATATGCCGCCGGATCTTTCGCCGACTATTCGGGTGCACATATCGACATCAGCACCAAGGAGAATACCGGAAGTGACTTTTTCTCCATCGGCTTCAACGTAGGCGGACGCTTCAACACCATCGGAAAAGATTTCTATTACAGCGACCGGAAGGGGGGACTCTTCAGTACAGGCAACCTAAAGAACAAAGACCGGATTCTGGCTATGGGTAAAAGCGAGTTCCGCGATTATGCCCGCAACAATGATCCGTTCGGTACAAACTTCGCCATCAGCAAGCACCGTTCGTTACCCGAGTTCGGCGGTAACCTCGGAGGAGGCAAGAGCTGGACTCTGCCCAACGGCAACCGCCTGAGCCTGCTCGCCTCGGTAGGCATCAGCAACGAAAACCAGATTCTGAAAGATGCCTACGTCACTACCATGACGGCACAAGGCACGCATCTCGATAAGTTTAATTACGACAGCTATTCCAGCGCATTGAAAATAGCGGGACTGGGCAGCATCGGATACTCGTTCCGGCAGGCCGACCACATCAACTTTACCCTGTTTTATGCCCGCAATGCCATCAACGACTACATGGCACGCGAAGGGATCGATGCAGAAAAGAACAACATTACGTCGAGCAACAGCGTATTTCATGCGTATTCACTGCTGAACAACCAGTTGATGGGATACCATGAACTGACCTCTCAGTGGGATGTAAACTGGAGTGCTTCCTACGGGCTGACCAACAGCGATGAACCGGACCGCCGGCAGGTTGTCTTCTTCCGCAATGAAGGAAGCGACAAGCTGAACCTCTTTAAACTGAACCAGACCACCAACCGCTATTTCGGAGAATTGCAGGAAAAGGAGATTGTAGGTGACCTGCGCACTTCGTACAAATGGGGTGACGCGAACCTCATTCGTGTGGGAGGGACTTACAAAAGCAAAAAGCGCGACTTTGAAAGCGTGAACTTCTATTATGACATCAATGCCCTGAATGCCGATGTCACCAACATATACGATACCAACGGATACCTGAATCAGGAAAACATAGCCAACGGAACGATAAAAGCCAATATCGACGCACAACCCCGTTACAACTATTACGCCGGCATGGATGTATGGGCAGGGTTTGCCGAAATAGAATATTATCCGGTTGAATCTCTGCTGGTCAACGTGGGGCTGCGCTACGAGCAAGCCAAGCAATGGGTACGCTACTGGACAGACGGAGGGCAGGAGAAGAAGACGAACCTGGACAAAGGTGATTTCTTCCCGGCACTGAACCTGAAGTACACCATCGACGAGACCAACAGCCTGCGCCTCTCCGTATCACGCACCGTCACCCGGCCTTCATTCATCGAAATGGCTCCGTTCCTCTACCAGGAGTCCTACGGAAGTGCCTACATCCGTGGTAACAACGAGCTGAAGAATGCTTATAACTACAACATAGACCTGCGCTACGATTTCTTCCCGAAACGTAACAATGGCGACATGTTCTCCGTTACCGGTTACTTCAAGAAACTGAAGTCGCCCATTGAGCAGACCCAGGAGTCTTCGGGCGGAACAGTGATCCGTTCTTTCCGCAACGCCGAAGACGGAATAGCCACGGGAGTGGAAATCGAGTTCCGCAAAGAACTGTTCAAGAATCTCCGTATCGGTGCCAACGGCTCATATATGTATACAAACGTCATCCTTCCTGAAGGCGGGGTATATACCGACTCGGAACGCGCTCTGCAGGGAGCCTCCCCGTTCCTGATCAATGCCGATATCAGCTACACTCCCCAATTAAGGGGAGAAAGCGACCTGACACTGGCACTGGTTTATAATGTGCAAGGGCCACGCATCGAGACAGTAGGTATCTACGGAACAGGCAATATCAAGCAACAGACCCTGCACACGATGGACTTCATAGCAAGCTATGCCATCAACAAGCATCTAAATCTGCGCTTACAGATGAAAGATTTGCTGAACAGTACCATCCGCTTCAAGCAGGAACTACCGGCAACGGGACAAAAGGTGGAAGTAGAATCATTCCGTCCGGGAACCAATGCGGAGATAGGAGTCTCGTACAGATTCTAAGGCTCGCCACAGGGAGAGGCAGAATCACACAGAGTATTTATATTAATAATCAAACAGATAGTATAAACCATAAACAGTATGAAGATGAAAATGAATTATCTAAAACTCAACTCTTGGGCCGTAGCAGCCCTGATGGGAATGTGTTCGCTTGCAGCTTGTAGTGACGACAACAACGGCGCAGGTGGCGGAAACGGCGAAGGCGAAGAAGTGGTAGCCAACAACGGAACACTGAAAGGAAGCGTAGACGGATCAAAAACCGTGATCCTGACCAAAGGCTACAACTTCTCCCTCGACGGAGAATATATCATCAAAGCCGGTTCTACCCTGAAGATCGGTGAAGGTGTGACAATCAGCGCCAAGAGCGACGATGCCACCATCGACTACATCCTCGTGGAACAAGGGGCCAAGATCGAAGCGGTAGGTACTGCCTCTGCTCCGATTATCATGACCTCCGACACCAAAGAACCCGGAGCATGGGGCGGTATCCATATTTGCGGTAAAGCCCCGATCAATATCGGATCGACCGGTAAATCGGAAGTAGGAGACGCTACTTACGGTGGTTCCGATCCGGCAGACAACTCAGGTATCCTGAAGTACATCCGCCTGGAATACGCAGGTTATAAGTTCACCACAGAAAAAGAGTGCAACGGTTTCACCTTCTACGGTGTAGGAAACGGCACTACCCTCGAATATCTGGAAGCATACAAAGGTACGGATGACGGTTTCGAATGGTTCGGAGGTACGGTCAATGCCAAGTATCTGGTATCGGTAAGCAACAGTGACGATTCTTTCGACTGGACAGAAGGATGGAGCGGAAAAGGTCAATTCTTTGTCGCCTACCAGGAAGATCCCGCCACTTTGGGATATACATGTGACTGCCTGATCGAAGCCGACAACTATGACAAGAACATGGATGCCACTCCGATTTCATGCCCCACACTGGCTAACCTGACACTGATCGGCGCCAACAATGACGAAGGTAAAAGAGGCATCCGCCTGCGTGCCGGAACTCAGGCCAAAATCTACAATGCACTGGTTACAGGCAAAGCCAATAACCTGACTACTGAAACAGAACAAACCGAGAAGTACTTGGTGAATGGTCCTTCGGTATTGAACTACATCGCTATCGCGGGAGATATCAAAGCCAGCGGTGACGGCGGTTACTCTTCTGCCCTGTTCACTGCCGCAGAGAATCACAATGCCATCAACCAGCCTTTCAGCTTCAGCAACACCTTCATCGGAATCCAAGAAGGAGGAGCCGACCTCTCGGCAGACAGCTTCTTTGAGAAAGCGGCTTATAAAGGCGCAGTGAAAGCAGACAACGAATGGACCAAAGGTTGGACAAAGTTATAAATCACATATACACTCACAGAATGAAGAGGTAGTGTCGAAACTCTTTTCACCACAGAGTAACACAGAGCATCACAGAGTTTTTCACTAATAATCAACAATTTAAAATTGTCTCTGTGTTACTCTGTGTCCTCTGTGGTGGATTTTGACATATTTACCTGTTTTTCAAACTATGAACAGATACAGACTAAGGATTATCGCACTGACAGCACTGGTTTGCCTGGCCGGCAGTAGCTGTACGGACGACGAGAATGGCGGACAGGGTAACAACATTGTTTACGGTGAAAACATCATCGGAAACGGAGAACAGACCTTTGAGATAAAAGATCATCAATACCTGAAACGAGGCACTTACCTGATGAAAGGTTGGTGTTACGTCACATACGGCTCCACACTGACCATTGAGGCAGGCACCGTCATCAAGGGCGACAAAGAGACCCGTGCCGCCCTGATCATAGAACCGGGCGGAAAGCTGATAGCTCAAGGAACAGTGGATGCACCGATTGTATTCACTTCCGAAATGCCTGCCGGAAAGCGGAAACCGGGCGACTGGGGAGGGCTGATTCTTTGTGGCTATGCCCGGAACAACGAAAACATCATGCAGATAGAAGGAGGCCCGCGCACCACGCACGGCGGTCCGAACAATGCAGATAATTCGGGCATCCTGAGTTACGTCCGCGTAGAGTTTGCGGGGTATCCGTTCAAGAAGAACCAGGAGATTAACGGAATCACTTTCGGCTCGGTAGGAAACGGTACGCAGATAGACCATCTGCAAGTATCCTATGCCAATGACGATGCTTTCGAATGGTTCGGCGGAACGGTCAATGCAGAATATCTGGTGGCCTATCATTGCTGGGACGACGACTTCGATACAGACAATGGTTACAGTGGTACGTGCAAGCATCTCTTGGGTATCCGCCATCCGCGAATAGCCGACATCACAGGTTCTCATGCCTTCGAATGCAGCAACAACGGTACAAACAGCCCGGCCACTCCCACCACAGCCGCCACCTTTGAAGATGTCACGATCTATGGTCCCGCCTCGGGAGACGCTTCATTCGTAAACCGTCCCGACTTCATCAATGGCGGGATTGTTCGGTTCGGCACTGTATCTGGGGGCCAATACGTCAGTAACCTTCCGGAACTGCCGGATCAACGGATATCCATCGGACATAGAAGGGACACCTGCCGTAATGGAAAATGTAGTGTTCAGTGAAAAGGAAGAAATCAACTATCCGGAGTGGACAAAAGGATGGTGTAACTTTAATCCGCAGGAAACGGAGTATTGAATTCACCGGAATGAGGTGAATCAAAACCCTTTTCACCTCTGTGTTACTCTGTGTCCTCTGTGGTGAATCTCGGCACACTTCCTGCGGTTTTGACATTCTGTCAAAATGATACTTCAATCCTCTCAGATTGCTTTCTTTCGGCCCGTCATAAAGCCGCAGGACTAAAATCGCCTTCTATGGCGATAGCTGTTTTTACTTTTATCACCCGAACAGCCGATGGACGGACAAGATAACACCGTTTCTGCAAAAAGCAGGACCCATAGACGGAAATTGCCTCAAAGATCCGTTTCTTTGTCATTTTCACTTCGTTCGTTCCGGAGTAGCAACCAGGAGAATTCCACTCTCTTTTGGAGCTCCGATCGGAAACAATAAGAGTAATCCGGAAAAACATTAGGAGATATTTCAAAAAGAAGTAAGCATTT
>ERZ860668.2069-NODE-2069-length-11344-cov-2.030384_pt1 | contig 11344 bp, 10 predicted proteins | sample MGYA00510062_ERZ860668 | MGnify/ENA primary metagenome ERZ860668 (study PRJEB30046, sample SAMN00715258) | human gut metagenome | study: EMG produced TPA metagenomics assembly of the A metagenome-wide association study of gut microbiota in type 2...
AATTCAATCGGCACATTTAGGTAATCGGCAATTTTTGAAAGGTTTTTAGTAGAAAGGTTTTTCTTTCGTCCCACTTTGAGATCGGACAGCGATGCACGGCTTATTTTACATTGCCTGCATAGCTCTGTAACTGTAATTCCTTTTTCCGCGCACAATGCAGCTATTTTGTTGTACAACTCTGACATAAAATCACCCGTCCATTTGTAGTATATGCCAAAATTACGTAAAAACGAAATTTTACACGTTGACACTTACGCGACAGAATAATATAATTCACTCATAGATTTCGCTAAAACGTAATTTATAGAACAAATATATAATATTACACTTTTATGTAAATGTCAATAGAAAGGAAGTAGTTGACCATGAAAAAAAGGGAACTTTGCTCGTTTGGTAAAAAAATTAACCATCGGCTTATTGCTCTTGAGCAAAGCAAAGGCTGGCTGATCGAAGAAGTCAAGCGGCACACAGGGTTATATTTTGACCGCTCCTATCTTCGCAAAATCGAAACCGGACAGCTTGCGACGCCGAAAATCGTGGATGCGATATGCGAAATACTTGGCATCGCTGTTCAGGGTGATTATACCAAAAGGAAAGACCAATAAAATGTACTTTTTGAAAAAGGAAAGCGGATTACATATGCACCTTGAAAATTGAATATACAGGCAGCAGATACAAAACTGTTTGCGCCGAGCTGCGGTACCCATGCGCGGGGACGCCGGACAAGTCCGGCAGAGCGGTAAACCATGACGGTACGAAATACGGGGCGGCACCCGTAAAGCGACGACACGCAGACAGATAATGAGACTTCCGCCCAGCCACAGACACAAGCAATGGGGGCGGCTGATGTGAGAACCGGCCTATGGAATCGTTCGCCAGCGATCATCTGTCTGCTTCCCCACAAGCCGGGGCGTTGAGAACAAATAGGCTTGGCAGCAGGAAAGGATGTGTCTAAAGTGTTTTAAGGTTTTGCGGCAGACGGGAGATTACTGTCTGTCGCGCGTACATCACAACAAGCAGACAGGATGTGAATGAAATGCCAGATTGGGAAATCCAACCAAAGAAACATAAATACGAGGTTGGCGAACGTGTATTAGTGCGGCCCGCAATCATAGATTGTATCTGGGCAAAAACCAGTTGCCGTAAGACCGTACCTGCTACTGTTATCTTTGTCCATCCGGACGACCGGTTCATTGTAGCAGAATATCAGGTATGTGCTTCGTTCTTTGGCAGGACGGTATCTACGATACGGGAAAGTTTTTTAATTCCAAAAGTTCAGTGTTTGGAGTGGGAGTGAAATAAATGTATAAACGTGGTGATGTGTTTTGGGCTGATCTCAGTCCTGTTATTGGTTCAGAACAGGACGGCGTGCGTCCTGTTGTAATTTTGCAAAATGATATTGGAAACAAATACTCGCCTACGGTGATTGTAGCGCCGCTTACAAGCAATTTGCATCGGGACAAGCATCTTGTTACTCATGTGCCCGTCTGTATGCAGGGCTTGCCGCAATATTCGGTTGTGTTGTTAGAACAGATACGGACAGTAGATAAAGCACGACTGGGGAATTTTGTCGGTGTAATGGATAAAGAGACATTGAATAAGATTGATGAAAGTGTGATGTGCAGTTTGGGGCTGACGGATGGATTTAGAACATAGAGCAATCGCCCGTCTGCGGTTGGCAGCGGAAATGAGCGAAGCCTATTACGGTAAGCCATTGATTATTACAGTGAGTGGCGGGAAAGACAGCGATATATGCCTGTCCCTTGCCGCCGCTTCCGGTATCCGCTATGAGGTCATGCACAACCATACCAGCGTGGATGCACCGGAGACTGTATACCACGTGCGCGAGCAGTTCCGGCGTTTGGAGCTCGCCGGTGTGAAATGTACTGTCAATTACCCGACTTACAAGGGCGTACCGGTCAATATGTGGATGCTTATACCGCAAAAGCTGATGCCGCCCACAAGAACAGTAAGATACTGCTGTTCGGTGCTGAAAGAAAGCGGCGGCGCTGGTCCGCTGGGCGGAAAGCGCCAGCCGCCGTACCAAACGCGGCATTTACGAGAGTATGCCGCACGATCTCAGCAAAAAGGTCATTATCAACAACGATAATGCAGATACCCGCCTTTTGTTCGAGAGCTGCAAATTGCAGGCGAAGCGGGTCTGCAATCCCATTGTGGATTGGTCGGACTATGATGTGTGGTCGTATATCCATGCTGAGAGAATACCGATAAATCCGCTGTATTCGTGCGGCTTCCATAGGGTCGGTTGTGTGGGTTGCCCGATGGCAGGACGTCGAATGCGTCTGTTTGAGTTCGGCCGGTATCCCACGTATCAGCGCGCCTACATCCGTGCCTTTGAGCGAATGCTCGAAGAACGTGTTGCACGCGGCAAGCTCGACAGCACATGGCGTGCTGGGACAACTGGCGAGGATATATTCCGCTGGTGGATGCAGGACCGGAATATCGAGGGACAAATGAAGATTGAGGGCTTTGACGGATAGAGCCCAGGTATGTACCGTGCGGATTCCCGCGCGGTTTTATTATATACACGCCAAATTTCAAGGGGGTGGTTCCAGTGTGCTACTCGGTGCATGGTTAATCCATGCAGTATCGGTTTGGAAATAAGTTTGAGATGGAGGGATGAGGAAATGGATTTTTTGAAGAAACGGCTCAAGCGGCTTACGTCGATGGGGCTGGCATTGCTCTTGTCTGCGTCGGCGTTTCCGGCCACGGCCTTTGCCGCGTCGGACAGCACCAGCACGCTTGCCGAAGTAACGGCAAAGTATATCGACGCGGAAAACGGCAAGGAGATTGCCGAGCAAGAGATATATAGCGTAACACATGAGGAACGGCAGCCGCAGGAAATCGAGAACTACACCTACGTCGATTACACGGAAAACGTCGAGTACGTCTACTCCCATAAGGATCTGACTTATATTGTCGGCTACCCGGACGAAAGCGTGCGGCCGGATGCTTCCATGACCCGTGCAGAAGCAACTACGGTCTTTTACCGTCTCTATGACGGCGAGTATCCAGAGTTTGAGCGCCGCATGTCAAACGGCACGTTCGAGGACGTCAAGACGGATTACTGGTTCTACAAAGAAGTCGAAACGCTGTATAACATTGGAATTGTAGACGGCACGGATGAACACAAATTCTCGCCGGATGCGCCCGTCACCCGCGCGGAGTTTGCCGTCATGGCGGCGCGGTTCGCCAATTTGGACTACGAGGGCGGCAATCTCTTTGACGACGTTCCCAACGGCCATTGGGCGTACAGCTATATCAATGCAGCCGCAAACGCTGGCTGGGTAGAGGGCTACCCGGACGGCAGTTTCCGGCCGGATGAGCCGATCAGCCGTGCCGAGGTCGTGCGGCTGGTAAACGGTATGATTAACCGTAACGTCACGCTGGACAAGCTGAAAGAGCTGGGCATCGAATGTCCGTACAATGATCTGGTTGAGAATCACTGGGGTTACTGCGATCTGATAGAAGCCAGCATTCCGCACAGCGCGGAAGAATGGCACGGCCTCAGCTACAATGACGGTATTTACAACATCATCGTTGAAAAATTCATAGACCAGAACGGCAAGGAACTTGCTGAAACTGTCACCACAGCGGGCAAGGAAGAAAGTTCACCCAAGGTCATCCCGGCATACGAGTACCGCGGCTATATCCGCACGATCGTTTATCAGTACACGAACGGTGATGCGATCCCGTCCATTGAAAAGACGGCGAACGCCAAAACCGCCAATGTAGGCGATACCCTGACCTATACGGTGAAGCTGACGAATGATGAAGCAGCTTCTTCCGCGTGGAAAGAAGTCGTCCTCACCGACGAAATTCCGGACGGCTTGACTTTCGCGGATGGCAGCGTGTACGTAGAAAGCAAGGCGGCAAAGCACTCGTTTGAAAACGGATTGCTTTCTGTCCCTCTGGGCGACATTGCCGCAGGTCAGACGGTTTCAGTCACTTTCAAAGCAACCGTGAACAGCGATATGTACAACCAGACGATCTACAACACCGCAGTCGCCGAGGGCGCAAACGGTATCGTTAAGGATGAAAGCGGTAGCGAAACCGGCAAGTATGAGGACACAGACGACGGTGTTTATATCAACAAGGGCGACACCGCGCCCTATGTGGAAAAACGTGCGGACAAGCCTTCCGCCGAGGTCGGCGATAAGATCACCTATACCGTCACGCTCGGCAACGCAGAGGGTGCCGTTTATGAAATCGAAAACGCTTCCATGACCGACATTATCCCGGCGGAACTGGATTTTGTGGACGGCAGCGTGCAGGTAGACGGTGTAAGTACAGGTTATTCATTCGATAACGAGACCCGTACCCTGACCGTGCCGCTGGACAGAATTGCACCGAATACAAAAACGACGGTTACTTTTGCAGCGACCGTCAATGAATCGGCCTACGGCAAAACAGTTTACAACACTGCGGTCATGTCCGGTGACAATATTTCGGACACCGAGGGCACAGACGACGGTGTTGCCATCGGTGACGGTAAAGCCCGCCCCAGCATTGAGAAGTCGGCGGACAAGTCCTCTGCCAAGGTCGGCGACAAGATCACCTATATTCTGACGCTCTCTAACAGCGAGACCGCGACTGTACCCGTAGAAAATGCGGCCGTTACTGATGTTATCCCTGCTGGCCTGACGTTCGAGTACGGCTCGGTCATGCTGGACGGCAGCGGCACGAGTGATTTCACCTATGATGAAAATACCCGCCTGCTGACGGTAAACGTCGGCAGCATTGAGCCGGATACCAGCCGCACGGTTTCCTTTGTGGCGACCGTCAACGAAGATGCCTACAATACGACGATTCAGAACCTTGCCACCCTGACTTCGGACAACACCGAGCCGGTACAGGACAAGGACGACGGCGTTGTCGTTGCAGACGGTATGACCGACCTGTCCATCAACAAGAGTGTTGATAAATCTTCTGCTCGTGTCGGTGATACTCTGACCTACACGGTACAAGTCTCCAATGGTGCGGGTGCAGAGGTAAATATCCGCGACACGGTGATGCGGGATGCTATCCCGGATGGCCTGACCTTCCGCGGCAACGTCACAGTGGACGGCTACTCAACGGTATATCAGTATGACAATGAAAACCGAACCCTTTCTGTTCCGCTGGATGCGATCGCCCCCGGCCAGACGAAAACTATTTCGTTTGATGTGCTGGTGAACAGTGATGCCTACGGCATGATGATTGAGAACACGGCGGTCGCTTCCGGCAGCAATGCGCCGGATACGGAGGACACGGATGACGGCGTCACCATCGAGAACGGCACGCCGGACGGCCGTGCGGGTGCAAAGTCAGCCAATAAAATGACCGCGCGCGTGGGTGATACAATCACCTACACGATCACGCTGGAAAATAGCGCAATGGCAACGGCGGACTGGACCGGCGTTACCGTGACCGATGCTCTGCCGGATGGTGTGACTTTCACAGGCAACGTCCAGAAAGACGGTCAGGCAACGACGGAATATTCCTACGATTCATCTTCACGCACGCTGACGCTCACGCCTTACGCAATCGCACCGGATACGCAGGTGGTGTACACCTTTGATGTGACGGTAGACGAGGGTATGCAGGGCGAATTTATCGTCAATACGGCTATTCTGACGGATGGCAACGAGCAAACGCCGCTTCCGGATGCAGGCGTGCAGATCAACAAGGGCGAAGCCGACCCGATTGTAACTAAGTCCGCGAGCGTGACCAAAGCTGATATTGGCGATATGTTCACCTATGAGATCACGGTCAAAAATGGCGATAAGGCTACTGCGCCGTGGAAAAACGTCGTGGCATACGACACGCTTCCGGCTGGCGTGAAGTTGATCGGCAACGTGTATCTGGATGGTAAGGTGGCGCTGCATAAGCTGAACGGTAACGCGCTGTCCGTGCTGGTGGGTGATTTGGCTGCAGGCGAAAGCGTAGTAATCTCCTTTGATGTGCAGGTACTTGACACAGCGGCCGGTACGACCCTTCAAAACAGCGTGGATGTGACCGGCGATAACGGCATCGGCACGGCAACAGATGACGGCGTAACCGTACCGGAGGTTGAGCCGCAAAACCCTAATGATGCCACCGGCTTCTATGTCACAAAAGATGTGGATAAGACGGTGGTTGATGTAAGTAAGGATGCCGACGAAGTATCCAGAACGGCAACATTTACGGTTATTGTTGGAAATCACAGTGATATAATGTGGGAAAACGTCGTGCTGAAAGATACGCTGGATACCTCTGTGGTAACGCCTGTTTTGCAAAACAATGTTTATGTGAACGGAGTCCTAAGTAATAAATGGAGTTTTTCAGGCAAGGCATTCACTCTGGAATTGGGTGACATTGCACCCGGCCAATCGCATAAAATTTTGCTTACCGTCCGCTTTAAGAACGATGCAGGCGGCAAGACCTACGTCAACTATGCGACCGGAGAGGGCGATAACGGCAATGCTATCGGAAAGTCGCCGGAAGTTGAAATTATCAGCTCAGTTGCTGATTTGATAACTGATATTCATTATCAGCTTTATAATGGTTATGACGAAAATATGTGGCGACCCGCAGACCGTATTTCACTGCAAGAAGCGTGCATCGTAGCATATCGTCTGATTTCCAACGGCGGGAACACGTGGCTGGACCGTGGCACGGTGACGGTGCCGGACTACGAGTTCAGCATCCCCGAAGAAGCAAAATATTTTGTCTCTATCGGTGTGCTGCCCGCAAGCGTATTCGACACAACGAAAATGACCGAAGATGTTGATTACGAAATCAATTATGAGGTTTCGGAAAAAGGCTATCTGCGAATCTGGGCTACCTCGGAACAGCTTAATACGCTTGTGAAGTATATCACTGGCACGAATGCAGGGCTCAGCGGTGATGTGTCCCGCCTGAATTTTGCCAAGCTGATTTGCCAGCTTACCGGACGGGATACCGACCCGGATACCTCGGCTTACAGCGGCCATATCCAATATTTCACGGATAGTGGTTCTTCTGAGGACCTGATTACTGAAGTCTCGCACGAACACGATTATGTGCTTGACACAGACGGGAATGAGTATTGGATTTAACAATTTTATAGGAAAAGGCAATCCCTCGTTTCGTTGTGAAACGAGGGATTTGCTTACCGATTATTTAATTCTGTTATTGTTAGTTTATCAAAAAGCTGCAAAGCGTACACTTTCTCACCTTGGACATAGGCAGAGACAGCAGTAGTTTTTGAACGGGTGTTGAGCATATTTTCTCGATGACCTTGTGAGCCATACCATTTGTTTAAGTTTTCCTGCGCATTGGTTGTAATTAAACCTATGAGTGCATTTTCAGCATTGCATCCATAACCAACAGATGCGAACACCGAGCCATCCGGTCTTGTATGAGAAATATCCCCGTCTCGTTCGTCAACAATCCAGATTTCGCGGGAACGAGTGTCCGCCCATTCCTGTACTTTCAACGAGTAAGTCAGACGTGGCAAACCGTTTTCTTCGCGCAGGTCGTTGATGGCGTCAAAGGTGGCATTGGACAGGTCATAATCCCAATAGCCGCCGTACTCGTCTACCGCAGATTTGCCGATAGGGCGTAGACTGATTTCATCTGTTACGGTCTGGTTATCGTCTGCGGTTTCGTTGTCGGTATCATCCGGCACAGGCTGTCCGTCTGGTGAAACCGGTGTTTCCGGCTCCGTCGGTTCATTTGCGTCCAAGATGTTTTCCGCGTTCATCAGCATTGTTGCGACTTCGGCACGAGTAGCTGTCCCGTGCGGATTTAACTTTCCGTCCGAGCCGCTGACAATGCCCTTGTTGACGCACCAGCTCATGGCGTTTGTTGCGTAACGGGAAACTGATTGATAGTCCGAGAAATCATAGTATTTATCTGGTATAAAGCCGGTATCTGTATCAAGGCCAAGGTGGTCCGCGTAGCGGTACAGGATGGCCGTAAGCTGCTCGCGGGTGATCGCATCATTCGGGCCGAACTGCGTATCGCTGTACCCGGTAACGAGGTCATTCATGCGCGCCCAGTAGACAGGCGCGCTGTAATAGGCGTTTGTATCTACGTCTGCATAGGGGTATCCCCAGTTGCTTTCGGGCATATCAGGTGAACCTGCCAGTCGGTACAGGATGGTCACGATCATGCCGCGGCTGGTAGTTGCGTTCGGGCTGAACGCCGTATCCGATGTACCATTCATCAGCCCGTTTTCGCAAACATAGTTGACCGCATCGTGATACCAGTCCGACGGACGGACGTCCGAAAAGTTTGAAACATTGGCGGCGCCTGCCGAACAGGTAATAGCTGCCGCACACAAGATAGATGTGATTTCTTTTTTCATAAAGTCATACCCCACAATAAAGAACAGAAAAGTTTATCATGGTTTCATTATATCATGTTGCTGTCCGTTCCGGTAGCGGGCATGGCGCACAAAAACCATGTGGGGATTTTGAATTGCAAACGAGATGCAGTAAATTGTTGCTGCATAGATGATAACCAATACGCAGGAGGGCTGTGGTTTATGGATTATAAAATTTTGACGCAGGACGATTTGCTTGAGTTGTTCCCTTTTGGCAAAACCAAGCTAAAATGCCTGCTGGAAGCAGGCGTATTGCCTGTGGTGAAAGTGGGACGGGATTATTTGACGAATGAACGTGAACTTGACCGGTGGTTTGAAGCAAATAAAGGGAAAGAGATATTTTACTGATTGAATTGCCTTTACAGAGGGACGGCGTTATAATATATGCGTTAGCTGTTTATGCTGCCGCCCCTGTTTATTTGATAGGAGCGATACGCATGAATACAGTAGAAAATATCAATAAAGTTAAGAGAATCCGCGGATATGGGGAGGGTAGTGTATATCAGCGGAAAGATGGCCGCTGGGTCGGCAAATATAAGGACGAAAAGATGTTGAAACCGCGTTATGTCTATGGTAAGACAGAAGCGGAAGCAAGACGGAAATTGCGTGAATTTAAGAAAACAATAGTGCATGGCATTACGGATTGTAGAAAAGTATTGCTTAGCACTTATATTGAGCGATGGTTATATACTTTCAAGGCCGCAGCCGTGGAGAATACCAGCTTTGATCGGTTGGAGTCTGTCTATTACACGCATATCAAGCCGACGCTTGGCGGCTTCCAACTTGGGAATATCAAAGCGGTTGATATTCAAACACTGTTAAACCAGAAAAGCACTGAATATTCTTATACTATCGTCAAGATGATCCGGCAGATACTTTCTGAGGTTTTCCAACATGCCTATACTGAGGGTGACATTCTTAAAAACCCAATGGCAAATGTTATCATGGCAAAACGGAGCAAGTTTAAGCCAGAGCGGAAAATGCTGATATTAGAGGATGCAGAGGTTAAACGGTTGGAGGAAGCAGCCAGAGAGAAGTATGGTACAGGCCGTCCGCTTTTTGTTCACGGAAACCTGATCGTATTTATGCTGCATACCGGCCTGCGGTGTGGTGAACTGCTTGCGCTGGAATGGTCTGATATTGACTTTGAAAGCAAGACGGTATCCATAAATAAAAATCTGGCAAAGATCAAGAACAGGGATACCGGAAAAGATACGTCCAAAAGCACCTTACAGGTAAAAGGCACTAAGACATCCAGCAGCAACCGGATTATCCCACTAAATAGTAAAGCAATCAACGCACTTAGGGAATTGCAGATGATTTACAGGCAATGCGGCATCAAAAGCAAATATGTTGCCTGTTCGCAAAAAGGCGGCTTCCTCACTAATAACCGTATGCACAATTTACTTGAGCGTATGTTGAAGCACACGGGGATAGACAAGCCGCTCACGATCCATCAGCTACGTCACACTTTTGCAAGCCGTGCGTTAAATGCTGGCGTAAGCATCAGCGTAGTAAGCAAATGGATGGGGCATGCCAGTATTTCCACCACATATAATATCTACATTCACGCTATGGAACAGGAACGGCTGACAGCGTTAGACGTTCTTGAAGCTATGTAGCGAAAAGGTGTAACATTGGTGTACGCCTCTCGAAAAAACGACTTAAAGCCCAGTAATATAGGCGTTTAAGGGTGCAAGAGGGGGAAAACCGCAGGTTGTCTACCCTCTTGTGCCCCCGCCGGGTAGGCGAGATTCCCTCGCTTCGCAAGCGTCGATTTTCGCGAAAATCCTCTGGAAAAGAAATTTCTCGTAAAAAATAAAAAAATTCGAGAAAACACTTGACAACAGGGGGACAAACCCGTATACTATGGGAGTATGCCGTATAGGAGGAGTATTATGCTTTCAGAACTTCACACGGCGCACAAGGTGATCGGTGTAAAGCAGTCGAAAAAAGCGATTCGGGACGGCGCAGCCGCACAGGTCTTTGTTGCGCTGGACGCAGAAAAACGAGTCGTCGGACCGATTTATGAGCTTTGCAGTGAACACGGTATGGAAGTTACCGAGGTCACCACGATGACGGAGCTCGGCGATGCGGTCGGCATTGATGTCGGCGCGGCAGTAGTCGTTGTTCTGCACTGATTTTTCTTTGTTGAATTGCGCAAAACGCGCTTTTCATAAATATCTTTGAAAGAAGGAGGAAATAAAATGCCAACTTTTAACCAACTCGTCCGTAAGGGTCGTGAGGCAGTCGTTACCAAGTCTACGGCACCGGCTCTTCAGGTAGGCTACAACTCTCAGAAGAAGAAGGCTACCGATCAGTCCGCTCCGCAGAAGCGCGGCGTTTGCACCACGGTTAAGACCATGACCCCGAAGAAGCCGAACTCTGCTCTTCGTAAGGTAGCTCGTGTAAAGCTGACCAACCAGATGGAAGTTTCCGCTTACATCCCCGGTGAAGGCCACAACCTGCAGGAGCACTCCATCGTGCTCGTCCGCGGCGGTCGTGTCCGTGACCTCCCTGGTGTCCGTTATCACGTCATCCGTGGCGCCTACGACGCTGCTCCGGTCCAGAACCGTATGCAGGCCCGTTCCAAGTACGGTGCTAAGCGCCCCAAGGCTAAATAAGCCAGATAACGTTTTGATACTTTCGCCGTGTGCCGCCTTGAGCGCCGCACGGTAGACACTTAAGGAGATTTCACATGCCGCGTCGTGCAGCAGCTAATCGTCGTGAGGTTCAGCCTGACGCCGTTTACAACAACCGCCTGGTGACTCAGCTCATCAACAAGGACCTTCTTGACGGCAAGAAGGCCACCGCTGAGCGCATCGTTTACACCGCTTTCGAGATCGTTGCCGAGAAGTCCGAGGGTGGCGACGCTCTCGCTACCTTCAAGAAGGCTATGGACAACGTCAAGCCCACGCTCGAGGTTAAGCCCAAGCGTGTCGGTGGCGCTACCTATCAGGTCCCGATGGAGGTCAACTCCCGTCGTGCTACCAC
>ERZ860668.2073-NODE-2073-length-11340-cov-25.109437_pt1 | contig 11340 bp, 9 predicted proteins | sample MGYA00510062_ERZ860668 | MGnify/ENA primary metagenome ERZ860668 (study PRJEB30046, sample SAMN00715258) | human gut metagenome | study: EMG produced TPA metagenomics assembly of the A metagenome-wide association study of gut microbiota in type 2...
ATGAACAGGAAGGTACTTTCCTGACTCCGGAGTATCGTTTTGAGTTCAGATACAAAGATACAACAAAAAACTGAGAATGAGGGTAGAATGATGAAAAATCTGTGAGAATGAGCGGATTAATTGATTTAGTTGGATTCTCTGTGAAGACAACAGATGCCACAGAAAAGTCAGTTGAAGCAAGAGTTTCGTTACTATCCCGTTACTCTTTTCGCTGGCGAGGAGGTTTGAAAAGCCCGTGGGGAAATGGCTGTAAACTACCGGAATACAGTGTTTCGTGAGGAAAAATTAGGGTAATATCTGATGCAGCCTGCGGGAAAAGGACGAAAAAGACGAGAAGCGGATGCGATTGCGCCGATGTGCTGCGGTTTGCTTACAGCCTTTCAGCTCTACATGGAATAATTTTGCAAACAAAAACAATGTAGAGTATGAGCAGAAGCACTTTCAGGGTGTTGTTCTACCTCAAGCGCAACGCGCCGAAAAAGAACGGAATGATTCCCGTGATGTGCCGCATCACGGTGAACGGAAAGGTGTCACAGTTCAGCAGCAAGCTGGACGTGGAAGAAAAGATGTGGAACGTGGAGTTGGGCAAGCTGACAGGCCGCAGCCTCGTGGCGCAGGAGGGCAACCGTATGCTGGACAAGATACGGCTTGGCATCAACAAGGCGTATCAGGAGGTGTGCGACACCGACGGGTATGTCACGGCGGAGAAGGTGCGCAACGCCTATCTGGGTCTGGGACAGAACCACAAGACCCTGCTGGCGGTGTTCAAGCAGCACAACGAGGACTATGCGAAGCAGGTGGGCAAGATGAAGAGCGAGCGCAGCTACTGGAAATACCGCGTGGTATATAACCACCTGACGGAGTTCATTAAGCAACGCTACAAGATGAGCGACATCGCCCTGCGTGAGCTGACACCTGCCTTCATCACCGATTTCGAGCTGTTCCTCCGCACGGAGAAGAACCACTGCACCAACACCGTGTGGTCGTACATGATGCCCTTCCGCAGCATCATCTTCACCGCCATCAACAACGGCTGGCTGGCGCGTGACCCCTTCTATGCCTACCACATCACGAAGGAAGAGACCAAGCGGGGCTTCCTGACCAAGGAGGAGATTACGGCACTCATCAACGGCACGTTCAAGAAGAAAAGCTATGAACTCATCCGGGACCTCTTCATCTTCTGCTGCTTCACGGGACTGAGCTGGCGGGACATGTACAACCTTACGGAAGAGAACCTGCAGACCTCCTTCGACGGCCACCTGTGGATAAAGACCAACCGCCAGAAGACCGGCGTGGAGTCGAACATCCGCCTGCTCGACGTGCCCAAGCACATCATCGAGAAGTACAGAGGTATGGCAGAAGACGGACGGTTGCTGCCCGTCCCCTGCTATCCCCATTGCCGATACGGCATCAAGGTTGTTGCCAAGCAATGCGGCATCAACAAGAACATCACATGGCACCAGAGCCGCCACTCGTATGCCACCACCATCTGCCTCTCCAACGGCGTTCCGATTGAGACCCTGTCGAAGATGATGGGCCATACCAGCATCCGCAGCACGCAGATCTATGCGAAGATTACCGCCGAGAAGGTAAGCAACGATATGGAACGCCTGTCCAAGCAGATAGAGTCCATGGAGCAGTTCATTTGTCAGACCATCTAACACGGAACGCCATGAGAAGAACTATCAGAATAGACGATCACGGCCATGTGCGCATGGAAGGCAACCCGCAGGAAGAAGTATGGATGACCCTCGCCGAGATAGCCGACCTGTTCAACCTCCCTGCCGCTACTGTTGGCAGGGAGATAAAAGCCATCCGCAAGACGGGTGTGCTGGTGGACTATGAGGCGTGCAAGTATATCCGCAAGGCGGACGGCTGTTCCGTGGACATCTACCACTGGGACATCATCGTTGCCTTGGCCTATCGGATAAACACCTTTTATGCCCACGCCTTCCGCAAGTGGCTGAAAGAAACAGCGACTAAAGAAAAGGACAGAGAGGCGCACCAAGCCATCATCATTCCCCTGTGGACTTTCGGGAATAACTGAAAGGACAGACAGGAATAACAAACGAAAAAAGACGGACGGACAATCCCACTCATCAGGGTTGCCCGTCCGTCTTTTTTCGTTCCCATACATGCTATACATCCGCCTTGCGGTAGTTCGTTTCCAGCAGCCGCTGTATATCATACTCCCGATAGAGAGCCTTGCCGCCAAGCAGGATGAATGGCAACATACGGTTGTTGCGCAGGTTCTGCAAGGTGCGGCGGCTTACCTTCAATGCTTCCGCCACCTCCTTGTCCGTCAGGTAACGGTCACCGTTCAGCGGAGGCGTATATTCCTGCAGGAAGCGGTTTATCCTGCGATGGCTGCTTTTCAGCAAGAGGAGCATGTCCGCCACCTGTCCCTGCTCCAGCGTAAGAATCTCCTGCTTCATAGGCTGTCCTCCTTAATGCTTGTAACGAGGCTTGCCACGTCTTCCCTGCGGTAATAAAACTTCTTGCCAATCTGCGAGCAGGCAATCAATCCCTTGTCCCGCATCGTCTGCAAGGTTCTCGGACTGAGGCGCAGCAACAGGCATACCTCCTCGTTGTCCATCCACTTCGCCATGCGCCTGTCCTTCTCACGACCGCACAGGCGGTTCACTTTCTCCGTCAGCGACGAGACATCCGCCATCAGTGCCTCGAACGCTCTTCTTTCAATGATTACTACTTCCATGATTCTGAGTGTTGCTGTGATTGTCGGTGCAAAGTTACGTAGCAACCTCCTAAAACCACTCATTTCCAGCGCAAGTGGCAGCATCTGGAACCGAAAGATGTGCCATCCAAAGCCAGTTGAAAGAAAATCTTCTATGAGTCATCTATGAGTCATAAGTTCACCCTTTCCATACCCTGTAATTTTGCAGCAGAAACAAGAAAAACAGTATTGATTATGAACGTAATAATGATAGAAAGTGCCGCCTTTCAGGAATTGGTCGGACACATCGAGAAGATAGCGGAGCACATCCGCAAGTATGAGGACAGACAGCCCGTGCCATCACAGGAACGGTGGCTGACCAGCAAGGAGGTGACCGCCCTGCTTGGCATCAGCCTGCGCACCCTGCAACGTTACCGTGACGAGGGGCGCATCCCCTTCTCGCTGATGGGGCGCACCTGCCGCTACCGCCTCACGGACGTGGAGCACATGATGAAGGAATGCTCCATGAGCGGCAACGCAGAGTGTATCGGCGAACTGCACAGGCAGTATATGGTAAGGACAGGTAAGAAAACATAAAACAGTAAAGAAGATGGATACCTACAAGATAGAACGGCTGTTCCACCTCCTCATGGAACGGCTCGACAGACACGAGAAGATGCTCGACGATCTGCTCTTCCGCAGCCAGCGGCAGTCGGCAGGTCAGGAGGAAGGCACGGAGTGCAGGCTGTACAACGGCGAACGCCTCTACGACAACCAGGACCTCTGCCTGATGCTGCAAGTCAGCAAGCGGTCGCTGCAACGCTACCGCACGCTGGGCATCCTGCCCTACCTCATGCTCCGGCAGAAGACCTACTACAAGGAGTCGGACGTGGAGAAGTTCCTCGCGGAGCATATCGACTGCTTTCAGAAAGAGAAGATGGCGGACTACAAGGCCCGCATCCGATAACAATCAATGTTTCACAATTAAAAGTCAATCAAGATGGCAAAGAAAAAAGACGAAAAAGACGTGCTGATAGTCCGTGACGAGAAGACGGGCGAAATCAGTGTGGTGGCCGGATTACAGGCGGACGGCACCCCCAGACGCACACCGCCAAAGATGGAGAACGCCCAGAGCTTCCTGCAGTTCGACAAGAACGGCGACGTGCTCGACAACTTCTTCCGCAATTTCTTCCGGCAGTGCAAGGAACCCAGCCGCTTCGGCTTCTACCGTATCGCGGCAGACCAGGCGGAGAACCTGCTCGGCGTGATGAAGGAACTGCTGAAAGACCCTGCGGCCAATGCCGAACTGCTCGCGCCCCACAAGGTGGACACCTCTGCCTACGAAAAACAGGTGGCGCAGGAGCAAAAGACGCAGAAAGACCAGAAGCAGGAACAGAATCAGACAAACAATGTAGAACCCCCAAAACAAGAGAACATGGAACAAAAACAGGAAAACGTGCAGCAGAATGCACAGGAGAGCACACAGGAGAACAAGCAAAGGCAAGGATACCAGCCCATCGATGAAAGCCGCATCGACTGGCAGGCTTTGGAAAAGAACTGGGGCGTGAAGCGTGAGGAGCTGGAGCAGTCCGGCGACCTGCAAAAGATGCTCAACTACGGCAAGTCCGACCTCGTGCGTGTCACGCCCAACTTCGGAGGCGAGTCGTTCAGCCTCGATGCTCGCCTCTCCTTCCGCAAGGACGATGACGGCAACGTGCGCCTCGTTCCCCACTTCATCCGCAAGGAGCAGAAGCTCGACGAGTACAAGGGCCACAAGTTCACCCCGGAAGAGAAGAAAGCCCTGAAGGAGACAGGCAACCTCGGCAGGATCGTGGATTTGGTGGACAAGGCCACGGGCGAGATAACCCCCTCCTTCATCAGCATCGACCGCAAGACCAACGAGATTACCGACATGCCCGCCGCCCGCATCCGCATTCCCGAACGTATCGGCAAGACGGAGATCACCCCACAAGAGCGTGAGATGCTCCGTGCCGGACTCCCCGTCAAGGACAAGCTCATCGAGCGCAACGACGGCCGCAAGTTCGTCACCACCCTTCAGGTGAACGTGGAGCAGCGTGGCGTGGAGTTCGTGCCCGGCACAGGCAAGTCGTCCCGTACCGTAGAGGAGCAGAGCAACAAGGAAGTTACGAAGGTGGCGCAGGAAGCACCGCAGCAGGAACCCGGCAAGCAACGCCGCAACACATGGACAAACGAGGACGGCAGCATCCGCCCCATCACCAAGTGGAAGGGCGTGCCCTTCACCGAGGAGCAGAAAGCCGACTATGTGGCAGGCAAGACCGTCAAGCTGGAGAACGTGCCCGACAACAAGGGTGTACCCTCCACCATGTACCTCCGCTTCAATCCCGACAAGGGTCGTCCCTACCGTTACGACACCAATCCCGACAACGCCCAGAAGGTGGCTCCGGCAAACGAGAGCCGCACGCAGGTGGCCGTCAACAGTCAGGGCAAGACCAATGAAGCGACCAAGAATGTCAACGAGCCACTGCAGAAGGGACAGACTGTCCCGAAGGACGACATCCAGCAGAAGCAGGAGAAACGCAAGAGCAAAGGCATGAAGGTATGAGCCTGAGTGCCACCACTGAATCCACAATTATCCCAAACATGAGAATAGAAACAATAGGTAAAAACAGAAAAAAGTAAATCAGTATGAAGACGATTATCGCAGAGAAGCCCTCCGTGGCACGTGAAATAGCCCGCATCGTGGGCGCGACCAAGAGAGAGGAAGGTTATTTTTCCGGCAACGGCTATACCGTCACCTGGGCCTACGGGCATCTGGTGCAGCTCACCATGCCCGAAGGCTACGGCATCCACGGTTTCGCCCGTGAGCACCTACCCATCCTGCCCGACACCTTCACCCTGCAACCCCGTCACACCAAGACGGAGAAGGGTTACAAGCCCGAACCCAGCGTAGTTACGCAGATACGCATCGTGGGCAGGCTCTTCAGCGAGAGCGAACAGATTGTAGTGGCCACCGATGCCGGACGCGAGGGCGAGCTCATCTTCCGCTACCTCTACAGCTACCTGAACTGCCGCACGCCCTTCGTTCGCCTCTGGATCAGCTCCCTCACCGACAAGGCCATCCGCGAGGGGCTGCGCCACCTCGAAGAAGGCAACCGCTACGACCGCCTCTACTATGCCGCCAAAGCACGCAGTGAGGCCGACTGGTTAGTAGGCATCAACGCCACGCAGGCCATGACCATCGCCGCAGGCAGGGGCACCTATTCCCTCGGACGTGTGCAGACACCCACGCTGGCCATGGTGTGCGCCCGCTACTGGGAGCACAAACGCTTCACGCCCGAAGCCTTCTGGCAGGTACATCTGTCTGCGGACGGCACAGGGGAACAGACGGTGAAGTTCTCTTCCTTGGAGAAATGGAAGGAGAAGTCCCCTGCGGAGCATATATATAACAAGGTAAAGGCGCAGCCCTCCTTGCTCGTCACCAAGGTGGAGTGCAAGGAGAAGGTGGAGGACACGCCGCTGCTCTACGACCTCACCACCCTGCAGAAGGAAGCCAACGCCAAGCACGGCCTCACGGCGGAGAAGACACTGGAGATAGCGCAGAAACTCTACGAGAAGAAGCTCATCACCTATCCGCGCACCGGCAGCCGCTATATCCCCGAAGATGTCTTTGCCGAAATTCCCAAGCTGCTCGCCTTCCTGGGCGGCTATCCCGAATGGATTGGGAAAGTGCCCCATAGGGACAGGCTGACCCGCCGCAGCGTGGACGACAGCAAGGTCACCGACCACCACGCCCTGCTCGTCACAGGCGAGAAACCCCTCTTCCTCTCCAAGGAGGACAACACCGTCTATCAGATGATAGCCGGGCGCATGGTGGAAGCCTTCTCCGACAAATGCGTCAAGGAACTCACCACCGTCACCGCCCTCAGCGGCGAGGCGGAGTTTGCCGCCAAGGGCTGCGTCATCCGTCAGGCAGGATGGCGTGCCGTGCTGGGCGAAGAGAACGAGGAACAGCTGCTTCCGCCTTGGAAGAGCGGCGACACCCTTCCCGTATGCGGCGTAAGCCTCACCGAGGGCAAGACCAAGCCGAAGCCCCTGCATACCGAAGCCACCCTGCTTTCGGCAATGGAAAATCCGTGCCAACGAGAGCAGAACCAAACTTGTTTGGATATGCCGAGTGCAGCCGGATTTGGCGGAACGCAAACGGCAGGCAAGGACGTAGAGGACGAGGGAGTGCGTCAGGCCATGAAGGAATGCGGTATCGGCACTCCCGCCACCCGTGCCGCCATCATCGAGACCCTCTTTGCCCGTGGCTACGTGCAGCGTTGCAAGAAGTCGCTCGTGCCTACCGAGAAGGGGCTGGCTCTCTACTCCGTGGTGAAAGGGAAGCGCATCGCCGATGCTGCCCTCACGGGAGAGTGGGAACGTGAGCTGGCACGCATCGAGCGTGGGGAGAAGGAAGCCTCCGCCTTCCATGAGGAGATAGAGCGATACACCACGGAAATCACCGCCGAACTGCTCTCCTGCGACAAGATCTTCGGGCACAAGTCCTCCGGCTGCACCTGTCCCAAGTGCGGCAAGGGGCAGATGCAGTTCTACGGCAAGGTGGTGCGTTGCGACAATCCCGAATGCGGTCTGCCCGTGTTCCGCCAGAAAGCCAACCGCGACCTGAAGGACGAGGAGATCAAGGAACTGCTCACCACCGGGAAGACTGCCCTGCTGAAAGGCTTCAAGAGCAAGCAAGGCAAGAGTTTCGATGCCATTATCGCCTTTGATGCCGACTATAACACGGTATTTGTCTTCCTCGAAGTGAAAAACAAGGGAAAACATTCCCCGAAGAGGAAATAAATGAGTACCTTCGCCACTGAATCAAAGTCGAATCGTTTTCGTTCTTGTTCTTCTAAGACCGGACTGATTTACTTTGGATTTAGTGGTGGCACTTCGGGAGGGATACCCGGAGTGCTTTTTTGTTTGACCAGCATGTGTATCATCTAACGGGTGTAAGTCCCTAACGAGCCCTGGTAGTGGGAATCGTCCAGCCAGAGAGACAAGGGTGTCCATCGCGAGGTGGAATCTGAAAGAAGTCAGCGGCAAACATCTGACCCAACGGACAGAAACTTGATACAAGGCTAAAGTGTGAGGATGAGATGGCAAGAAGCATCAAAGTCCGATAACTACCCGGAATCACACATAGTAAATCAAGTGGGTATAAGATGGAAAGATGATACACTTAACTGGTGAGGTCTCACGGACGTGGCAATTAGTTGTTCTTACGAAATCCACGGAGCAAAACTTGCCGTGAGAAGTCAGCAGAAGCCATAGTACCTAAGGCATGTGTGCCTATGGGGAAGGGCTGAATCGGGCAGTGCAAAAGTAAATGACTGCTACCTTGCGACTCTTTTGTCGTCAGATGTCCGAAAGGAACTCTCTATTCAGACGATAGGAAGGAATCCGACAATAGAATAGAAGTGACGCCAGTCAAAGGGATGGCTGAAAACAACTTGCCACACATCGTGAGATGAGAAAGCCCGAAACCGCCGTATGCGGAACCGCATGTACGGTGGTGTGAGAGGTCGGTAAACGTGAAAGTAGGAGATAAACATCTACGATTAACGTTTACCTCCTACTCGATTCTTCTATCCCGACATTAGTATTCACCACTATAATCCAAGAAAAGACATGAACAAGAATGAAAAGAAGCGGAAAGAGCTGTCGTACTACCACCTCTATCTGCAAAAGCACCTTCAAGAGAACCGTTTTGAGCAGGCCGGTGATGCCTCCTTCATCGAGACTCGTGCCGACCTGGCCGCAACCGCCTACGAGCAGGCACGACGTGAGGGCTACCCCATAGAGGGTGCGCAGGAACTGGCGATGCAGACCCTGCTGAAAGGGCTGCACCACTCCAAATACGCCATCCTGCGTGAGGTCATCACGAACGAGTTTGCCTACGGAATCCCAGAAACGCAGCAGGAAGTCTTTACTGCGAAGCTGCTGCCCTTGGTGGACAACGTGTTTTCCATCTATGACCTGTCCGACGACCATTTCGCCCAGTCGTTGGACTATGACCTGCTGTACAGCGAGCTGACGGGAGCTGTCGTACTCTATCTGGCCGAGTATGGCGTTTAACCGCAAGCAGCGACTGAGGGACAACATCGAGGCGATACGGACGGCCTTCCTCCTTGACCGGGAAGGACGCACCCCCACTGAGGCCGAGCGCGACATATTGCGCAGCTACTGCGGCTTCGGAGGCTTGAAGTGCATCCTGAACCCCGCCAAGGAACTGACGGATGCCGTCCACTGGGCGAAATCCGACCTCGAGCTCTTTGCCCCCACGGCGGAACTCCACCGCCTTATCCGTGAGAACAGCCGTGACGAGACGGAGTACAAGCGTTATGTAGATTCGCTGAAAGGCTCCGTGCTCACGGCCTTCTATACCCCGAAGGAAATCACCGATACCCTCGCAGGCGTGCTTGCGGGGTACGGTGTCGTGCCCGTACGGTTGCTGGAGCCGTCGGCAGGCATGGGTGCTTTTGTGGACTCCATGCTGCGCTATGCCCCCCAAGCCGATGTGATGGCTTTCGAGAAAGACCTGCTGACGGGCAGGATGCTCCGCCATCTTCATCCCGACCGAAAAGTGCGTGTGGAGGGATTCGAGAAGATAGAGAAGCCCTTCAACGGCCATTTCGACCTTGCCCTGTCCAACATTCCCTTCGGCGACATCGCCGTCTTCGACGCAGAGTACGAGAAGCGTTCCCTCATGCACCGGGCTGCGGCGAAGAAGATTCACAACTACTTCTTCCTGAAAGGGCTCGATGCCGTACGTGACGGCGGCATCGTCGCCTTCCTCACCTCGCAGGGTGTGCTGGACAGTGAGAGCAACAACGGCACCCGCTTCCTGATGATGAGGAATGCCGACCTACTGTCGGTGGTGCGTATGCCCAACAACCTCTTCACCGAGAATGCCAATACCGAGGTAGGCTGCGACCTGATCATCCTCCAGAAGAACAGCCGCAAGGAAGAACTGACAGAGGATGACCAACTGTTGACGCAGACAGTGAAGGACAACCATACCCATGTGACAACCAACCGCTACCTGCTGGCGCATCCCGAATTGGTCATACACACCAGTGCCAAACTGGACACCGACCCTTTCGGGAAGCCTGCTATGGTCTATCTGCACGAGGGCGGTGTGGCGGGAATCGCCGAGGACTTGCGTAAGCGGATAGATGCCGATTTGGCTGCACGATTGGATGTGGCACGCTATAATGGTGTGACAGAAGAGATACCTGTCCAAGCCATTCCGTTTGCAACCAAGGAAATCAAAATAGCTAAAGAAGTACCTGCAATTACAGAGGAGGCTCTGAAAGAACAACCCTCAATAGATTTTTTCGCAGAGGGAAAAGCGGTACAGCTCACACTTTTCGACCTATGGGAGTACACCGTTCCGCAAGAGAAGCCAGCCCCGAAGAACAAGAAGAAGTCTGCTGTTGCCAAACAGGCACAAAAGGGGAACAATCCCACCCCAGCACGTGCGGAGAAGCCGAAGAAGCAGGACGGCGAATCATTGCAGTCTTCACAGAAAAAAGCAGACGATGCTCCAAAAGAAGAAAAGAAAACCCTGCCGGGCGACATCTATGCGGACATCAACTGGGAAGACAATCCGCCCATCAACGGATTCTATGAGGCCATGATGACGCTGACACCCGAACGGCGTGTGGCACTGCGGCAGGAAGCAGAGCGCCATCGTCAGGAGCAGTTGAAAAGATTGGGCGTGAAAGATACGCTCAATCCCGCCTTCATCCCTCCTATGGGAGAGATAAAGCCGCTGTCTGAAGCAGAGCCGACACATGCAGAGGTAAAGCAGCCACCGCTTGACCTCACTCCGCATCCCTACGACCGCACATTGGAACCCCATCACCGTGAAGGCTCCATCGTGCTCGATGCGGCAAGGAACGTGGGCTATCTGAAAGACCTCACGCCCTACGGAGCGATGTTCCATCCCGCCGACCTCAACGATTTCCAGAAAGAGAAACTGATGCTCTACATCTCCCTGCGCGATGCCTACGAGCGTCTGTACAGCTATGAGGCGGAGCACCGTGAGGAGAACAAGTCGCAACGCGGCTACCTCAACACCTACTACGACGAGTTTGTCCTGCGCTACGGCAACCTCAACGCCAAGCAGAACGTGAAGTTAGTGATGATGGATGCGGGCGGGCGCGACATCCTTTCGCTGGAACGGATGGAAAACGGAAAGTTCGTCAAGGCGGACATCTTCGAGCATCCTGTTTCCTTCGCGGTGGAGAGCCATGCCAACGTAGGCTCTCCCGAAGAAGCCCTGTCTGCGTCGCTCAACAAATATGGTACGGTCAATCTCGACTATATGCGGGAGATAACCGACAGCACGGCGGAGGATTTGCTCACTGCCCTGCAAGGGCGCATCTACTACAATCCGCTCGTGACCGGTTACGAAATCAAAGACCGTTTCATCGCCGGAAATGTCATAGAGAAAGCGGAACGCATAGAGGCATGGATGGGTGACAATCCCGAAAATGAGCGTATGCCGGAGGTGAAGCAGGCGTTGGAGGCTCTGAAAGATGCCGAGCCGCAGCGCATCGCCTTCGAGGATCTGGACTTCAATTTCGGGGAACGCTGGATTCCGACGGGTGTCTATGCCGCCTACATGAGCC
>ERZ860668.2081-NODE-2081-length-11310-cov-3.087072_pt1 | contig 11310 bp, 9 predicted proteins | sample MGYA00510062_ERZ860668 | MGnify/ENA primary metagenome ERZ860668 (study PRJEB30046, sample SAMN00715258) | human gut metagenome | study: EMG produced TPA metagenomics assembly of the A metagenome-wide association study of gut microbiota in type 2...
GAAACATAGATTCCCTTATCTTCCAGCGCATGGAGCAGTACCTCTGCCCTCACGCCCTCAAATCCTGCCGCAACGATCTGCGGAGCGCTGTCCCGGCCGGTAAGACCATGGACTGTAACGCCGTCCATCGCCTGAAGACCTTTTACCATGCGGTCCTTGATCGCATAGAGCTTATCGATCTTTGCATCATGATCTGTATAAACCATCTTTGCTGCAAGTCCGAGACCTGCGCATCCCGGAACATTCTCGGTGCCGGAGCGCATGCCTTTCTGCTGTCCGCCGCCGTAGATGATCGGTTTGATCTTTACCTTCTCATCAATATACAGGAAGCCGGTTCCCTTCGGGCCGTGGATCTTATGTCCGCTGGCTGATAAGAGGTCGATGCCCTGTTTTTTCGGACGGATCACATATTTTCCGTAAGCCTGGATCGCGTCCACATGGAAGTAGGCGGACGGCTTTTTCTCCTTGATGATCTTCGCGATCTCCTCGATTGGTTCTACCGCTCCGATTTCATTGTTTACATACATGACGGACACAAGGATCGTATCGTCGCAGATTGCCTCACGAAGCGCGTCTAAGGATACATGTCCGTTATGGTCCACCGGCAGGTAGGTCACGCGGAAGCCAAACTCCTCGAGGAACGCTGTCGTATTGTAGATCGATGCATGTTCCACGCAGGAGGTGATGATGTGGTTTCCGGCGCGCTTATTTGCAAGCGCCGTTCCGATCAGCGCCAGATTGTTGGACTCGGTTCCGCCGGAAGTGAAGAGGATCTCCTTATCCTTCACTTTTAAAGTCTTCGCGATCTCCTCACGGGCAGTCTTAATATAATTTTCCGCCTCCACGCCTTTCATGTGTCTGGAGGACGTATTGCCGTAGTCCACGGTCATTGTCTCCGCGACGATGTCGCGCACCTCGTCGAAGGCGCGGGTCGTCGCGGAGTTATCAAAATAAACTTCTCTCTTTTCCATGAGTTTTATTTACTCCCAGTCTGGACCGGCAAAACATTCTCCATATTCATATACCGGTCTTTTTACTTCTTAAAATTTACCCTTTATAGCATAATGCTATTTTCAACTTTTTTGTAATCGTTCAGTTATTCACAGTTATAATTAAAAACTCATCCTGAATTTTTCTTCGGTCTGCACTGAAATTTTTACTTCATGATTCCAGTAATAATCCCACAGCCGCCATCACAAACATTCCGGCCGTTTCCGTCCTGAGGATTCTCTTTCCGAGCGTCACCGGCTTCACCCCGGACTGCATCGCAAGCTCCACTTCCCCGTCCGAAAATCCGCCTTCCGGTCCGATAAAGATGGACAGGCTCTGTCCCGGTTTTAAGCTCCCGATGAGTTCTCTCGTAAGTGCCATTCCGCCCGCTCCCGGAAGACTCTCAGAATCTTCGTAGGGAATGATCGCCAGATCATCCAGCGCTGCCGCCTCAATGGCCGCCTTAAATTTCATCCCATTTCCAATTTCCGGAACAATCATGCGCTTCGACTGTTTTGCCGCGCTCTCGGAGATCCCGTACCAGCGTTTTCTCTTCGCTTCCTCTTTTTTCGCATCAAGCTTCACCACCGCGCGGTCGGTGTCCACCGGAACAATCTTTGTGACACCCAGTTCTACACATTTCTGGATGATAAATTCCATTTTATCTGCTTTCTGGAAAGAGATATAGTCCGCTTTCAGCTGTTTATATTGGGTATAATTTCCCGTATATTCCGTAAGCTCCGTATCGTCCACTTCCTCCGGCAGGATTTTCGCAAGGACTTTATCCGGGAAAAGCTCTGTGATCTCACAGAGACAGTTTGTGCCCTTACCGTCGCTGAGCAGGAGCTTCTCCCCCGGCTTCATCCGCAGTACGTTCTTAATATGATTCACATCGGGACCGGTGATCACGGCCTCCGACTCTGTAAAAAATTCTGTTTCCGTAAAAAAATGGTACACTATTTCTTCCTCGCTGTGAAGGATACCCACTCGCCCTGTCTTGTCACTTCGATGATCTCGAAGGCATCGTTCGCCTCAAGTGCTTCGCGGACGGCCTGTTCCTTCATATCAATAATGCCAGAGCTGATGAAGATTCCGCCTTTCTTTAAGTGGAACGGAACCTGTTTCTGGATCATGATGATAATGTCGGCAAGAATATTTGCAACAACAATATCGTAGCACTCATATCCCGCCGCATCCTGTGTTGCCTTATCGTCGATGATATTTCCCTGGATCACACCGAACTTCTCCTCCGGGATATCGTTGGCTGCAAGATTTTCATGGACTGCGGTGATGGCGTTCTCATCGAGATCCGTTCCAAATACATACTCCGCACCAAGCTTTAACGCAGCGATTCCGAGGATTCCACTTCCTGTTCCGAGGTCAAGGACCTTTACGCCCGGCTTTACATACTTTTCGAGCTGGCGGATACAGAGCTGTGTCGTCTCATGTTTTCCAGTTCCAAACGCAGTTCCCGGATCGATCTGGATCAAAAGCTTGTCCTTATGCTCTTCCGGGATCTCCTCCCACGTCGGCTTGATCAGGATATGATCAACCGTAAACGGTTTGAAGTACTGTTTCCAGTTGTTGATCCAGTCCTTATCGTCCGTCTCGGACTCTGTGATCTTCGCGGTACCGATATTCACGAACTGGCGAATCTCCTCGAGTCCCTCACGGACTGCCTTTAACTTTTCTTCCGTATCCTCATCCTCATCTAAATAGAAGCTGACTCTCGCGGTACCGTCATCCGGCGGAAGCTCCGGGAGAATATCGATGAACATTCCCTTCGTCTCGCTTTCGGTAAGCGGTACGTTGTCCTCGATCTCCATTCCCTCGATTCCGATATCATCAAACATGCTTCCGAGATAATCCACCGCATCCGTGGTCGTCTCAAGCGTAAATTTTTTCCATTTCATATATCATTTCTCCTTCTATGTTCTTTTGCCTGTCCAGGATCAGAACTTCCCGCTGCTCTTTCACGTTCTTCGACCATCATTCCGATCTTTGGTTCCAGACTCACCGCACATATGCCCGCATCCAACATGGACGCAGACGAAATCACATGATATCATAACATAGTTTTCCGGGGTTTGCAAGGTGGGAAAATGCTGAAACAGACCAGGGACAGGTTGAGCTTCCTGTCCCTGGTCTGCTTTTCGCAAAATAAGGTTTGGGGTATAACAAACATAAAGTATAGAGGTCTTCATTATGAAATGAATTGCTGCTGAATTCTCCCCGGGCATTTGACCGTCCGGGAAGACAGCAGTTCTATTTCCATGCCTGATTTAGTCAAACGTCTCTGCAAATAAACCCACAGCGGCTTTTCGACCAACTCCGCGCATAGCGAACTGTCAGTATATGATCTGGATTACGGCTCGTAAACGTCGTCGATGATCTCGAACTCTTTTGCCGCGAGAGTCTTCTCAACCCATTCTCTCTTTGCTGTGCCGTTCTTTGCAGCTGCGAGCTTGCTCTCATCTGCTGCCTGGAACTTCTTTGCGTCCTCTAAGATCTGCGGAGCGTCTTTTCTCGGGATAACGATAACGCCATCCGGATCAGCCAGGATGATGTCTCCCGGGTTTACGCTGATTCCGCCGCAGGATACCGGTACGTTAACCTCACCTGGTCCCTCTTTGTACGGACCACCCGGTGTTGTGCCTGTGCAGTATACCGGGAAATCCCATTTTCCGATCTCATCGATGTCACGGATCGGTCCATCAAGAACAATACCTGCGATCTTTCTGTCATAACGAAGATAAGCCATCATGATCTCGCCCATAAGGGAACGTGTATCATCTTCCTCGTTGGACACTACGATAAAGTCGCCTTCCTGAGCAATGTTTAATGCTGCGTGAAGAGCAAGGTTGTCACCGCCTCTTGCCTTAACGGTGAGTGCCGGTCCGACTGCCATCTGCTCTTTCGGCTGGCTTACAAGGCGGATTCTCGGATTCATCGCCGCGTTTCTTCCCATTACATCACATGTGTTGGATGCCGGAATGTTCTTAAACTGCATCATAACCTCTTTGTCCGGCATGTGTCTCTTTAAATAGATTCTCTTACCTACTGCCATTTTGTAATCTCCTTTTCCTTGGATTTTTATGTGGTTGAGATCGCTTCTTTTGCTCTCTCATCTCTTTCTGATCATATTGTATCGCAGGTCTATAACAATTACAAACAATGTATTTATTTGCTTTTCACAATATTTTTTTGTTATTCACTTTACATCCCGATAAACAATATATATAATGAAAGTATTGGCGGAAAATCCGTCTTTTCGCAAAACGCTGTTTTACAGTAACTGTTCAGTAGGTCCTCGCAGGTGCTGTGGGCCAGTGGCACACAGCCAGCACGGACCGAAGCGCAGCGTAAAACGCTTTAAAATGGATTTTTGCTCGCAGCTATGAAGGCACTGAATCGTTACATCCTGCAAAAGATAGAAGGGGTCTTTTTATGAATTTACTTAGTTTGTACTATTTCGTTGAACTTGCCAAAGAGCTTCACGTCACCAACACAGCTCAGAAGCTCTATATTTCCCAACAGAACCTAAGCCAGCATATCCAGCGTCTGGAACAGTATTACGGTGTCCCTCTCTTCCACAGAAAGCCAAAGCTCGCCCTTACCTATGCAGGGGAACAGCTCTACGCTGTCGCCGTAAAAATTCTTGCCGAGGAACATGAATTCCAGAACCGTCTCGCCGACATCTCCGAAAAAAGCATCGGCAATCTGAAACTCGGGATCCCAGCCTACCGCGGACAGATCTGCCTCCCGGAGATCCTGCCGAGATTCTACGCGAAATGGCCGAATATCAAGATCGAGCTCTGCAATGAATCCTCCAACACAATGGAAGAACGTCTCTACAATGGGGAACTTGATATTTTTATCGGTGTCATGTATCAGGATAATCCCAAACTGGAATCTTCCACTCTTCTGACCGACCATATTTACCTGATCTGTTCCGACGAGCTTTTGCAGCGCCACTATCCCGATTCCTGGCAGACCTTAAAAGAAGGATCCTTAAGCGGCGTGGAACTGGCACATTTTTCAAAAATTCCGTTCCTGCTCCCAGCCTCCTCCATGAAGCTTCGAAAAACTCTGGACCAGTGTTTCCTCGACGCAAAGGTAAAGCCGAATATCTTTCTGGAGTCGCAGACCACAGAACTGTTCATGTGCCTGTATCCGCATAATTACGGGGCATTCTTCTGCACCCAGATGCGTCTTCCGATGCTCTTAGCTGCCCACCCAGATGCCAATGCGTTTCCGCTCGCGCTGAAAAAGTCACTGATCAACCACCGGCTGGTCCTTGCCTATCACAAAGAACGTTTTCTTCCAGAGTATGCCCATGATTTTATTGAGATCACGAAGGATGTGTTTGATGGGATCGCGGAGGTTCGGCCGCATTAGCAGCTACACCCAATCCCCTGTCATGTATCATATATTGATAGGGGATTCTTTTTTGCTATTTCGATAAAAGACCTCTAGAAGGTCACATTTCTATAAACCATCTCTCCCTTTTTAACAGTAAGTACTGGTTCGAACACCCTATTGCTTTCTCTAAATGAAGCTGTCTCATCTGTATACGGTCTGTCGCCGAATACATTTTTACCTTCATGTACTCGGAACACTGCAATATCAGCCTGTTTTCCTTCCTTAAGGCTACCTACACGATCCGAAATTCCCATATTTTCTGCATTATTCCAAGTCGCAGCCTTAATTACTTTCTCAAAAGGCATTCCCAGATACGTGTATTTTGATATCTGCATTGCCATATTAAATGCTGTCGGACGTAAATGCATGCTTAGGCGGGTAACATCAGTGCCTAACAGATCCGGGTAGAATTTTTCAGCGATTGCTTTTTCGGAAACCTCAAATGAGAAGTGCGCTCTTGCATCCGCTGCTTCAAAAATAATGCCTCGTTCTCTCGCTTTCCATACGCAGTCAGCAACATGACCATTTTTTAAAATTGTATAACCAACATTCTGATACATGTGTGTCACGATATCACCTGGTCTAAGAATCTCTAAAACCTTTTCCATCTCTGCCGGTGGATTTGTAATATGTACCATCAACGGTCTGTTAATTTTTTCTCCAATTTCAACTGCTGCTTTTAATGGTTCAAGTCCCAGCTCCCCTACAATATTTTTGCTTGTTCGAAGTTTTAAGCCAAGCAGTTCATCTCCGTACTTGTCAAATAATTCTTTGAGTTTTCCCACATCCATGTGCTCTGGTTTAACATCTTCCATCTGCTTTGGAAGTGTAGATAAACCCACACTGCAAACATTGATATACGGCATAATTGATAACTTTTCCATTCCGATCCAGCCACGATACTGTTCATAATTGTCACAGCCCGTGCTTCCTGCATCCACTGCAGTCGTAACTCCAGATCCAAAGCATACTGCTTCACCAGCTGTTCCAATTGCTGCCAATGGATAAATATGAGTATGATGGTCAATTAATCCTGGCGTTACATAGCATCCGTCTGCATCAATTTCACTTGTTGCATGTTCTTCTATATAAGAACAAACTTTTACAATTTTACCGTCTTTTACTGAGATATCGCCTTTCGCGATCTTTTCATTCTCGACATCAACAATCAGTCCATTTCGAATAATAATATCTTCCATTTGCACACCTCATAATAAAAAGGGACATTGAGCTTCTCAATGTCCCTACCAACAGTATCCATGTGAAAAGGGGCATTTACACAGCCTTCCTTTTATGACTGAGCTTTTTTCTTCTTTCGTGCACTCATTAAAGGCGAGAAGCAACTTGCCACACAAACAATCAGAAGAACAAGGCTGATTGGTCTTGTTATGAAGCTCATTAAAGTTGCACCTATAGCTTTATGGCATAAGTTAAATGCCTGCATAAATCCAGCCTCTGCAAGAGAACCAAGCATTAAGCCAAGAACGATTGCAGAAATATCAAATCCAGCTGTCTTTAAGAAATACCCGACAATACCAAAAATAAGCATAATATAAACATCTGTAATATTATTGCTTGCCGCATAAGAGCCTACTACACACAGAACACCAATACCTGCTAATAGAAATCCTTTCGGTACTTTAACCACCTGCGCAAACTGTTTTGCACCAATTAATCCTACAATTGTGAATGCAAACTGGGCAAGTACGAAACCTGCTAAGAACGGATATGTTACATGCGCATAGTTTGTAAATAAACTGAATCCCGGATTCAAACCCTGAATCATAAGTCCACCCATCAGCACTGCTGCTACGGAGTTTCCAGGAATGCCGAGCGTGAGCATTGGGATCAAAGATCCACCGCAAACCGCATTATTTGCTGACTCTGTCGCAGCTACACCTTCGCGACATCCTTTCCCGAAGTCATCCGGTGTTTTTGATGTTCTCTTTGCCTCATTATACGCCATATAACCAGCAATATTTCCGCCAGCTCCTGGTACGATTCCTACAAACGCGCCAATGATAGAAGACTTGATATAGGTAAGTGGATATCTCACGAAATCCTTCGGTGTGATCTTCGGTACGTGAAGTTTTTTAATATTATCGTCTGTTAACACACCTGTTTTTTCTCCTGATGAAGTCAACAATTGTGTCAAAGAATATAAACCAACAATTGCAGGGATAATTGCAATGCCGCCATATAAGGCCGTAATATTAAAGGTATATCTTGGATATGCTGTCGCAACATCCATTCCAACCATTGAAACAAGAAGACCTAATAATCCAGAAAGGAATCCTTTTAAAAGAGAACCGCTTGAAAGAGATACGATGATCGTCAGTCCGAATACGGCCATCATTGCGTTTTCCTGAGATCCAAATTTCAATGAGAAATTTGCGATTGGAGGTGCCAGAAAGAATAATGCAATCGCTCCTGCAATTCCTCCCCAGAAAGATGCGATGCACGCCTCCTGCAACGCCTCACCACCACGTCCTTTTCTTGTCATTGGAAAACCGTCCAGAGTTGTAGCTGCTGAAGCCGGTGTACCAGGTGTATTAAGCAGACATGCAGAAATACTGCCTCCATATGTTGAACCACAATAGATACCGGCCAGCATGATCAATCCACTCGCCGCATCCATTCCATAAGTAAGAGGAATCAGCACCGCCACACCCATTGTAGATGATACACCCGGAAGTGCTCCAAATAAAATTCCTAAAACAGTTCCCCCCATAAGGAGCAGTAAGTTCATTGGGTTAAACGCGGTACTAAAACCCATCAGAATATTGGATAACATATATTTTTCTCCTCCTTAGATCAAAAATCCTTTTGGCAACGGAACCTGTAAAAACATACTAAAGATACCATAAATAACCGCTAACACCCCAATTGCCACAACTGGATATGTCCATAACTTATGTTTTTCAGTATCAATTACATATGAAAACGCCATCATAAACACAAAAGAGATCGTGTAAAATCCCACTACTTTAATTAAACCAACATACACTACAAGCATCAGAATTGCGATTGCGATCTTCTTTGATCCTTCTTTTTGTTCTGCCAGTGCTGCAGCATCAAAATTCTCATCTTCCTTGTAGTGCATATAAAATGTACGCACAAACAGCATAACACTCAAAATACATCCAAGGACTGTGATTCCTGTCGGAATAATTTTCGGAATATCTGGGAACTTTCTGCTGTAAACAAACGCAAATCCAAACACAAGGAATAAGAACACAGCCGATATGCGTTCTTTTAATTTCATCGTCATACTAATCAACCCTTTCTGTATCTAAAACTATTGGGCGATACAGAATGTATCCGCATCGCCCACTTTTCTTCGCTTCTTACATTCCAAGAGATTCTTTTAAATCATACCAAATCGGGTTGTATTCGCTGAAGGTCTTTAATGCCTCATCCGTGTTCTGGAAGCGAATTACAAGTCCCATGTTATCTGCTTCTGCGATGAAATCCGGATCCTCACAAACCTTTTCCATGATTTTATCCCAGTACTCAACAATTGCAGGATCAACTTTTGAGGACATTGCTAAGCCACGGTATGTGGAAAGAGAAGTACAATCATATCCAAGCTCTTTTACTGTAGGAACATCGTCATAAATTCTTTCATCTGTCATTGTGAATAATACTTTACACTGTTTTTCATCTAACATTGTTCTTGCCTCGCTGACACCTGCCGACATTACATCACAATGTCCGCCAAGAAATGCTGCTTTTGCTTCAGAGGAGCCATTATATCCGATGATATTAAACTCTACACCAGCTGTATTTGCAATGTACTGTGTTGCAAGAGCTGCGATAGTACCTGTTCCAGATGCCGCAATGCTGATCTCGCCCGGATGATCCTTTGCATATGCAAACATTTCTTCTGCTGTAGTAAATCTTGTTTCATCCGGCTTCACAGCCCATACACGGTCATCTGCTACAAAGAAGCCGATATGTCCCATATCATTTACGACATCAAATGGGCAGCTGGAATTCGTGGTAGAAACATACTGTGCGCCCGGATCGATATGCCACATAACAGATCCGTCTGCAGCACGCCCTAAACCAGTCTGGATTCCTACAAGTCCGCTTCCGCCTGTAATATTTTCAACGATCAGTGTTGCATCTGTCCATTTCTGAGCATATTTAGCAAATAAACGATCACCAAGATCTACACCGCCACCAGCCGAGAATGGAGCAATAATCGTCACAGTACCAGACGGATATGTCTTTCCATCTGCAAGTGTGATCGTCTTAGACCATTCACCTGTATCTCCTGTCGATGTAGCCTGTGTATCAGAAGCTGTTGTTTCCTTTTCGGCCTGAGTCGTTGCTGTTGCCGTTGTCTCCGGCGCTGTACTGTTTGAAGCGCATCCAGACAAACTTGACATAACGAGTGTTGCTGCTGCCAGTAAAGCTATACGTTTTTTCATATTGATTCCTCCTAAGTTTTTCTTTTGTTGTTATTTGTGCTGTTTTTTTCTTGATTTTTGTCTGTCTTTTTATTGATTTTATATTATCATCATTAGACAAATATATCCAACAATGATTTTATATATTCTTAACAAGTTTTCTTTGTAGTTATTGGGATATTGATCTATTTTTTTGCTATTAAGCACTTTCTTTCCCACGCAGTATATATTGCTTATTCACTACATACTTCAGTGCCTTCTCTTCCTCCAGCAATTCAATATTCTCCGTGATCATCGGGAACATGACATCTGAGATATCCGCAGAACCGCCGCCTACATGTGGTGTCACGATAATGTTCGGATTTTCGAGAATCAAACTGCCCGGTTTTGCCGGTTCTTCCTCCACACAGTCGATTCCGGCACCTGAAAGTTTTCCGGAATTGACTGCGTTCACAACAGCCTCATCATCCATAAGTCCGCCTCTCGCAACGTTGATTAGGATCGCGCCGTCCTTCATTTTTTCGATTTCCTTCTCACCGATCATATGACGCGTGGAATCCATGAGCGGTACATGAAGGGTGATCACGTCGCTTGTACGGATCAGTTCCTCAAGTCCTACATATTTCATATGCAGTTTTTCTTCCATCTCCTCCGGCAAGCGGAACGGATCGTAATACTGGACTGTAGATCCGAAGGCCTGTACCCTGGATGCCACCTGACGACCGATATTTCCTCCGCCGATGATGCCGACTACCTTATTGTTTAAAGTTCTCGTCAGGTTTAAAAATGTGTTCTTACTCCACTCCCCCTGATGAATCGCACGGTCATGGCAGATCAGTTTTCTTCCGACTGCTAACATCAATGCCACCGTAAGCTCCGCCACAGCATACGCGTTTGCTCCCGGAGTATTGCAGACATAAATTCCATGTTTTCCTGCTTCTTCAATGTCAACAGAATCAAAACCGGCTCCCCAGCGCATGATCATCTTTAATCCTTTGATCCTTGCGACTACTTCCTTCGGCATTTTTAAAATTCGAAGAACGATGGCGTCTGCCTCTGTCAGTGCATCAAATTTCTCCTGTGTATCAACTTCAACCACTTCAATTTCCGGCTTTTCAGAAAAATAATTTTTAAACTTTTCAAATGTACCTGCCGGATATGTTCCTACGATTGCTACTTTCACGTTTTTTCCCTCTTTTTATTTGATTTTCTCTGCCACTTCTCTCATGAGATCTTCGCCCGGATTCTTTCTGTTGATCTTGCTGACCTCAACGATCAGTTTATAGAGATCAACGCCTGTATCTTTTGCGACCGCCTTGAAAGTCTTTCCGAAGCTGGAATGCGCTCCGGATACGCCGAGGATCAGGTCGTACGGCGGGATCGCGTCATGGTAGGAGTGCTTTTCCATTGCCGGAAGAAGTCTCTGGTCGATTCCGTTTAACATCGCGTAAAGGTCAATATCCTTGAACTCCCCGTATTTCTG
>ERZ860668.2090-NODE-2090-length-11288-cov-4.000534_pt1 | contig 11288 bp, 9 predicted proteins | sample MGYA00510062_ERZ860668 | MGnify/ENA primary metagenome ERZ860668 (study PRJEB30046, sample SAMN00715258) | human gut metagenome | study: EMG produced TPA metagenomics assembly of the A metagenome-wide association study of gut microbiota in type 2...
AAAAGAAACCGAAAAAGAGGACCCGATGCATCTGCATCGGGTCCTCTTTGTTGTATCAGAATAAAATTATACTGCGCGGTATTTGCGATCCAGCGCCCAGCCGAATGCAAACAGCACCACACCGCTGACAGCCAGCACCGGCACGGGCCAGTTCAGCTGACCGGTCTGCGGCAGACCGCTCATTACCGGGTTATCCGGGTGGCCCGGAGCCACGGGATTGTCCGGATTACCGGGTGCTACCGGATGATCCGGATGGCCTGGAGCCACGGGATTGTCCGGTTTACCGGGAGAGACCGGGTTATCCGGGTTGCCCGGCGGGGTAGGCGTATCAGGATGATCGGGCGTATCCGGCGGCGTAGGCGGGGTAGGGGGCGTAGGCGGCGTGTCCGGCTTGGTGGGGGTGTAAGCACCCACCTTGGGGCTGGCATCCACCACATAATTCCACTTGCCATCCTCCGCCATGGGCAGAGAGACAAGGAACGGATTGATCGGCTCATAGCCCTTGGAAGCCTCGGTCTGCACGATCAGATACAGGCCCAGCTCCAGACCACGGAAGGCCACGTTGCCGTCCGCATCAATGGTCTTTGTGGTGCCCTCGGCGCTTTGGGGCAGATACTCCTGCAGCTGGGCCGCAAGGGTGCTGTCGGTCAAATCACCCAGCGCAATGCCGCAGCCGTAGAAATCGCCGCAGTATTCGTAGCTCAGGTTGCCGTTTTGGCGCTTTACCTCGGCCACACGGTACAAAGTGAGCTTGCCGCCGCTCAGCGCCTTATCGTTGGCGCTGTCGTACAGCGTAACGCAGATGGTGCCGGTAGTGGGATTGCCGCTGCTGTCCACCAGCTTGATGTTTGCGCTGGTGGCAAGGGCAGGCAGCGCACTTGTTACCAGAAGGCACAGCACCAAAAGCAGGGCCGCAGCGTGCTTTTTGAGATCAGTGCGTTTCATGTTTTTCACCTCTTGTAGATTTGCGTTTGCGGTTGGAGAACAGCAGCCAGAGCAGCAGCGCCAGCAGCAGGGGCAGTGCCATGATGGGAGCTGTGATGATAGGTTCGATCTTGACGGCATCGGCTGTTACACGGATGTGCTTGAGCTTGTCCGGCGTTTCGATGCGCCGTCCGCGCACCAGAAGGCGGTGGGAGTTGATGCCGTAGGGGGTGCAGGTCATCAGGGTGACGTAATCCTTGCCGTCCACCACCTTGAGGTTGTCGGTCTCGGTGGGCAGTACAATGGAGATCTGGTCCACCTCATAGGTCAGCACCCGGTCCAGCACCGTGATGGTGAAGGTGTCGCCCACTTCCAGCTGGTCCAGATTGGTGAACAGCTTGGCGCTGGGCAGGCCCCGGTGGGCCGAAATGACGGCGTGGGTGCTGCCGCCGCCCACCGGCAGGCTGGTGCCCTCCAAGTGGCCTGCGGCGATCTGCAGCACGCCATCGCTGGTGCCGTGGTAGATGGGCAGCTCCACACCGATCTTTTCAATGGTGATGTAGCCCATAATGCCGGTGCCGGTCACATCCAGCGTGCTTTCGTAGGTGGGAAAGCGCTGCGGGAAATACAAAGCGTCCGGGTCTGCGGCGATCTGCGCATTGAACGCATCTGCCGCCTCGAAATAGGCGCTGTAGTCGGCATCGGTCAGATTGTCCACATCCTCGGCATAGGTGGCCACAGCACGGGACTGATGCAGTTGGTTGACGTAATCGCTGAGGGTGGGGTATAACATCACGGATAGACCCACGAAAAAGACGAGGATCAGGATGATGGTGCTTTTGTTCTTTTTCATGGGCTACTCCCTAATGTTATAAGGATAGGAGCGGGGGCCTTGCGGCCCCTTTGCTCCGGGTTCTTGGGGGAAATGGAGCTTACTTGTTCTCCATGCGCTTCTTGGTGACCAGCAGAACGATGGCCGCAACCATCAGGCCGCCGCCGACCACATAGAAGATGGTAGTGCCGATGCCGCCGGTGGAGGGCAGGGTAATGCCGCCGGCTTTTTTGTTGATGATGGTGGTGGACAGGTTACCGGACAGATCAACATGGTTTACGTCGTGCGTTGCAGAAATGACGATTTTTTTATCGGCACAGGCACTGTAACCGGCAGGAGGATTGGTCTCCTTCAGGTAGTAGGTGCCAGCGTCCAGACCCTTGACATTGAACTGACCATGTTCGTCAGAGAACATCTCATCGCCAGCATCCGTTCCAAAGTAGGGGGAGTAAGTGCCGTCAGTAGTATTCTTCTTGAGCTTGATCTCCTGTTCCTCAGTGCAATCTTTATCGCTGTACAGACGGAAACCAGCGCCCGCCAACTCGTTGCCCGGGGTATCATCATCGCGATACTTGGTGTTGTTCAGCTGGTAGGTGTACACACAGACTGCGCTTTCGGGAGTGAAGCCCCAGTATGCGCTGTTGCTGGGGTTATTAGAGTACTGGAGCTGTACTTTGTTTTTGTTATCGGTAGAGCCATTGACAGCGGCATTTTCGTTCAGGTGTGCAGTATAGGTGACCGTAATAGTCGCGCCTTTATTCAAATCTGGTACGCAGGTCTTGACATCAGGAATGCCTACCACAAAATAGTGATCACTTTCAAGACGGCTATCATCAACTTCATACATCGAAGAATCGTTGGTGATATCATAGGTGTCGTCCTTGGATTTAATGACTACACTATCGAGTCTGTCATAAGTAATGCCCTTGGACAAGGTATCATTGAACAAAACAGCGTACTCATTATAGTAATCGTAAGCACGGCCTTTTTCGCTTGCGGGCAAGGTAGCGGTCAGCTGGAACTTGAACTCTTCGTTGATCGCATGGTCAGCGGAACTGCCCCAACCACCAGCAGAGCTAATGTCGTTGTTGTCGTTGTCATAAACTTTCTTCTCAACAGTGGGTTTTACAACCTTATGATTAATTGTAACGTTATATTCTCCTTGGTGGGTATCATTCACCAGGAAGAAGGAATTGTAGGCATGATAGAAATCGCCAAGGTTAAAGTAGGTATTATCAACGATCAGATAATAACCTGGCTCTGGAATTTTGATGGCACCGTTGCCACCTACAATGGTGGATTCCGAGTCTGCAAGGGGATCCGTGTAGATATAGTTGCATACAAAACGCGCGAAAGCGATGCTGTCATCATCGGAATTATGCCATGTGCTGATAACCGCAAGGACATCCTGGAGGTTATCTGCGTCTTGAAACGGAATCTTGAGGGTAGGATCTTCCTTCAATTTGGGCAGAAAATCCTCAGGATGAGGGATGTTTTTGCCCCAATAAACGTCGGAAAGCGTCGGATTGCCCTCACTAATAACACCCTTGAAGATCTGGAAAGCGATGTAACCGTGTTTTTTGTTGAGGTCCTCCTCAGTCTCCCAAGAGTTGTATGCAAACGCCGGGATCGCCATGGCGCACACCATGGCAACTGCCAGCAGTGCGGCCAGCAGCTTTTTGATTGCTTTCTTCATCATGATTTGCGAAAGTCTCCTTTCAAGTTTTTCTGATTCCTATTTTCAGGGTCTGCTTCCGGCGCAGAATCAATTTTGCCGCCGTGTCAGGAAGGATGCAGGTTTTTTAACGTGCCCTCCTTTCGCGTCTGCGCTTTTTGCAAACCCCGCACACCAGAGCGGCAAGCATCAGCGCGCCGCCGCCTGCTGTATACAGTTTGGTACCGGCCCCGCCGGTAGAGGGAAGTTCGTAGTCGGACGGATCGGCCTGACTGGTGAACACAAGGCTGTCGGTTTTTACCGACTCTTCGGCATCATCGCTGATGGGCGTATCCAGAATCCTGATGTTATTGATTACTTCACCGTCAACAGCCGTTTTGCCAAAGTCCTTCAGCTTGACGGTGTAGCAGATAGAATAGGTGCCTGCGGCAATGGGGGAACCGGCAGAACCCAAGGTGATCTTGCGCTCATCATTAACATTTTCCCAAGTGATGCGGAGCGTTGTATCGTCTTCTTTCATGCTGAGCTGGAGCGAGTCTTCGACATATTCGGCGGTTACGCCGGTGGGCAGGGTCATGCTGTCCGCAAGCGTCAGCGGGCCGGCCTGTTCGTTCTGGACCACAAGCGTAACAGTGTAATCCAGGTAGGCATCGCTGCCATTGTAGCGCGGGTCCTTCACGCTCTGGTTAAGGTCATAGTTCTTATCGCTTTTTTTATCCTCATCGGGGGTTTTATCCGGGTTGATGGTGATATCAAGGGTGTAATCTTTTTTGACCTCGATCTGATTAAAGCCGCTGCTGTTGACCTCGCTCTGGTTCCACTGGAAATTGAAGGCAACGTTGCTGGTGACCTTGGCATCGGAAGTATCCGCGCCTGCGGCTGCCTCCTCTTTCTGCTTGATATAGTTTTGGTCGTACCGCAGCACGGCGTACCAGCAGCCGTCATTCCCCTTGAGCAGCCGGTAGCTGCCGCAGGTGTCATAATTGCCGGTATCTTCCAGTTTGCCGAAGATAAGCTCGTCGTTCAGCACATCAAAGCTCTTGGGCAGCTTAACATGGACACAGTAGTCGTTTTCCTGGATCGCTTTGGCCGGGATATCTGTGACGGTAAGGCTGCTGTGCAGAAGCTCCGAAATGGTGGTGACGTTGGTATCCTCGTATTCAGTGCCATTCTTGCGCTGCACCTCCAGAGCAGTGAGGTAATCCAATGCATCCAGACCTTTGATGGTGGTAATGGCACCTGCGTCATCTTCGACTTTGAAATACGGCGTAGACACGCCGTAATCGGCCTGCTGCGCATTTGCCACAGACACCAGCGTTGTCACCTGCGAAGCATTCAGCGTGACTTTAGCCACCTTGCCATCCACATCGCCGGAGATCACGGTCAGGGTGCCGAAATCTTCGTCCACATCGCTCACGATGCCAACGGTGCTGGCATCCACGGTGTATTCCTCAATGTGGGGCGCGGTGCCGGTGGTGGCCGCAGCATCCATGGAGAGCAGGGCAATGTCGGCATCGGCGGAATCATCCTGCACCTGCAACGGCTGGCTTTCCGCGGCCACAGCCTTGGTCACGGTGCCATTGTAAATGACGATATCACCGGGCATTGCGGCATCAGACGGCAGATCACCGTCAAAATCCATGGCATAGCCGCTGCCGGTCTCTTCGTTGTACAGCGCGCTGCGCAGCTGGCTGTGCAAAGACAGCACGCTGGAAACCTGCGGGATAGCGCTCTGGGGGATATCGGCATATTTCAGGCAGTAGGAAAGGAACATCACGTCCCATGGGCCGTAGTCGTTGCCGTAGTCGTTGCCGTAGCGGGTGTAGTGGCGCACGGTCTCGCCGTCGGCATCGTCCAGCTGGAAGTTGCGCTCGCTCTGCTCATAGCCCAGCTGGCTCTCGGCTACGGCCAGCAGGTCGTCGGCCCAGTTGCCGCTCAGCGTGGTGCCGGTCTGTGCCAGCCATTCGTCCTCGTCCTGCGTGCCGTCCAGCGGGTCGGACAGGCAGTTCACCGTGTGGTGATGCTCCGGCAGGCCGCAGACCAGCACTTCCTCGTAGCAGGCATCGGTGTGGTGGTGCACCGGGGTCTCGGTCACAGGATCGACCACCACGGGCTTTGCGGCCACCGGCTCCTCAAACAGGGCCACCGGGTCATAATCGGGGTTCACTTCTTCTACAAGCTCGCCCTCTTCCAGACCGCACACCAGCTCATAGGTGGTGGTGTAGCAGCTGTCGTCGTGGGTGTGCTCGAACAGCTCACAGATCAGGCTGCCGTCCTCAGGGTCAAAGCAGTCGTCGGTGTGCTCGTGCTCTTCTTCCCGGCAGGTCAGCTCCTGCACTTCCTGATAGCAGTCGTCGGTGTGCTCATGGGGCACAAAGATGTACTCCGACTCTGCGGAATAGGCTGCAATGCCGGGATCATCCGCATCCATGTCGAATGTATCATCAAAAGACATGCCGTCGTCCGTCATGGTGGCGTTCCAGTCCTCCGGTTCGCCTTCCTCATAGCCGCACACCAGCTGCTTCTCATAGCAGGCAGCGGTGTGCTCGTGCTCCAACTCGCCGCACAGGTATTCGGCCGTTTTGGCAATGCCCACGCCGTGCAGCTGCCAGTTCACGAACAGGCTGGTGGTAAGCGCCAGTGCCAGCAGCAGCGCAGTATAGCGTCTGGCGCGCTGGTGGTTCCGACGGAACTTTTTCTGATATTCTTTCACAATATCCCGCATGATTCCTAAACCTCCTTAGTGGATCAACGAGAAGCTGGACAAGGGCCATACCCGCAAAAAAACCTTGCCTACGATCTGACTTTTTTCCACACAGCCGATCACACTGCTGCGGCTGTCAATGGAGGTGGCCCGATGGTCACCCAGTACGAAATACCGGTTTTCCGGCACCTGGTAGGGAAATTTGATGTCGCATTCGCCCAGAGCCAGTTCATCTACATAGGGCTCATCCAGCGTCTGGCCGTTCACAGTGACCACACCGTCCTCGTCCAGTTCGATCACATCACCGGGCAGGCCGATGATGCGCTTGAGCAGAAGCTTGTTCTGCCAGTAAAATCCGCAAAGGTCGCCGGTCTTCATGTCGCTGCCCTTGACCAGCAGAATGATGTCCCGGTCCTGCAGAGTGGGGTTCATGCTGTCGCCGGAGACCTGCAGCACCGGCAGAAACAGGGTGGCCAGCAGCACGGCAACGGCCGCGACCACCAGCAGCGTGTAGACAGTGCTGCGCAGCACCCGCATATAACGGCTGCGGTAGGCCAGACGTTCGCGCTCTGCTTCCACCTCTGCTGTGGATGGAATGGGCGTGAACCTGATCTTTTGCTCTTTCATTTGGCACGCTCCTCCGGCAGGAATTCCGTGCTGTGATAGCCGTCCAGCAGTTCGCTGGCCCGGCGGTCAAAAGCGGCCCGGCGCTGCTGGATCTCCTGCTGCGTCCGGGCAAGCATTGCCTTGCAGTCCGCTTCGGTCTGGGCGCGCTTGCGTGCGGCGGCTTCCGTTTCCGCGTCGCACTGCTGCTGGGTGCGGGCCTTCAGGTTCGCAGCCTCGGTCTGTGCCTGTGCAAGGATCTGCTGGGCTTCGGCTTCCGCCTGAGCGCGCAGAGCGCTGGCAGCGGCATCGGTGTTTTTGTTTGCTGCGAGCACCGATGCAACGTATTCATCAGCCGCAGCCTGCGCCGCTTCAAACACCTTGTTCAGCTCCAGTGCAGCCTGCGCAATGGAACCTGCGTTTTCAATATGGATCTGCCGTTCCTGCAGCTGGGCAGACAGGGCAGCGTTTTCTGCCCGGAGCTGGTCCTCGCTCTGCTTGAGCGCCAGAATGATCTCGACTAATTCGGTGCGGCGCATGTGCCGCAGTTCACGGTCTGGCATAATGATCGATTTCTCCCGCAAAAAGTGGTCGGATTAGGCGAACGAAAACTTTCGACAAATACGAAAATTTTCGCACCACAAAACCACATTTGATATATCAGTTTTCGGCGTGACGGTGCCAGTTTGATGAATGACCGTCCACCTTATATGTTAGCACAGCATGCGCAACAGAAACGTAACAAAAATGCCTTTTCCGTGCATTTTTTTGCCAAAGAATAAAAAAATTGTTTCTTTTGATGTAAACGATTACGCCGGACTGAAAATGCGTTAAAAACAAAAAGAACTGTTCCCACAACGGAGACAGTTCTTGAAAAACAGATGAAAATAGGAGCCGGATCAGAAGCTCTTCAGCAGATCGCCCAGAGTCAGGAAGGACTGGTAGATCACGTTGACATTGTTGATGATGGAGCTTGCACCGGAGAAGATGCGGGCAATGGCGTTGAACACCTTACCGACATTCAGGAAGCTGTTGTAAGCGTTGCTGGCACCACCGTCCAGATAGACCATTTCCTCTTCGCTGATGGAGGCATAGTTTGCGGGCAGTTTCATAGTAGACATGGAGATTTTCCTTTCTATTGATAAAATTGATACAGTATGTGGAAAGACTTAAATAAAGGCAGCCACAGCCAGCGTGGTGATCAGAGCACCGGCTACCGCCAGAACGCTCAGAACCGGGCCGTCATCGTATTCCTGCGCGGTCTGTTCCGGCTGAGCGGGCGTGGATGTGCTGGTGGAAGTGGTGGCATTTTTCACGGTCCAGTGTGCGTACACAGTGGTATCACCGGTAAACACCGTAGAGGTGCTGATTTTTGTGCCGCCCACCGGCTCGGTATACCAGCCGTCAAAGGTGTAGCCTTCCAGCGTAGGCTGCGCGGGCAGGGCACTGAGTTTGCCGCTCAGATTGGTGGTGACTGCCACAGCGGAGCTGCTGCCGCCCATGGCATCCAGACCAATGGTGTAGACCTGCGAATCCTTGTCTTCTGCGGCAAAGGCAGAGGGCAGTGCACAGCAGAGCAGTGCAGCGCTGAGCAGACCGAGGACCAGCATTTTCAAGATCTTTTTCATATGACTCCTCACTTTCCTGACGAATTGGGATGTGGTGCCTGCCGGGAACGGAAACACCAGAACAGACCTCGATGTCCCCGCCATGAGGCAGTAGACGAAAAAGCCGGGAAGAGGAGGTTTATTCAATCCTATATTTACCACATGCAGTGTAACAAAAGCGCAACAAAATGGGCGCGTTTTGTTGTTATGATGAAAAAAATTGGTTTTTCACAAATTGCAGGCTGCAAAAGGCGGCACAGAGCCGCCGCAAAAGCGGAAAAGTGGAACCTTCCCCTTGTGGAAAAACAAAGAATATGGTATAATATCTTGCACGATGCGCCATCGCCAAGCGGTAAGGCAGGGGACTTTGACTCCCCCATCGTAGGTTCGACTCCTGCTGGCGCAACCAAAAGCCCCGTCATCCTGAAAAGGCTGACGGGGCTTTTTGCATCACTTTTCCACAAAATGCGGCTGAACGGTGCAAAGCTCAGCGGCGGCGGATCTTTCTGGTGGGCTTGCGGCGGTTCCAGTTGTTCAAAAGGACCCACGCAAAGTAGATGATGATGGAAATAATACTCAATGTTATTACAACTTTGAGGTACAGACTGCCTAAGAATTCCTGAAAACGCGCCACAGTGAACAGCAGCGGGTTCAGGCTGACATCCTGCCCGGCGATCAGGTCCACCACGCCAATGGTCTCACCGGCAAGCTTCAGCTCCACGGTACCCACCACATCGCCCTGCTGGACAGGGGCACACACGGAATCCGGCAGGTGGAAATATTTCTGGGTCACGCTGCCGTCGCCGGTGGAGGGCAGCAGGGTCATCATGCTGTCGGCGGGATACAGCTGCAGGGAGCTGGTATCGGAGGAATACTTCACCGGGATTTCGGCCAGCGTAAGGTCGGTGTCCAGTGCGGCCTGAATGGAAAAACTGTCGAACACCCAGTCCATCAGCTTCACGGTCTCGCACAGGGCCGGGCGACGGTTGGCGTAGCCGAAATCGTCGCAGGTGTCCGGGCTTTGCATCACGCAGAAAATATAGGTGGCACCATCCTTATTGGCCCATGAAACATAGCTCTGATTGCCACTGTCGCTTTTGAATGCGGTCACATCGCACATGCCGCCCTGCATGGCGCTGCGGTAGTATTTGCCGCCGCTGGATTTGCTCAGCGCGGCGTTCTGGCTGACCAGAACAGACGAAGAACGGTGTTTTTCTTTGGCGGGCATGGTAAAGCTGGGCGCACCGGAAACCTCCACAAAGGCATCAAAGCTCATCAGATAACGCAGGATCAGGTACATATCCACGGCACAGGTCACGTTGCCGCTGTCAATGCCGCAGGCATCCGTCCAGGTGCTGCCGGTGGTGCCGATGCGCTGGGACAGGGTGTTCATCTGGCTCACCCAGCCCGCGAGGTCGCCGCCGGAAAGGGCATAGGCAAGGCCCATGGCGGCTTCGTTGGCGTTGCGGGTCAGCATGGCGTACATGGCTTCGCGGTAGGTAAAGGTCTCGTTGGAGCGCATATCGGCGTTGTTGGTGTTATAAACGTAATCCGAGATGGCAAAGGGCATCTGGAAGGTGTCGTCCAGATGGTCGGCATAGTTGGTCAGCAGCAGGGCAATGGTCATGTACTTTGTCAGACCACCGGCGGATACCTGCTTTGTGCTGTCCTTATCATAGACGATGATATTGGTATCGGTGTTGACGATATAGGCACTCTGTGCCTGCACCTGATAGACCGGGGTGGGGTCGAACATAGCCCCGGCGGGCAGCACAAGGCAGCTGAACAGGACAGCGAACGACAAAACCAGCGCAAAAATACGTTTCATGTGGACAATTCCTTTAAAAAGCGATAATATAAAACAACAGGCAGCACGGCACAGGTGCAGTGCGCCGGATAAGAACGAGATCACAGCGGAAGGCTGTATTCTTTATAATAACAGGTTTGGCGGGGTGTGACAAGGCTTATTGTGCCGATTTCACATCCGGTCAGGGAGGACAGGAATGGTATATCTGACAGGGGACACCCACGGCGACATCGACCGCTTCAAGCACGGCAAGCTGCGCTGGCTGGGCAAACGGGATACCGTGGTGGTACTGGGCGACTTTGGCTTTGTGTGGGACGGCAGCAAGGAGGAACAGAAAAAGCTGGATTGGCTGCGCAAGCGCCCGTATACCCTGCTGTTTCTGGACGGCAGCCACGAAAACTACGACCTTTTAAAGCAGTATCCCACCGAGGAACGCTTTGGCGGCAAGGTGCAGGCACTGGGTGGCAATGTGTACCATGTGTGCCGCGGCAGTGTGCTGGAATTGGAGAACAAAAAATACCTGTGCTTTGGCGGTGCGGAAAGCCAGGATGTGGAGGATCGGGAACCCGGCGTGAACTGGTGGAGGGAAGAAATGCCTTCGGAGGAGGAATACGCCTTTTGTGAGGAGAACCTTGCAGCGTGCGATTACAAAGTGGATTATGTGCTGACCCACGATGCGCCAAGCAGATTTTTGGATTTTACCGCCCTTGCCAGCGGCGAGACCAACCAGCTGCACAGCTTTCTGGATAAAATTTTGTTGAAGCTGACCTACGACAAGTGGTTTTTTGGCTGCTACCATAAGGATACCCAGCTTTCCACCAAAAGCCGCTGCGTGTTCTGCGATGTGATAAGCATGGGCGAACGGCACGCAAAGCGTTCCGTTCGATAACAGGGGCCGCTGCACCAGCCGTGCAGCGGCTTTTGCATTTGCTGTTGCTTGTGCGCAAAAAACCTCCGGATCAGTTCATGGCTCCGGCTTTCTCGAACATCTGCTGCACCTGCTGTTCCAGCAGTGCGTGCTCCGGCGCTTCCAGCAGCGGGTCGTCGGCCAGCATGGCAACGGCTTCCGCCTGCGCAGCGTGCAGGGTGCGGGTGTCGTTCATCAGGTCGGCGATCTGCAGGGTGGGCAGGCCGTG